>Ga0255166_1000546_pt1 | contig 13237 bp, 14 predicted proteins | sample Atl_Cont_RepC_8d_FD_186013 | JGI IMG/M metagenome (GOLD analysis project Ga0255166, IMG submission 186013) | Freshwater microbial communities from Altamaha River, Georgia, United States - Atl_Cont_RepC_8d | ecosystem: Environmental > Aquatic > Freshwater > River | place: USA: Georgia | collected...
AAACCCTTAGTCACCCAGGTGTACGTTATAGGCACCTTCAACGCCCCTCACGCCTGATCTATTGTGCACTGCAACATCTAATTGAGAATGATTCTCATTAAAGTTTCATGCACTTTTGTTGCACTGCAACATGCTATTGAGAATCCATTATCATTAGCTGTATACTGTATACAGACTTGTGAGTGAGTACTTACTAGCACTCTAGTGACGTGAGTGCTAACTAACTTAGCTACTTACTGACCAGTCAGTCATTAGTGATCGACATAGGGGGGAGGGGTGTGGCTTTAGTGTTTACTTTTGCGGATACCTCTAGCGTTCACAAAAAAGAGCATACAAAAGTAACTAAATAGTACATTTAATTGGGGACAGATGAGATCACGTAAGTTATTGAAAGATAAAGACAATTAGCTACAGAAGACATAATTTAACATAATATTGTAAAAGGAGACCTTAGACGGGCAGGCGTGCACCCTGGAAGGGGACTATAAAGTGAAGCCTTAAACAGTAAAAAGACAATAAATCTTAATCTTTTGTCATAAAATGCTTGACAAGTGCATAAAAGTATGCTATAGTATCTTTATAGTATACTTTATAGCTTTAATGTATACTTTAATGTACTCTAATGCGTTAAAGTAACTTTAATGTTAAATAATAATTATTAATAAATATATAAGATATACATTAAAGATACTTTAAAGCTAAAGGGGTATCTTGGATTTTTGTCTAAACAACCATGTCCCAAAGGATAAACATGGAAACAGAACCGAAGAAACGTGGTCGTGGAAGACCCAAGAAGGGAGAGATTGTCGCCCTTAAGAAAAAGAATACTGGTGTTGTAGGTCGTCCCAAGGGTGATACGGCTATCATCAATGAGTACAAACTCAGAATGCTGAATTCACCCAAGAGCGCAAAAGTGCTTGAGGCCATTTATGACGCTGCTTTGGATAATGAACATAAAAACCAAGCTGCTGCCTGGAAGTTGATTGTCGATAGGATTGTCCCTGTCTCAGCTTTTGAGGCTTCAAAGCAGGGCGGTAGTACCCCGAGCATCAGTATCAACATTTCTGGTCTCCAAAGTCCTTCTGTGGGCCTTGATGAGCCTATTGAGATGGTAGAGGACGTGACTGACGTGGAAATCAAGGATTACCATGACCAGTCTTAACTTCCAACTTTTGCGGTGGCAGCAAGAGGTCTTTGGATCTAAGAAGCGGTTTAAGGTGGTTGCAGCAGGTCGTCGATGTGGTAAGTCCAGGTTGTCTGCTGTTACGTTGTTGATTGAGGGTTTGAATTGTCCTGACGGTTCAGCGGTGATGTATATCGCTCCAACGCTGGGACAAGCACGGTCGATTATCTGGGACTTGCTCCATGAGTTGGGTAGGCCAGTGATTAAGTCCAGCCACGTGAACAACCTTGAGATCACGTTGATAAACGGACGAAAGATACTGGTAAGGGGCGCTGATAATCCAGACTCTTTGCGTGGTATGTCTCTGACGTATGTGGTCCTAGACGAGTGTGCATTCGTTAAGCAGGATGTATGGGAAAAGATTATCCGAGCTTCTTTGTCTGACAAAAAGGGTAGAGCGTTGTTTATTTCTACTCCTTCTGGTAGGAACTGGTTCTACGATGTGTTTAAGCTGGGTCAGGAAGAGGATGAGGAGTGGAAGAGTTGGCACTTTACCACCAAGGACAATGAAACCATTGATCCAAAGGAAATTGAGGCTGCTCAGAAGACTCTCAGCTCTTTTGCCTTTAAGCAGGAATACCTGAGTTCCTTCGATACCGCAGGAGCTGACGTATTCAAGGAAGAGTGGTTTAAGGAAGCTGAAGAACCTCAGTTTGGGGCTTACTATGTTGCAGTGGACTTGGCTGGGTTTGAGGATGTGGCTAAGAATGCTGGAGCATCCAAGAAGCGATTAGATGAGACTGCTATTGCTATTGTTAAGCTTTTGGATAACGGTGATTGGTGGGTTCATAGCATTGAGCACGGTCGATGGGACATTAGGCAGACTGCTGTCAATATTCTAAAAACCATAAGGGATTTCCAACCGAGTGCAATCGGTATTGAGCGAGGAGCATTGAAGAATGCTGTCTTACCTTACTTAAACGATTTGATGAGGAAGAATAACATCTATGCCCATATACATGATCTTACTCATGGAAACAAAAAGAAGGTGGACAGAGTTATCTGGTCACTGCAAGGACGCTTGGAGCATGGTCGAATTACCTTTAACGAGGATGAAGATTGGACTGAGTTTAGGGATCAACTCATCATGTTCCCTACCAATGGTGTGCATGATGACCTAGTGGATGCTTTGAGTTATGTGGATCAGCTTGCGGTTGCTAACTACAACGCTGATTATGAGGAAGATGAGTTTGAAGTTCTTGACCCTATAAGTGGATACTGACTATGAAACAAGGATTGTACGCAAACATCAACGCCAAGCGTAAGCGCATTGCCGCTGGTTCTGGTGAAAGAATGAGGAAACCTGGAAGCAAGGGTGCTCCCACGGCTCAGGACTTCAAGGACTCTGCCAAGACCGCCAAGAAGGGAAAGAAAAAGAATGGCTACTGATCCAAGACTTGCTCGTGCTGGTGTTAGTGGTTACAACAAACCAAAGAGAACACCAAACCATCCTACAAAAAGTCACATTGTTGTGGCTAAGGATGGCGATGAAATTAAAACAATTCGCTTTGGACAGCAAGGCGTACAAGGTTCTCCTGAAGGATCGGCCCGTAACAAGGCTTTCAAGGCTCGACACGCACAGAATATCGCCAAGGGGCGCATGAGTGCGGCGTACTGGGCTGACCGCGTGAAGTGGGGCGGTAAATAATGCCGTTTCCTTTAGAAGTTCCTGATACGGTTTTTAAAAACGAAAACAATCGATGGGTTCGTTATTGTCCACAGTGTAATAATCAAATAACGCATCTGCGCAGAAATTATTGCATTGGTGCTCATAATATAGAACAACCTTGTAAGGCTTGTAGTAATAAAACTAATAAAGCCTCAGGAATGGTCGGGGCAGTTCGTCTTGCTTGGTACGAGTCTTTTTCAAAAAGTGCTCTTGTACGTGGATACTCTTGGGATTTAACACCTGAACAGATTAATGAATTGTATGAAGAACAGAATGAAGTTTGTGCTCTTTCTGGACTGTCAATCGGCTGGAGTAAAATAGGATGGGATCACACAGCGTCTATTGATCGTATTAATAACAATGAAGGATATTTTTTAGAAAACATCCAGCTTGTACATAAAAAGATAAATATGATGCGTGGCACTCTTTCTGTAGAAGAATTTACAGAACTATGCGCTGCGGTTGCTAACAAAGTTAAATGGTAAGGAAACACAATGGAAGAAAATGAATACGAAGGCTACGAGGAACCGACCGAAGAAGAGAACGGTCTGGTAGATTTTGTAATCGGGCATACCAACCGTTGGCGTGACTACCGTGACACTAACTTTCTAGCTGACTGGGATGAATACGAGCGTATCTTCCGTGGTCGCTGGAGTGCTCTTGATAAGACAAAAGAGACTGAGCGTAGTCGCCTGGTGTCTCCTGCAACGCAGCAGGCTATCGAGACCAGGCACGCTGAGGTCATGGAAGCTATCTTTGGTCAAGGAGAGTTTTTTGACATCAAAGACGACATCATGGATGTGAACGGTAATCCTCTGGATGTTGAAGATATCAAAGCAAAACTGAATGAAGATTTTAAACAAGACAAGATTATCAAAGCTATTGATGCTGTTGAACTCATGGCTGAGATCTACGGCACTGGCATTGGTGAGATTCTTGTCAAGGAAGTAACTGCCTTCCGCCCTGCTACTAAGCCTATCCCTGGCGTGGCTGGTACAGCGGCTATCGGTGTTGAGGAATACAAGCGAATCAGTGTTCCTCTAAAGCCGGTTAATCCTCGTAACTTCCTGATTGACCCTAATGCGGACAGCATCGAGGATGCGCTCGGAGTGGCGATTGAGAAGTATGTCTCCATCCACAAAGTGGTTCAGAACATGGAGAACGGAACCTATAAGAAGGTTGACATTGGTTCTGAATATGGCACACAAGAACTGGAGCCCACCCAAGACGAGACTCAGTACCAGGATGATAAGGTCAAGTTGTTGACGTATTATGGTCTGGTTCCCCGTGAGTATCTTGAGGGCGAGCAAGAAGGTGAATTTGAGGATTTATTCCCTGAAGGTTCAGAAGCCGAGGATTATGCTGATCTGGTTGAAGCCATTGTAGTGATCGCCAATGACGGTATCCTGTTGAAAGCTGAAGCAAACCCGTACATGATGAAGGATCGTCCCGTGGTGGCGTATCAAGACGATACGGTTCCTGGACGCTTCTGGGGTCGTGGAACGGCTGAGAAGGCTTACAACATGCAGAAGGCTATTGATAGCCAGTATCGTTCCATGTTGGACTCCATGGCCTTAACCACCGCCCCTATGGTGGCTATGGACGCTACCCGACTGCCTCGTGGCGCTAAGTTCGAAGTACGGCCTGGTAAGGCAATCCTGACCAACGGAGCACCTTCAGAAATCCTGATGCCGTTCAACTTTGGGCGCACTGATGGAACCAATGCTGCCGCAGCTCAGAACTTCGAGCGTATGCTGTTGCAGGCTACAGGTACTGTGGACGCATCTGGAATGCCTTCTAACGTGCCTCGGGATGCTGGCGCTAGCGGAATGAGCATGGTGTTGGCTGGAATTATCAAGAAATACAAGCGTACCTTGAGCAACTTCCAGGAAGACTTCCTGATTCCGTTCATTAAGAAAGCTGCCTTCCGTTATATGCAGTTTGACCCTGAGCGCTATCCTTCTGTGGACATGAACTTCATTCCCACAGGTAATCTGGGGATTATGGCTCGTGAATATGAGCAACAACAGCTCATCGGACTGCTTCAGACCCTCGGACCAGACACTCCGGTGCTGCCGATTATCCTGAAGGGTATCCTGGCTAACAGTTCTCTGTCCAACCGAGGTGAGCTGATGACTGCTTTGGACCAGATGAGCCAGCCTAACCCTGAAGCTCAGCAGGCTGCTATGCAGGCTCAGCAGATGGATATGGCTTTGAAACAGGCTCAGACCCAGGAATTGAGTGCTAAGGCCGCTAAAGAGCAGGCAGAGGCTCAAAAGACTGTGATTGAAGCTCAACTCCTACCTGAAAAGCATCGAGTTGACATCATTCAGGCTGCGGCAACGAACCTGGACAACGGAAATGACTTTGAAAAGCGCCTAAAACTGGCTGACGTGATGCTAAAAGAGAAGCAAGTTAACCTAAAAGCCGCTGATATTGCCTCAAATGAGCGTATTGCGACCCTACAAATGATGAATAGAGCAAAAAAGGCTTGACAAAGTAGTCCTTTTATGTTAAATTAACGTTATTATTAACTACTAAGTTCTCCTAATGGACAAAGAACTACAAGTTTACTACGAAGAGATGTTTTCGATGATGGCTACCAAAGGGTGGTCATTGTTGATGGAAGATTTCCAAGCATTGAAGGCTAGTTTAAACGATTTATCTACTGTCGCGGACACACAAGATCTTTATTTCCGTAAAGGACAGTTAGATATTCTTAATCTGGTTCTCCAGCGTAAGGAAATATGTGAGAAAGCCTTTGAGGAGCTCCAACATGAAACGATTGTTTGAGTTCTGCTGTGAGGATTATCACGTAACCGAGGCTTATGTGGACGATAGTATCCGAGTAAGGGCTTGCCCAATCTGCTCACAAGATGCTAAACGCATAATCTCAACACCCATGTTTAAGTTGGAAGGGATTACAGGTCAATTCCCCACAGCTTATGACGCATGGGAGCGTAAAAGGGCTGAGAAATTGGCTGTTGAGCGCAAACAAAACGGAACGGAAAACATATAGTCGTTCCATTCTATAAATTATCCTAGAACCGTTTATCGGCAGGAGAGGTAAGTATGGCATTGATTGACGAAGAAATTGAGAAGCCGAGTGAGATCGAGGCTGAAGAGCAAAAGCAGATCCAAGAGGAGGTAACTCCTGAACCTGCGGTCCCACAGATTCCTGAGAAATACTCAGGCAAGAGTCTGGAGGATATTGTGAAGATGCACCAAGAGGCTGAAAAGCTGATTGGAAGGCAGGCACAAGAAGTAGGAGAGATGCGTAAGCTCGCAGACCAGTTAATTCAGCAGAACCTCAATAAAGAGCAACCAGTTGCTAAACAAGAAACAGAGATTGACTTCTTTGAAGATCCGAAAACAGCGGTTCAAAAAGCAGTTGAGACTCATCCGGACATTATCGCTGCTCGTGAAGCTGCACAACAGTTCAAGAAGATGCAGACTCAGCAAATGCTTCAACAGAAGCATCCTGATTTTGCAGAAGTGGTAGGGGATGGTGAGTTCCAGGAGTGGGTTAAAGCCTCTCCGATTCGTTTGAATATGTTTGCTATGGCAGACAGTCAATACGATTTTCAAGCTGCCGATGAATTGTTGAGTACATTTAAGCAGATTCGTGGTGTTAAAGCCAAGCAGACCGCTGATGCAGGCAAACAGGTTCTTAAACAGAATCTCAAGGCTGCTTCCGTTGACACTGGAGGTACTGGAGAGTCTTCAGCCAAAGTCTATCGCCGTGCTGACCTAATCCGGCTAAAGATGACTGATCCTGATCGTTATGAACAGCTTCAGCCAGAAATCATGAAAGCATACGCCGAAGGGCGTGTTCGATAATCAATTTTTAGGAGTTTTATAAAATGGCTAATACCTTTTCCGGCGCAAATGCCGTAACCACCACCAGCGCAGCGAATTTTATTCCTGAAGTATGGAGTGATGAGATTGTTGCTGCGTACAAGAAGAACCTGGTTATGGCTAACCTGGTTAAGAAGATGAACTTCAAGGGCAAGAAAGGTGACACGATTCACATTCCTAGCCCCACCCGTGGTTCTGCTTCTGCCAAGGCCGCTGCCAACACCGTGACGCTGATCGCTGAGAGCGATACCGACATTTCTGTGTCTATAAACAACCACTACGAATACTCGCGTTTGATCGAGGACATCGTGGAAGCTCAAGCTCTGTCGAGCCTGCGCGGTTTCTACACGGAAGATGCTGGCTACGCCCTGGCTAAGCAAGTTGACACCAGCCTGATTCAGTTGGGTCGTGGTGCTAACGGTGGTAACTCTGCTAACCAGCAGTACACTGGCGGTCTGATCGGTTCTACCGGCGCTGCTTACACCTATGGCACTTCCAACGCTGCTGCTATCGCTGATGCTGGTATCCGTAAGGCTATCCAGACGTTGGACGACAGCGATGTGCCTATGGACGGCCGTTCTCTGGTTGTTCCTCCGGTTGCTCGTAACAGCATGTTGGGTATCGCTCGTTTCACCGAGCAAGCCTTCAAAGGCACGGGTTCTACCCTGATGAACGGTGAGTTCGGCGATATCTACGGTGTGAAAGTGTTCGTTTCTACGAACTGCGATACCACCGCTGCTTCGACCCCGGACAAAGTGGCTCTGCTGTTCCAGCGTGACTTCGCTGTTTTGGTTGAGCAACTGGGCATCCGTTCGCAAACTCAGTACAAGCAGGAATTCCTGGGTACGTTGTTCACCGCTGATACGCTGTATGGTGTGTCTGAGCTGCGCGACAAGTCCTGCGTGCCGCTGATCGTTCTGGCTTAATTATAACAAAGACTTAAGCTTGCACCCCTAAGGCTCCATCTCAAAAGGATGGAGTCCTTTTTAAAGAGCCCTACGGGGCTTTTCAGAAAGGAAACAGAATGGCTACATTTAAGATGATTCACAACGATGATCCCAATCGCTACGCTATCGTAGTGCAGGATGGGGACATCAAGAGTTTCCGTGATAACCCGGAGTGGGAAGAAGTATTTGAAGAAGTAAAAGAAGAGCCGAAGAAGAAAACCAAAGCTAAAGAAGAGTAAGATGGCCATTGATCTTTCGTCACTGTCGGGAGCAACGCAACTTGCTAAGAATATGTGGGGTAGTGAAAATGCCAGTACTTGGAGTACTACGTTTTCAACTCCTCAAGGTGATTATACATTTATTTCCGAAGATGCCATTAACAAGGGTATTAAAGTAGGTGATAAACCTTATGTTAGTTCTTGGTTTTTAAATTCTGACAATTTAGCAGGTCTTAAGAACGCTGGTCAATACGTTGACCTTACTGATGTAAAAGCTAGTGGTATTACTGCTAAGGATACATGGGGTAACTGGGTTAAAGATCGTTTAGGTCAATCACCTAAAGGTTTTATTGTACCTGCCGGATCAGTTGATTTTTCATCTGTTGGTTTTATGCCTTCTAACGGCCCAGTTAAAGGCATTGCCAAAGCCCCCACAGGCGAACTTGTTTATGCTACTTCTGGTGGACATGGTAACTCTTATATTACCAAAGAAGGTGAAGTACACGATCCTTACATTACTTACGAATCAAGTCTTCTAGGTAAATGGTTTGGAGGTTTGGGAGAGAGTGTAGCAGGAGCTATTCGAGGAATTGGTGACATTGTGCAAGAGCTGGGACCAATTGGAACTATTATTGGTAATGCTGCTCTTCCCGGTCTCGGAACAGGCCTAACTGTTGGTACTGCTCTAGGTCGAGGGGCTGACCCTGCTGATGTTCTGAAATCAGTTGCAATTAGTCAAGGATTAAGTGAATTAGGAAGTGCAGCAGCCCCTGAAGTGGATCTTAATGCTGCTACTTCTGGTCTTCAGGACGTTTATGGCGGTAATCTTCCGATTGAAGACATAGCTGCTGCTTTTGAACCTGTTGTTCCTGAAGCTGTAACAGTTGGGGCGGCTATACCAACCCCTGATATTGTAGCTACTCCGTTACCTGCGATAGAGCCTTCAGTTGTTCAGCCTGATTATTTCTCTGCTGATGCTGGACCTTTGGCTGATACTACCGTGGCTTTAGATGAAGCTTTTGTGCAGGACATGAGCCAAGGTATCGAACCTGTTATTCCTCCAGAGAATCCTTTCCTTGCTGGTATGGAAGAAACCACAGCCATTGAAGGAGCTGGAGTAGCAGGTGCAGAGAATCCTACAGGAACCTACGAAGGTGGCGCTAACTATCTGAGTGGCATGGAAGAGACTGCTGCTACTGAGGGTGCTGGGGTTGCTGGAGCAGATAATCCTACTGGAGCTACTACTGTACTTCCAACTGAAGCACCTAGCCTTACTCCTCAGCAGGCTTATCAGCTTCTTAAACTAGGGGCTGGGTTGTTTGGTGGTGCTGGTGCTTTAACAATGGCTGCTAAAGGACTAGCAGGAGGCGCTGGGGCCTTAGGAGGTCTTGTTGGGCCTTCTATGCCGTCAATTCAGGCTCCTACGCCCTTTACAGGCACGTATAGCGGTATGAACCCATACGATGCTGCTTATTTCCAGCAAGTGCAACAGAATTACAACAGATTGTTCCCAACAACTCCAGCCAATGTTGCTGGTCCTTTGGAATCCTGGTATCAAACTAAGTATGTACCGGATACAACAATCTCTAACAAATTGTTTGGAGTCTAAATGGCTATCTACCGTGGTCCTGGAGGCTCAGGAGATGCTACTGATGATGCAGCAAACGCAGCAGAACTGATTATTCAGAAGACTGACGAGGCGGCTGCTTATGCTGCTTCTGCGTCTACCTCAGCCACTAACGCTGCCGCTAGTGCTGCTTCTGCTGCCTCAAGTGCTTCTGGAGTAAGTGCTTCTGCGGCTGCTGCTGCTGCCTCGGCTGCTGCGGCTTTGTCCAGTGAGACTAACGCTGCTGATAGCGAAACTAATGCTGCTATTAGTGCTGCAAACGCTGACGAGGATGCAGGGACTGCTTCTACGAAGGCTAACGAAGCCTCAGACTCAGCAGATGCTGCTGCCGCCAGTGCTGCCGCTGCTTTGATTAGTGAGAACAACGCTGCTGATTCTGAGTCTAATGCCGCTGCTTCTGAAGCAAATGCTGCTGACAGTGCTGCTGCTGCGTTAACCTCTGAAGAAAATGCTGCTATCTCTGAGTCTAACGCAGCCTCTAGTGCTTCCACTGCTGCTGGTTATGTTCCCTCTATTACAGGCCAGACTGGTAAGTATTTACGCACCAATGGAACCTCTAATTATTGGGATACTGTTGATGCCTTTCCAAGTCAGTCCGGTAATTCAGGAAAGTTTTTAACAACGAACGGTACGGCTACATCGTGGGCCGCTGTTCCGAACCCTAACGAAGCCACTGTTACTGATTCTGGTCTTATTTTTGGTGAAACAAATACGACAGATGGTATTTGGAGTGGCACACTTAACCATGCTGCTAACTATCAGTATCGCTATAATTTAGGATTTGATGATAAAAGAATATCTTTTCCTAGCACCTCTCCTGTTTATGCTGCTGCTGTAGCTGGGAATATTATTGCTGGAGGTGTTCAACAAATCAAGATATTTGATGGTACAACTCTGCATGATTTTGGGTATGTGGATTTCTTTGCTATAGTTGGTTCAGATGTTATTATTGCCCCTACTCTTGCTCCTTTAGGTAATTATGGATGGACTTGGGTTACCTTCTATGCTGATTATGTTCAGTTAATTGGTGTTAAGGGTGGTAATGCTCTGTTGGGTTATCAAGCCGGTAATAATGCACCTAATGGTAATAAGAACACAATCTTGGGCTATAAAGCTGGTCCAAGTATTGTAAACGGTTCTGGTAACATTATTATTGGTGCTAATGCTGATGCAGCCAGTGATGTATCCAACGAAGCAATTATTGGCTCTAACACCATTACTACCACTCGTTTGTATGGTGCTTTGGCGGTTGGAGGAACCAGCAAAGGAACTTCTGGGCAGGTGCTCACCTCAAACGGTTCTGGTTCTGCGCCTTCATGGGCCACTCCAGCAGCGGGTACTGTAACTTCGGTGGCTTTGTCTGCTCCCACTGGTTTAACTGTCTCTGGTAGTCCTATAACGTCTTCAGGTACGTTGGCACTGTCGTATACCGCCGGTTATTCTATTCCTACGGATACTAAGCAGACTAACTGGGATACTGCCTACGGATGGGGTAATCATGCAAGTGCTGGTTATTTGACCTCTGCTACGGCTGCAAGCACCTATGCTCCTTTGACGGGTACAGGCACTAGCGGTACGTGGGGAATCAGTGTTACTGGTAATGCTGCAACGGTCACTAACGGACTTTATTCAACTGGATCTTATGCTAACCCGTCTTGGTTAACTTCTCTAGATGGTTCTAAGATTTCAGGAACAATTAACGGTGGAACTTATTAAAGGAAAACTATGGCTTCTACTATTGTAACTAAAAACTCCAGCACTGCTTCTGCGGTTCCTGTCACTGGAGACTTGACTCAAGGTGAACTTGCAGTTAACGTAACTGACAAGCGTCTGTTCACTAAGAACAGTGGAGGCACTGTTGTTGAGCTGGGTACTAACCCTGCATCTCTGGCGTTGCCTAACGGGACCACGAACGGAGTAGCGTACCTCAACGGCTCCAAGGTAGTCACCACTGGTTCTGCGCTGACGTTTGATGGGACTAGCCTTGGCCTTGGTCGTGCTGCTGCGTTTGGTGTTGGAGCCGGAATTGAAATCTATCGTTCCGGGCCTGCAACACTTAGACTAAACAACGCATCAGTGGGAGCTGAGAATGCGTTTGAAATTCAAACGCCGAACAGTGGGCCTGTTCAGTTTACATCTTACAACTCCCGTGATTTTGCTTGGAGCACGACTGGCTCCGAACAAATGCGCCTAACCAGCACAGGGCTGGGTATTGGGACGAGTTCTCCTGCTTATAAGTTGCAAGTCGCCGGTGTTATTTCATCCAATGATACTGTTCGCGTTAGTGATGGCACTACAACAACTATTATGTCTATTGCCGGAACGGGCGAAGGAACAGTAGGGACTTCAAGCAATCATTCGTTACAGCTACGCACTAATAATACTACTAAAGCAACCCTCGACTCCTCCGGTAACCTCGGATTGGGGGTTACGCCGAGTGCTTGGAGCAGTGGACGGAAAGCGTTCCAGATTTCTGGTGGCGCGATTTACACGGGTGACAGCAGCACCGACAACATTGGCATCATCCAGAACGGCTTCAATGACGGCACTGGGTGGAAGCGTGTAGCAGCCGGATACGCCAGTCGTTACTACCAGAACAACAGCGGTCACTATTTCGACATTGCCGGAACATCAACCGCAGGTTCTGCCATAACGTTCACCCAAGCAATGACACTGGATGCGAGTGGGAATTTGTTTGTTGGAGCCACATCAGCAGCCGCAGGAAAGATGGTTGTAAAAGATACTTCTAGCAGCAATACTTTATGGCTGGTGGGTAGAACAAGTGACGGAGCATCATCTGTATCTTTCAGAAATGCTGCTGATTCTGCTTATAACGCTCGTCTTGAAGCCGTTTCAGGTTATTTAGCTATTGAAACTAACGGCTCAGAACGCGCCCGTATCGACTCCAGCGGTAACTTGCTGGTTGGGACTACACCATCAACTGCTTCTGCGCTTAGTGGGGGTCGTTTAGTTTCAACTTCAGACGGAACAAACTTTGCTGGTACTTTCTATCAAAGTTCCACAAGCTCATCTGTTTACACCATGCGTGTTCGTCACGACAACACAACTTCTGGCGCATACATTCAGTTTGTTACAGACAACAATGTTGAAACAGGTCGAATTTATGACTCCGCAGGTACGATGCAATATGCGTCGTCATCTGATGCGAGATTGAAAACAAATGTTCAACCAATTCAAAACGGCCTTTCATCAGTTCTTGCACTCAATCCTTGCACATTTGATATGCGCCGAGGTGAAAACACATTTATTCCATCTGCGGGCTTAATTGCCCAAGAGGTGCATGAAGTTTACCCATTTGCTGTTGGTGTTGGTGGTGATGATGAAAACACAAACCCTTGGTCTGTTGATTATGGCAAGCTAACACCGTTGCTCATCAAAGCCATCCAAGAACAGCAAGCCATCATTGAACAACTCAAGGCTGACGTAGCCGCACTGAAAGGAAACTGAAATGACCGCAACCTGGACAATCACTAATCTCGACCGCCGTACCTCTGACGGTTTCGTTACCACAGCTCACTGGACTGCTTCCGCAGTAGATGGAGACTTCTCTGCCTCTATCTATTCCACCTGCGGTTGGACAGAAGGGACTCCTACGGTTCCTTATGCTTCCCTGACTCAAGAGGCTGTTCTGGCCTGGGTGTGGGCCTCTGGCGTGGACAAAGCAGCCACTGAAGCTGCCTTGGCTGCAAAGATCGCTGCTGAGAAGAATCCCAC
>Ga0255166_1000551_pt1 | contig 13206 bp, 4 predicted proteins | sample Atl_Cont_RepC_8d_FD_186013 | JGI IMG/M metagenome (GOLD analysis project Ga0255166, IMG submission 186013) | Freshwater microbial communities from Altamaha River, Georgia, United States - Atl_Cont_RepC_8d | ecosystem: Environmental > Aquatic > Freshwater > River | place: USA: Georgia | collected...
TCTGGTCACGGTTGGGTATTGGGCCCACAGCGGCTAGCGGAGCTGATAGAGATGCTGCTACCGAGGCAACGGCTTCTGCGAAGCTGTTCATGGCTTTTGTGCCGAACTCAACAAATATGCCATGACTACCAACAACTGGAGCACCATCAAAGGTAAGTCGAGCACGAGACGGCGCTTTGCATTGTGCTGGCAGTTCAGCCAGGCGAGCCTCGACTTTACGCAAACGTGCCTGATCACTCATCCGCGTCAAGGAAGCCTTCTCGGGCGTTTTGGCCAACATGCGAAGCAGGAAAGAGCGCTCGGCGAGCAAATGTTGTCGGTCTTCGTGATTCATGGCTGCACCAACTGGCTTTCCAAAAGATGTAACCGTTCCTGGGCATTGCTATCTTCGGCTGGGCCAAGGTCAATCTGCAAATAACCTTTCCAGGCCATGTTGCGTCTATGTGACCACACACTGTACCAATATGTGCTGTGTTCGACGAGAGTTTCAGGTGGCTCGTGATCAAGTTCCACGAAGTAACTATCCACCAGAAATCTTTTTTTGGCCGTATCGAGATCAAACAATTCCATTTGATCATCAGTTGGTATGAAATTGTCAGGGGTTTTTACAAAAGTCACCACATCGATATCATTCGGCGATCGATGCTCAATCGTTTCGACCTGTTCTGTGAAGCTGCCATTGATCCACTGAAAGCCCTCTATCAGACCAGCATTATGTAAAGCGGCACGGTACGCCAGAAAGCCCTTCAAGACTCTGCAGCGATCGGGCGATGTGGCGAAGCGAAGGATCATGTCTAGCAAGGTTACGTGATAAGGAGAGCGTTCAGCACTAACGGGATCGACTGGGTCAATGGGCGGCAAGAAGCCTCGGATGTTCCATTGGGGAATTGCAACCGTCGACATTGAAGAATCTCCGTGGCACTAGAGTATTGATTTCATTTGTAATTTTGGTGGTGCGCAAACATCTTCTGTTGTACCAACAAGGGTCTCAAACGCGATGATCATGCAGATCCAACCGAGGCAGTATATGGATGAGTTTGTTCGTAATTTAGCAATGTGGGCGAAAAAGTCCGTACTCGACCAGGAGCCCAGAGCTGAATGGAGTCATTAACCGGGTGTAATGGATACCCACACCCCATAATGGGGTAGAACTGAATTTTTGAAGGGTTAAAACGCTGGAAAGCGTTGGTGCCCGGGGCCGGACACAAAAGCCCCATGGATAAAGGCTTTGCGTTAATTTGGGGAAAACGATTCGTTCCCCACACAAAATTTCACTTCGGTGTCAGCAGGGCGCAACAGGGGCAATCGGGAAAAGCAAGTTGGATTAGTCGTGTACGCCCGTTTTTGACATGGTGCTGATTTTGCTGCTGCATGTCTGTCACATGTAGGTCTGCTGACGGGGTCGGCCAGCACGTGTTCGACGTTGTGCAAGGTGGGCAGTGACCCAGTCTTCAACGTCCGTGCGTCGCCATCTTGGATTACTACGTTTGCCGTCACTGTCGAGACGCAGCCGGATGGCCACCGGAAATCCGGGTGCCAGTGCGATGGTCTCGCGAATATATCTGGCTGGGTAGCCAAGCATCGCGCCAACATCTTCTGCGCTTAACAAGGCTTCGGGTGACATTCTCGCTGCAATCTGTCGAGCGAGTTCGGCATAGTTGAGTTCGGAAGCAGTATTTATCATTCGAGTGCATCTCTTTGCTGCTAGATACTCAAAAGCATTCAGAGCATTCTGGCGGCGAATGGTGAAACAGATACAGCACGCAAAGTGGGAGCTAGGTCCGCACCTTGCGTGGGCTTCGTTTTGCAGTCTTCTCCTGCTGTCTTCAGTCCGATTACCACGCCATCGGCTGATTACTGGCGCGACGCTCATCCCTGAGTGTCGACCCCAAGGGTTCATCTCCGAAATGCACCTCGCGCTAGAGGTCGGAGCAGAGTCCATGGATTTCACCTGTTTTGCTTCTACCCAGGTGCCGTGCAGGTAGTCACGCAATCGCATGCCGCGAGGGCAGGGCGTGATATTTATCGATGACTGATTGTTAAGGATCGTGTTGAAATAGTAGCAAATGTTTTTTTATTTAGCAATTAATGTTGTTATATTACGTAACAATTGCCACGAAAGTCTGCACAAATAGAACCAACCGTCACTTAAGCATCACCATGGATTGAGTTGGTTTGAAATAGGAAGGAGGGTGCGAGCGTCTGCGCCTAGTTGAGCGATTGCCGCTTAACTTTGGTTCTGATCGTCGTCATTGGCTAACAACAGGCTGGCAGCCAGGATCGATAGCAAAGCTGGCGTTGCCCATGAGGGGACTGGCTCATGGGGTTGGCGCAACGTAAGTTCAACGATACGCTGAGCTGATTTCGATCCAACGTGATACCGGCTAGCAATATCGGTTGGGCTGATCTCGGTTAGTGGCAGCGGTGCAAGAGGTGGCGGTTGCGCACCGTCCGATTGAGAAAACCAGCCTTGCATCCCGGGGATTCCTTCGATAAGGCGAACGGTTTTGTCTGACACGACTCGTGAGCCACTGAGCATTTGCCGTATAAAAGCACCGTCTTTGAAGCCTAGACGACGACCGAAAGCGCTACGGTCGCCCTGCGTTAGGCGATCAATGGCCTTAACTAGTAGTTCTCGGCGTTGCGTAGCAAGTAGCTTTTCATTCATGACTGTAACGGTAGCACGTGCTACGCTCGATTGGTGCGTGGTTTTGTGAAAATCATCCCTATTTTTCACGTCTGAACCCTGCTGCCCCCGCACAATGGGGGGGGTGCAACCTAGCGGTGGGTGTGGTTTGGTGCTAGTAGAGGCAAGCGTCTTCTCACTTGCGGTTGCAATTGCCATTAAGTGCATTGCTCATGTTGGTTTCTTAGTTAGGCCCGCCAGACTCGAACGCATCGATGATGTCGGCGTCGTAGCGGATAGCCGTCTGAATCTTGTTTGGAGCCTTTTGTGGGCCACAACGCTCACTTAGCTTTTCTTAAAGGGGCTTTGGTAAGCCATCAGTTGGCACTGCTATCTCGAAATCTGCCTTTGTCCATTCCGGATTGGCATCGCCAATCATTTTGGCGTCAGCTAATGTCTAGCTCACACGGAGAAGGATATTTTAGATGTCGTGTCAGCTTTGACGCGCCCAAATGCTCTTTGGCGCGAAGCCAAATGTGCCACTACTTGACGAATTGGCGCTTTGCTTAAGGATGAGGCTATCCATCGGAGACGTAATTGGTCTTCTTTCTGAGCGCTACTGATTATCGAGAACTTATTGGCTCGCTAGTTATCCAACGCTTTTATAGTATAAAGCTTAGTTAAAAAATATGTGTAAATAAACTATAAACACATGAGAAAAATTTATTGCTGTCATTGCGGCGACTGTAACCTTTTTGGGGTTTGATGCTTTGAAACGTGATTCCTACCCGTGGAAACGGAAGTCTAAGTCCCGCTTAATTGCTCTCGAGCCTCGGATGTTGTTCGATGGCGCTGCGGCTGCAGCGGCGGTGCCTGACCCGCTGCCATTAGCGGAGCCAGCTGCGGCCGTGGTTGAACCAATCAATGATGCAGCAGCTCAGGACGGTGGTGGTGACTTTGGTGCTGCTGAATTTGAGGCTAGTCCAGTTTCCAATGAAATGCCGAGTCAGGAACCGCTGAGTACCACGAGCGACTTGGCAGACAAGGTAGGTTCCGGTGAACTGACGCAAGATACGCAAGAAGAGCAAGCAGAAGCGCTCGATATGCTCACGGCATTGCGCGAGGCGAGTGGCAACCCAGGCAGCGAAGTTGTCTTCATCGATTCAGCAATCAACCAACATGAATCATTGGCCACGGCAGCTCAAGACAAGGGCTACACCGTTGTTTTGGTTGACGCCGCGCAAGATGGCATTGACCAAATTGCACAGTACTTGCAAGGACGATCAGGCGTTGAGGCTGTTCATATTCTGGGGCACGGTGGCGCTGGTGAGCAGCGCATTGGCACAACTACATTGAATGCTCAGACATTGGCTGAGCATGAGGCGGCACTCAAACAGATCGGTAGCGCCCTTAGCGCTCACGGCGACATCTTGCTGTACGGTTGCTATGTCGCTTCAGATGATGGCACCTTGTTTGTTGACAGCTTGGCACGTTTAACGGGCGCTGACGTGGCGGCCTCAGATGACCCCACGGGAAATATCGAATCTGGTGGCGATTGGGTGCTTGAATACGACAGCGGGGTAATTGAGGCCAAGTCCTTATTTGAAGGCGAAAGCGTTGTCGGATTTACTGAGGTATTGGCGGCTCCCACAATTAACAGTTCAGTAGTTGGTCTTACGACGCCCGAGGATGTAGCACTTTCGCTGGAAAATACAATCAGTGTGGCGGACGACGCTGGAACATCCACAACCATGGAAGCCGTTATCACGGTGACAGCTGGCAACGGTCAGATCAGTTCTGGCTCTGGTGCTGATCTGGTCAGTGGCACATCGCTGGCTGCGCAGGGGGCTCTTGTTGATATCAACACGTTTCTGGCTGGGTTAGGTTTTATTCCAGATGCGAACTGGTCGGGTACAGCGACCATCGAGCTGACCGTTGAAAAGAACTACCAAGACGCTGATGGGGCAGACATCAGTACCTTGACATTCAATATTGATGTGACGTCTGTGTCAGATGCACCCGAAGGGGAAAATCTCACCATCACCATTGGTGAAGACACCCCGGTGACCTTGACAGTGGCAAATTTTGGGTTCTCTGATCCCAATGACACACCGAGTGATGAGTTTGTTTCCGTGGTTGTCACGGTTCTACCAGCAGCTGGATCGCTCACATTGAACGGCTCAGCGGTTAGTTTGAATCAAGCCATTACTGTGGCAGACATCGATGCGGGGCATTTGGTATACACGCCGGCCGCGAATGACACCGTCACCCGGTCGTTTTCCTTTAAGGTCGTGGATGACGCGGTCAGTAACAATACAGCAGCATCCGCAAACACGATCAGTTTCGAAGTGACGAAGGCTAATGACAATCCAGTGACTACTGATTCGACAAGTCTTTCGACCTTGAAGAACACGACACTGACTGGCATTGACCTAACACAAAATGCCACGGATCCAGATGGTGGTACTGGGAGCGATGACGCGATCATTGATGAATATGTCATTGTTGCTGTGCCAGATGAGGCACAAGGGGTTTTGAAGTCTGGCTCAGTCACCTTGGTTGATGGTGATGTATTGACCCTCTCTCAAGCCCAGTCACTTACTTTCGAGCCAGCCTTCAATTATTTCAACGCAGATGCTGATTACGCAACTTTTACGTTCAAGGCCGTTGATTCTGAAGGTTTGGAAAGCAACACGTCAACTTTTTCAATCCGTGTAACCGGCACCAACAGTGCGCCAGTCCTAACGGTGCCAGATGCCCAGACAGTGGCAGAAGAGGGTACTTTAACGCTGACTGGCATTTCGATTGCAGACTCAGATGCGGCGTCTGGCGTCTTGAAATTGACACTTAGTGCCGACAACGGCACTTTGTCATTCACGGATACCGCCAGTCTGGCATCTGTGACGAATAATGGTAGTGCGACTGTGGTGGTGACTGGAACGTTAGATGCCATTAACACCGCGCTTGGTTCAAGTAATTTGTCTTACACGCCAGACACAGATTTTCCGAACAGTAGCAGCAACGGAACCGACACGATTACGCTGGCCATCGATGATCAGGGCAATACAGGCGCAGCTGCTGAAACAGATTCTGAGACAATCACAGTTACCGTCACGCCGGTGGCTGACGCACCTGCCATGTCGGGTTCTGAGGGCACCGCGACGTTGGTAGCAGTTGCTGAAGATACCAACACGCCGGCTGGAGCAACAGTGACGAGCTTACTGTCGGGCGTTTTTAGTGACCCCGACGGTGATTCGGTCGCTGGCATTGCGATCAGTGCCAATGATGCGGACGCTTCTACCCAAGGTGCTTGGCAGTACTCAGTCAATAACGGTGCGACTTGGGTTGACGTCGGCACGCGAACGGCCGATGCTGCCCTGTTGTTACCAGCGGCAGCCAAACTACGGTTCTTGCCTGCAGCAGACTACAACGGTACGCCGGGGTCGTTGACGGTCTATGCGATCGATAATAGCGGCAATCGCACGTATACGACACTGGGCACGGAGCAGGTTTTGGATGTGTCGGCTGCCATTGCAGCAGAAGATAGTGACATTGCCACCGCCTTTGGCACAATCGTGACTTCAGTCACACCCGTCGATGATATATCGGTGGTGGTCGCAGATACCAATTCCGTTGTAGAGGACACAGCAGCCACCGGCAATGTCTTGTCCAACGACAGTGACGTTGATGACACCCTGACGGTTGACAGTTTTGCAGTTTTCGGTGATGCCACTAGTTATAGTGCGGGCGACACCGCCACCATGGCTAGTGTTGGCACTTTAACAATCGCAGCCAATGGCGACTACACCTTCACGCCGGCAGCGGATTGGAATGGATCTGTTCCCCAAGTTACCTACACCCTCAATACGAGTTCTACGGGAACGCTCGATATTTCTGTGACGCCGGTCAATGATGTGCCGCAGCTATTTGTTCCAGGCGAAGAGGTTGATGGCGCAACGCTGGCTGCCACCGTTGACGTTGGTCAAACGTTTACCTTCTCAACCAACGCTATTCGGGTGGTTGACCCTGACAACACTGCGGCCCAATTGACATTTAGCTTCGATGCTTTGCCTGATCGCGGGTACCTGACGTTCAACAACCAACGTATCGGACTTGAGTCGGTCTTTACGTACGCCAATATTGGGCAGCTACGGTTTGTCGATGCTGGCGGGACGACGACAGGCTCGACTTCATTTGATGTCACGTTACGGGATGGTGCCGGTGGCGTATTGAGCTCTCAAACCATTGAAATCACGATTGGCGGCCGTAATTATGCGCCACAAGGCATGGGTGATTTGTCTGGCAGTATCTATGAGGATGCTGGAAGTTATGGGGATGTTCTTGGCACGAACCCTGGTAAATTGATTTCCGAATACAGCGGTTTTTCCTTTAACGATAAGAACGCAGACGACACGGTTGCAGGTTATGTTGTGGTTGCGAATAGTGCGAATGCCTCTACTCAAGGGGTGTGGGAGTATTCAACTGACAGTGGTTCGAATTGGTTTGATATTGGAACAGTGAGCGAGAGTGCAGGGCTCGTTGTATCTGACTCTACGCTTGTTCGGTTTAATCCCGTTGCAAATTACAGTGGTGATCCTGGGGATCTTGGCATTCGAGTTGTGGATAGCACCTATCTAGGGTCGGTGACAACCACGAGCGGGGCAACGGAAACTCGGTTTACGTTTGACGCGACGGCTAACGGGGCTGTTGGTGGTGAGACAGCCGTCTCATCTAGCGTGAATACGTTGAGCATGACGGTTGTCGAGGTCAACGATGATCCGGTTCTTCAGACACCCGCTACATTGGTTGAAACGATTCAGGTTCTGAATACGCCCTTGAGCTTGCCTCAAGGCGTCAATGAGGTCGACATTACGACGACTCTGCTTGACACAAGCGATGTTGACTCGCCCGACAATGCCATCCGATACACGATTGAGACGCTTCCAACTCGTGGTTACATTTTGCGCAATGGCATTCCGTTAGTGGTGGGTAATAGCTTTACCCAGGCCGATATCGAAAGTGGCAAGATTTCGTATTGGAGTAACTACAATCCTTCAACTGCAGATTCCGACTTCGTTGTTTTCAATGCTACTGACGGTGAGACCAATGTCTTGTTGAATCGTCCGGGCGGGATATATGACGACGGTGATCCAGCTGCGTTACGGCAAATTAGACTGAATATTGCGATAGATGCTGATCCGCAAAAGCCAGGCAGTGGTGGCGGCTCTTTCTCTTTTCCGGAAAACTCGGACCCTCAGCTATCCGTCAATACTGCCATCACAGGCAACGAGGGTGCCACCGTCACGATCTCCTCTAGTATATTGGAAGTAACCGATGCGGATAGTGGTGACGAGGTGACATTCACGGTCACGAGTTTGCCCACTAACGGCGAACTATGGTTAAGCGGCGTTGGACGTGAATTAGTCAATGGCGATACGTTCACTCAAGCCGATATTGATGCGGGCAATCTTACGTTTGAACATGACGGGACAGAGGATTTCCTGTCAAGCTTTTCGTTGTCCTATACCGATGGGTTAGCTGATGCGCAGAGCGTGACTGTCAATATCGACATGACACCGGTTAACGACAGCCCAGGCTTGGCGGTCACCAATGTGATCATCAATGAGGGGGACGGTTTTACTCCGAGTATCTCTGGAAGCGATGCTGACGGCGGAGGTGATAAGGACCCAGCGATAGCGTTCGCTGACACGAATACGCTGACATATTCAATCTCTACCTTACCCACTAATGGCGAGTTGAGGCTGGAAAAGAATGGCGAGACGTACTCGGCATCAGATCCAAGTACTTATGACTTAGTTACAACTGACCTGACGCTTTCCGAGAACGATCTTTCTAAGTTGCGCTACCAGCATGACAACAGTGAAACAACTTCAGACTCCTTTGTTGTTTTGGTGAATGATGGTTCTGGTGCTGACAATGCCACAACCTCGCGCACGCTCTCGATCACCATACTGCCAGTCAACGATGACCCTGTCGTTGTTAAAAACACCACTGCAACTGGGTCAGGTTCGGATATTTCGGACAACACAGGCGGCAGTACGCATAATCCGACAGGATCTAGCTACGAGCAGACATCCGTGACGGTTGACGAGGGCTCGACCACTACGCTGACTAGCAGTATGTTGCAGGCGTACGATCCAGATAATTCTGATGATCAGTTGCAATTCAGGATCACGTCTAACACAAGTTACGGGTATGTTTTGCTCGATGGTTCAGCGTTGGGTGTCGGCAGCTCATTTACGCAGCAAGACCTCATTGATGGGCTCGTCTCCTATCGCCATGCCGGTGCAGAAAGTTCGACCGACAGTTTTGAGTTCACCCTAACGGATGCAGGTGGCGGCTTGGAGCCTAGCGCCACATTTACGATTTCGATCGCTGGCGTCAATGATGCCCCGACGATTACTTTGCCAGAGACTCAAACGGCCAACGAAGATCAGCCGTTCACGGTTCGTGGTGTATCGATTGCTGACGCAGATGCGGGTGGCGCTGATGTCACGGTGACTTTGTCGGTGGGTAATGGTTTGTTAACGCTGCCCACGACAACCGGGTTGACGTTCGCGGCTGGTGATGGTGATGCCGACCAGACGATGACTTTTAGCGGCAGTATCTCAGACGTCAATTCTGCGATTGCTGGGCTCACGTACCTTGGTGGTACCAACTGGAGTGGCACTGAAACTCTCAGCGTAACAGTCAATGATCAAGGCAATACAGGTAAAGATCCTGGCTTGACCGGAGATGCGATATCTGAGGAAACAACGGCGACGCTAACGATCAATGTTGACCCAGTGAATGATCCGCCACGCATTACGGCACCGGGTGGCCAATCAACGAACGAAGACACAGATTTGATTATCTATGGTGTGTCCGTTGCTGACAATGATGCAGGTGCGGGCGCAGTCCGGGTTACGTTATCCGTTGGTGATGGTGTGTTGACAGTCGCGCAGACAAATGGGCTTTCCTATTCCGTTGGCGATGGGGTGCAGGATGCAACCGTAACATTTGAAGGTGTGCTTGCGGATGTCAACTCGGCGTTGTCCATGATTACCTATCGAGGCAATCAGGACTTCTTTGGCGAGGACACCTTAAATATTTCGGTAACAGATCTTGGTAATACTGGGACTGGCGGTGCCGGAACTGATACTGATACAGTGACGCTGACCATCAATGCAGTCAACGATGCGCCGACCGCAAATGCAGTGACCGTGTCGGTCACTGAGGACGTAACCAAAGCATTTAACTTATCGTCGTCAGAGGTTGATACTGGTACTGATGCAGTATCTGATGCTGATGTTGTGTCCTACAAGATCGCCAGCCTGCCTGACGCTAGCAAGGGATATCTGACTGACAAGTCAGGGAATACGTTGTCAGTAGGTAGCGTGATTTCAGTTAGCGAAGCAACTGGCATGAAGTTTGTTCCGGCAGCTAACGCGAATGGCACAACTTCGTTTGATTTCATCGCGATTGATGAGGCTGGAGCCGAAAGTGCTGCAAATACGGTTTCGGTAAACATAGCGCCTGTGAATGATGCGCCAGCGATTTCAGGTGGCGGTGACTCGGTTAGTTATACCGAGGGTAGCGGTGTTGGGTCGGCCGGCACACCGGTTACCCTGGACGCGAACGGCGATCTCATAGTGACTGACCAAGAGTTGACGATCGAAGGTATTGATGACTTCAACTCGGCGACTCTGACGGTTAATCGCTCGACAGCGAATGCCAAGGATGTTTTTGGGTTCGATACGAGCGGATCAGTATCGACCTCGGGTAGTAACGTGCTCGTCGATAGCACGACAATCGGCACTTACACCATGTCAGCTGCTGGTGTTTTGACGGTCACATTCAATGGGTCAGCCACGAAGGAAACTGTTGAGAGTGTGATGCGAGCGGTCACATACTCGAATACAGCTGACAACCTGTCAGGTGATGTCACCATCAATATGGTGTTCCGGGACGGTAACGCGGGACCTCAGGGCAGTGGAGGCATTAAGACTAGTAACACCGCTACGTTTACTGTCACTGTGGTCAACACCAATGATTCCCCGACACTGTCGAGCAACATGACGTTGTCAGTGTCAGAGGATATTGCTGATGCTTCGAACACGGGCTCGACGATTGCAATCATTGTGGGCGATCGTTTCACCGATCTCGATTCTGGCGCCCAGCTCGGTGGCGTCGTGATCACGGCTGATGCTGCAGACCGAGACACTCAGGGCCACTGGGAGTATTCAACTGATAATGGGACTACCTGGCATGAGGTAAGTCCAGATGGGCAGCCTGTGCTTTCTGACTCTAATGCGCTGGTGCTTTCTGACTCGTCAAAATTGCGGTTTGTGCCTGTTTCGGACTTCAATAGCCTTTTCAACAACGCCACAAGCCACCCCGGTGCCTTAACGGTCATGGCGGTAGATGCCAGCAACTCGAGCCGCGCTTTCACATCGGGCGGGACCAGAGAATTAGTGGATGTCTCTAGTCTGTCGGAGGCGACTTCTGACATTGGTTGGAGCTCAACAAAAACAATCACAGCAACAGTTTCTCAAGTCAATGATGCGCCAGTTATCGATGGCCTGACCAGTACTGCTGGTTCCTTCCTGGCGTTTAGTGAGGCCGCTGGTGTTGATATCGCGGGTTCCGCGCTTTTGCTTGATAGCATCAATGATCAAGATGGCGTTAATAATCTAGCGACGATCACTGATACAGACTTAACAGTTCGACAGGAGACTACATTTAATGGGTCTCGGCTTGAAATCCAAGATAAAGCCGGCGCAGATCCAGCAGATTTGTACGTGCTACAGACTGGTAACGGCGTAGGCATCAATGGTGGTTACACGGAGCCTGGATCGGGCATTCGATTGTTCAACAGCGGATCGAACATTACTTATAACAATGTTCTGATTGCAAAACTCACCGACAACAGTGCCACGACTGGTAAGCTCATCATTACGTTTAATGAGCGAGCAACGAGTGATGCGGTTAATACCGTTCTACAGAATATCGCCTACTCGAATACCGATGATAATTACAGTGTAGTAACCGACAAAACCATTAAGGTTGACTTCTATGATGGGAATGGCACAGAAGACGATAACGTCCAGGGAACGGGCGGGGAGTTGTCTGGCTCAGCAGAAATAACGGTCAAGATCACGCCAACCAACGATGCGCCAGTCTTTACGGGTGACTTGTTGATTGCGGGAACCGAAGACTCGGCGACCACGGCGCCAGTCACGCCTGCCACGATTGGGACGCTTTTTGCTGACCTGTTTTCTGATCCCGATGGGGTCACTGGCAACAGCTTGGCTGGCATAGCCATCGGTGGCTTTAATGATCAATCGCGCGGAGTGTGGCAGATTTCTTTTGATGGCAGTGACTGGACGTCTCTAGCTTCGATTGATTCGGGTGGTTTCGGAACGATTTCAAGTACAAATGCTCTTCTGCTAGATGCCACAGTGCAGATTCGGTTTCTGCAAGATGCACAGGCGAACACGGAGGCGGGCGAAGCAGTTAGGCCCTCGCTATCCGTGTACGCAATTGAGGCTGATGCTGTCTCAGCCAGCGACCCAGAAGCGCCGGCTATTTCGACGTTTAGTTCAGCCGGTACTTATTTGGCTTATGACACCTCGTCAGACACTGTCCAGTCGAGGGTTGCTGACGAAGCGACCGATGTCTTCGTATCGATCATGCCGGTCAACGATGCACCCGTGATCAGTGGTCTTGATGGCATCTCCCCGAATGCGACAGATGCATCACCTTACGTCCAGGGCGGCGCGGCCGTGGTAATTGATCCGAACGCCACGGTGGTGGATCGGGAACTGTCGGTAGAGCGCGATGATTGGCGCGGAGCAACGTTGACCGTTCAGCGTCAAGGTACGGCCTCAGCAGACGATGTGTTTGGTTACTCAGGCGATAGTAGCGCTGGGTTGTACTTTGATGGCGGCGCAGTCAATGTCGATGGGATTACCGTAGGCAGTTTGACCAACACGGCTGGGGTACTGACAATTACGTTCACCACTGCTGATGCGACAGCAGCAAGGGTCAATGAGGTGTTGCAGGGCATCACTTACAGCAATGCGGTGACGGCTGTCGGTGGGTTGAGTTACAGCAGTGTCACGCTTGATGTCACGCTCGATGATCAGAATAGCAACGCAACTGATGGCGGTATTGCTGGCTTGACAGACAGCAACCAGGATCAAGGTACCGGTGGCGCGCTGTCTGTCACAGAGAGTATTGTGGTCAACATCAACCGCCTGCCAGATGCCGTGGACGATGATAACGTAGCCTTTGAGGGTGGAAGTACGAGTGACGGGACGTCTGTGTCTGGCAATGTTATCGCAGGAACGAGTACGTTCCTTTCAGGCGCACCAGGACTTGATAGTGATGCCGATATAGGTGCTGGTCGAAGTGATGCCTTGGTCGTCACCGGGATAAAGCCCATTGCAGCGGCTACTTTTTCATCGATTGATGGGGCGTTAGTTGCCGGTATTTATGGCCACCTGTTGATCAGTTCGAATGGTTCATATACCTATGTGGTCGATAACACTAACGAAGATGTGCAGGCATTGGCTGTA
>Ga0255166_1000565_pt1 | contig 12900 bp, 11 predicted proteins | sample Atl_Cont_RepC_8d_FD_186013 | JGI IMG/M metagenome (GOLD analysis project Ga0255166, IMG submission 186013) | Freshwater microbial communities from Altamaha River, Georgia, United States - Atl_Cont_RepC_8d | ecosystem: Environmental > Aquatic > Freshwater > River | place: USA: Georgia | collected...
CTGGTATGAAGTATGCCGTCGTGTAATCGAGGGTATGTACTCAGTACAAAAAAATCACGCTAAAGAAAACCGTCTTCCATGGAATGATAATAAAGCACAGAAGTCTGCACAGGAAGCCTTTGAAAGAATGTTTAATTTAAAGTGGACACCACCAGGACGTGGCATGTGGGCATTTGGAACTCCTATGACTATGGAGAAGAAAAACTCTGCTGCCCTTCAAAATTGTGCGATGGTATCAACAAGAGATCTTGACAAGAACGATCCAGGCGCATTATTTGCATGGGTAATGGATGCATTAATGTTAGGTATTGGAGTTGGATTTGATACCGTTGGAGCAGAAAAACAATTTCCTATCTATTCCCCAACAGAGCCAGCATTTATTTATGAAATACCAGATACTCGTGAAGGTTGGGTTGAATCAGTAAGAATGCTATTAAATTCTTATTTAAGGCCACATCAAGCAATTCAAGAATTTAACTATGATTTGATCCGTCCTCTAGGAGCTCCTATAAAAGGCTTTGGAGGCGTTGCAAGCGGTCCACAGCCACTCATTGACCTTCACAACCGCATCCGTACTGTAATCGGCGGTAGAGCAGGAGAAACCCTAGATTCACGTGCTATTGTAGACATTGTAAATCTAATTGGTACATGTGTTGTTTCTGGAAATGTTCGTCGTTCTGCTACCCTTGCACTAGGTGCTTCTGGAGATGAAGATTTTATCAATTTAAAAAATGCAGAAGTATTTCCTGATAGAAATTCATATGATCCAGAAAAACCAGGATGGGCATGGATGTCAAATAATTCTATTTCTGCAACGGTAGGAACAAAATATGATGACTATGTAGATCTTATCGTAAATAATGGAGAACCAGGATTTATTTGGTTAGATGTTGCAAGAAATTATGGAAGACTAAATGATGCTCCAGACTATAAAGATTATCGTGTTATGGGATTTAATCCATGTGCAGAGCAGCCATTGGAATCATACGAACTCTGTACATTAGTCGAGGTACATTTAAATCGTCATGAATCAAAAGAAGATTTTTTACGTACATTAAAATTTGCATACTTGTATGGAAAGACTGTTACATTAATTCCAACACACTGGCAACAGACAAATGGAATCATGCAGCGTAATCGTCGTATTGGAACATCTCTAACTGGTATTGCTTCTTTTGCAGATAAGAAGGGCTTACCAGCAGTTCGTGAATGGATGGACGAAGGATACAATACAATTCGTAAATACGACCACACATACTCTGAGTGGCTATGCGTTCGTGAATCAATTCGTGTAACAACTGTTAAGCCATCAGGATCAGTTTCTATTCTTTCTGGTGCAACGCCAGGAGTTCACTGGGCTCCAGGAGGAGATTACTTTTTGAGAGCAATTCGTTTTGGAGAAACAGATCCAATGATTCACTTGTTCAAAGCTGCAGGGTATAAGATTGAAAAAGACCTTGTATCAGCAAATACACAAGTGGTATATTTCCCAGTCCACTCTGGACATCCAAGATCTGAAAAGGATGTAACACTATTTGAAAAGATTGCTCTTGCAGCAACTGCTCAAAAATACTGGTCGGATAACGGTGTTTCTGTTACCCTTTCATTTGATAAAGAAACAGAATCAAAGCATGTTGCTCCAGCATTAAATATGTATGAGGGGCAATTGAAAGCCGTATCATTCTTGCCAATGGGTAATACTGTTTATCCACAGCAGCCATATACACAAATCACAAAAGAAGAATATGAGTCATATATTGGTAAGATTAAAAAGATTAATTGGTCTGCTATTTATGATGGCGTAGGAAATCTTGATTCTATTGGCGAGGCCTACTGTACTACGGACAGCTGTGAGATAAAAATAGGGTAAAATGGTAAGGCGGGGGTATAAAATTACTATTATATGCTATACTTATGGTTATGAACAATAACGTCAATCCATTTATTAGTCCAAAAACTGGCAAACCTATTGTTAGTAATGTACGCCGTCAAGTTATTGAAAAGAAATATAACTGGGGCCTTTATGTTTATAAAAAGTCTACTGGTAAATGGTTTACAGATGGAGAAGGAAACGTTTTAAATATTCCTGCCGTTCGTGGTGATTTAACAAAGATTGCAGAACTAAAGCAGGCAGCAAAATATTATGGCGACGATGGTGACGGAGAAGCAGTTTTTGTTCCAGGGTTGACTAGAGTATCAGATGAAGAATATAGTGAACAAATGGATAGATTTAAGAATGGTCTCATTCCATCTATGAATGATCTTGGTGCTATTCATGCTGCACAGCAAACATTAAAAACACACGGAAGGAATGCTTACGAAAGTGAGTAGAGAATTTGATTATATTCAAGCTAGTTTAAATACTCAGCCAGAAGAAAGAAATATTTTTAAAGAACAAGACCCATTTAATAAATCATGGGATGATCTAAAATCATTTTCTGGTTTAAGCAATAATTTTAAACGCAGAACAGTTAGAACTGTATCAAAAGTTTATCCAGCAAATCAAGATGATGTTGCATATTTAAATAGCGCTAATGCAGTTCCTTCAGGACAAGATGCAGAATCAAAACAAATTAATCCAGGAACTGTTTATCATAATGGCTATGGAATTTTTGATGCAATTACACCGCCATATAATCTTTATGAATTAGCAAGCTATTATGATACATCTTTTGCTAACCATGCTGCTATTGATGCCAAGGTAGAAAATGTTGTTGGTCTTGGATACCGTTTTGATATAACAGATAGAACAATGTTAAAGTTTGAGAATAGTGATGATCAAGGTGCTGTTGATAGAGCACGTAATCGTATTGAGCGAATGAAGTTAGAATTACGTGATTGGTTAGAAAATCTAAATGATGAAGATAGTTTTCAGAAAACAATGGAAAAGGTTTATACAGATTTGCAGGCTACTGGAAATGCCTATTTAGAAGTTGGTAGAACTGTTAGTGGAGAAATTGGATACTTAGGACATATTCCTGCTACAACAATTCGTGTTAGAAGACTTCGTGATGGCTTTGTTCAAGTAATTGGAAGAAAGGTTGTTTACTTCCGTAACTTTGGTGCAAAAAATCCAAATCCAGTTACTGATGATATAAGACCAAATGAAATTATACATATTAAAGAATATTCTCCATTAAATACCTATTATGGTATTCCAGATATTATTGCTGCTATTCCATCTCTTATTGGAGATCAGCTAGCATCTCAATATAATATTGACTACTTCCAAAATAAGGCTGTACCAAGATATGTTATTACATTGAAAGGTGCAAAGCTATCTGCTGATGCAGAAGATAAAATGTTTAGATTCCTACAAACAGGATTAAAGTCTCAGTCTCACAGAACTCTTTATATACCACTTCCTGGAGATACAGATAATAATAAAGTTGAGTTTAATATGGAGCCAATTGAAAATGGTGTTCAAGAAGCATCATTTGAAAAATATCGTAAACAAAATCGTGATGATATTTTAGTAGCGCATCAGGTTCCAATCTCAAAACTAGGGGGATCTGACTCTGCAGCTATTGCTGCTGCTCTTGCACAAGATCGTACCTTCAAAGAGCAGGTAGCTAGACCAGCACAGGGACATCTAGAAAAAGTTGTTAATAAGATTATTAAAGAAAAAACTGATATTTTAGAGTTAAAGTTTAATGAGCTTACATTAACAGATGAAATAGCAAAATCACAAATTATTGAAAGATACGTAAAAACTCAGGTTATTACTCCAGACGAGGCTCGTGAAATGATAGATATGCCTCCTAGACCAGACGGCGATGGTAATACTCCATTTATTATGTCTCCAAGACAGGCTACAGATGCTAGGGCAAATATGGGTGGTACCAGACAAAGAGATTCAGAAAGAACAAATAATAACTCAGATTCCCCATCAACGATCTCTGGCAGAAATGCACAGGGTGAAGGTAGATCATCTCAATAATTGAGAATCTATTATAAAGGAATGATATAATTATTCTGCCATGAATATAAATAAAGCACATTGGATTACAGATGGCGACAACGTTCGCTTTTCTATGCCTATTGGCAAGGTCGATCAAGAGCGCAGAATCGTTTCTGGTTTTGCCACACTCGACAATGTTGATAAGCAGAACGACATCGTAACTACTGAGGCAAGTTTAGCAGCATTTAAGAAGTTTAGGGGTAATCTTCGTGAAATGCATCAGCCATCAGCAGTAGGTAAAGTTGTTTCGTTTAAAGAAGACAGATATTTTGATCCACAAACAAAAAAGTTTTATAGTGGAGTATATGTTTCTGCATATGTTTCCAAAGGTGCACAAGATACATGGGAAAAAGTTCTTGACGGTACACTAACTGGATTTTCAATTGGTGGAAATATTAAAAAGTTTGATGATGAATTTGATGACAAAATGGATAAGACAATTCGAGTTATAAAAGAATATGACCTTCATGAACTATCTCTTGTAGATAATCCAGCAAATCAGTTTGCAAATGTTATATCTATTGAAAAAGGAGAATTGGGTGGTTTCCTAGCAAAAGCAGTAGTTGATAATGTTTACTGGTGTGGCTCAGACGACATTGTTCGTCTTTCAAAAGAATCTGATGAAAGTTGCCCATCATGCAACGGTACAATGAAAAACATTGGATTTGTTGAAGATCAAAATGATATAGAAACAGTAAAGTTCTTAGTTGATAGTGCAAAAGGCATTAGAACAATTAAGATGACAAAGGAGGAAAATCCTATGACAGAAGAAACAACAGTTGTTGAAGAGACTTTAGAAAAGTCTGACACAGCAGTAGTTGAAAATGTTGAGGTTGCTCCAGAAGCTCCAGCAGAAGCACCAGCTGATGTTGTAGCAGAGGCTCCTGTTGCTGAAGAGGCAGCAGAGCCAGTGGCAGAGACAGTAACTGAAGAAGTTGCTCCAGTTGCTGATGATGCAGCAGAAAAGTCAATTGATGCAGTTGTTGATACAACATCAGAAATTGCAAAGTCTGTTGCAGAAATTAATGAATCTCTAACTAATGCCTTGAGCAATCTTGCAGAAACAGTAAAGGCTATGCAAGCCAATGTTGATGCAATCACAAAGTCCCTTGAAACAGTTACAGGCGAAGTAAAGTCTGTAGCAAATGAGGTAAGCCAAGTAAAGGGTACTTTTAATGAGTTTGGAAAGCGAGTAGATGCTGTCGAACAAGACACTGCTTTCCGCAAGTCTGGCGATCTAGGCGAGATCGTGCAGGAGTTTTCAGAAATGAAGACTCAAAAATCCCTATGGGGCGGGCGTTTCCTCAAAACAGCCGACCTATTCAACTAACATAATTCACTAGGAGGTGAACAATATGTCGGAACAAGAAATCGTAAAGAATTATCCAGGATCATCTGAAGGACACAACCATGACGGCCAGGGCTCATTAGCATCTGGTGGAATTGGTGGTGCAACCGCTACAGGTCCATCTGGTAATCTTTCACCAGCAGCTTCACTCGGTAACATTGCTACCGCTAACTTTGGATCAACAGAGGGTGCTAATGCAGTGAATCCTTCTGGTACACCTGGTGGTATTTTGCTACCAGAGCAGGCTCGCCGCTTCATCGACTACGTGTGGGATGCAACAGTTCTCGCCAAAGATGGTCGTAGAGTTACAATGCGAGCAAACACCATGGAAATCGAAAAGGTTAACGTTGGTGAGCGTGTAATCCGTGCTGCAGCACAAGCTGACAACACATACACAAATGCTGGCGCAACATTCACTAAGGTAGAACTTACAACCAAGAAGATTCGTCTTGATTGGGAAGTTTCTACTGAGTCTCTTGAAGACAATATTGAAGGAGGTGCACTTGAAGACCATCTCGTTCGTCTTATGACAAACGCTTTTGCTAATGATATCGAAGATCTCGCTATTAATGGTGATGGTTCAACAGGTAACTTCCTCTCAATCATGGAAGGTTTCGTACACAAGGTCACAGACGGTTCAGATGCTCACGAAGCAATCGTAACCGTTTCAGATGATGCTTGGACACCAGCGGTAATGCAGGATATTATTCTTGCAATGCCACGTAAGTACCGTGCAATTAAGAGCAATCTTAAGTTCTATGCAGGTACAGATGCATTCCAGGGTATCGTTACAAACAACGGTACACTTGCTGACGCAGTAGCAGAAGCAATTGCTGGAATGACTCCAGGCAGCACACAGGCTAACCGTCAGAACTATCTAGACGGCGTCGGACAGACACTTGGTGGAGCACGTACAACACGTGTTCTTGGTGTTGATGTTATGGAAGTACCTTACTACCCAGCAGACTATGTCGATTTGACATTCCCTGCAAACCGTGTTTGGGGCTTCCAGCGTGATATCACAGTAAACCGTGAATACAAGCCAAAGAAGGATACAGTTGAATACACAGTATTCGTACGCTTTGGTCTACAATGGGAAGAACTTGATGCAGTTGCTTATGCAGATGCAGCATCTGATTCCTAATCACAATTAAATAATAGAATTTGGAGGGTAGCGTAAAAACTACCCTCCTTATTCACATTCTGATATAATAGCAGTGGAGGAAATAATATGTTACTAGAGATAACAGTAGACGAATTAAAAAATAAAACAGTACCACAACTAAAATCTTATGCAAAACAAAATAATATAGATTTATTTGGAGTTAGTACAAAAGCAGAAATATTAGAAGTTATTTTTTCTTTTTTACCTACACCACATCAAGTTCAAAAAGCAAAAAATAAAGATAAGCCAACAGAAAAAATTGCAGTGTATTCTGAAAAAAATCTTCATTGGAATGGGGTAGGAGAGCTTGAAAGAGGTTACAATATTCTAAGCAAGGAGGATTCGGAAAAATGGTTAGCCAATAAGTCTGTGCGAATAGCAACTCCAGACGAGGTAGCCAAGTTTTACCGTAAAAAGAAATAATGGAAGTATTACGTTTACCCCCATATCCAATAGATACAAAGTGGGATGTTCCTGCTCCTAGCACTCAGTATAAGCTTTATATTGAAGACCTTGTTGATCACTCTGTAGAAGAGCTTACAGTTACATCAGATTCAAACTCACAAATTACTTATACTATTCAACAGGCAAAAGCTCAATTTGATAGAAAATTTTTATTTAGAATTTTAAGTATGTCTGGAACTATTATTCTTGATAGTAATCTAGATATTTTACGTCCCTATATTGACTACAGAACATTGGGCACAACAGCATCTGAAATACAAGAATATAAAATTTTAGAAATGGTAGCAAGAGGACTCATTGATTCTGTAGTAACTGACGGTTTTTATAATGAGAAGCATATTGTTGAAACAACAGGCAACGGTGCTGACTATATGCCAATATGGGAAGATTTAAATAAGGTTCTTAAGGTATATCGTGACAACGTATTGATTTACGATGTTGATGCAGAAAATCCAGAAGATAATGAAGCAACATATACTGTTACATTAGATAATTCTGCAATTATTCGTGTTGAAGATGAAAAATTTGATAGATTACAATCAGCACCACTTGATCTTCCAGGAGCAGTTGGAGATCTTGGGTATGTGGGTGGATTAATAACAGCATTTCCTAAACTATGTGACTTTTTGTTTGTATTAGATGTTGGATATAAGGCTGTTCCACCAGACATTGAGTATGCTACTAAATTATTAATTGAAGACTTAAAGTGTGGAAAGCTTGATTATTATAAGAGATATACAACATCTTATAATACTGATCAGTTTAGAGTTCAGTTTGATAAATCAGTTTTAGACGGTACAGGAAATATGATTGTAGATAAAATTTTAAGTAAGTATACTAAAAATATTACCAAGATAGGTATGATTTAATGCTATGCGATTCTACAGATTTTATGTATCCATTAAAAGCAGATATTTTTTATCCTATTGTTGAACAGGGTGCATACGGTAATATTCAAAAGCAGTGGGTTCTAGATAGAACAGTAACATGTAATTTTGAGCCAGCTGGGACAGCAAGTGGAGAAGAAGTTAAACCAAATGTAAAAATAAATATGGATGTTGTTCTTTTGGGTAGAACTAAAAAAGATGTAAGAATTATGTCATCAGAGTCAAAACAATCAGTTACAAATGTAATAATTACAAATATTAGAACACACTCTAATACTCCAGTATATTTAGAAACAGCTGGCCCAAGATCTGGAAAATCAACTATTTTTGAAATAGCATCTAACGAACCAATAGTTGGGCCATTTGGAGATATAGATTATTATAAATTAGTAATTCGTAGATCAGAAAATCAGGCTACAGACCTATGATTACAGTAAAATTGAACCAGTCAAAATTAATAAAAGATTTAAATAATATTGTTGACTATTCTTTTGGTTTTATTAGTGGTGTGCAAAAAGGTAAGACTATGTTTTTAAACAATCTTGGTTCTTCAGTGCAGTCTATATTGGAAGCTTTTATAGATTCTAATGCTAGGTCTAATCCACAAGCATTGCATCACGTATACGAGTGGTATCGTACTGGAAGTCCAGATGCAAGATTATTTGACATTAGATATACAGTAAGCAATGTAGGTCTTTCTTTTTATTCTTCTTTTAGACAGTCTACTACTGTTAAAAATGGATCATCTGTTCCATTTTATAATAAGGCAGAGATTATGGAAAATGGAATACCAGTTACAATAGTTCCTAAAAAATCTTCTGTCTTGGCATTTGAACAAGACGGAGAAACTATTTTTACAAAGGGGCCAGTTAATGTTGATAATCCAGGAGGGCCTGCAGTACAAAACGGTTTTCAAAATACTGTAAATTTATTTTTTAGTAGATATTTTACTCAAGCATTTTTAAGAACTAGCGGTTTATATGATTATCTTAATAATCCTAGAGTATATAAGAAAAATTTACAAAAAGGAAGAGCTTCAGGAAAGTCTGCTGGAATATCTACAGGGTATGCATGGATAGTGAATGCGAAGGTAAATAAATAATGGCAAATGATAGTGCATTAAATACACCAGTCCTCTGGATTAATAAATATTTACAAACTAAGTTAGCAAGTAAACTTGGATATGTAACACCATTTTTTCCACCATCTCCATTTAATATTGAAGATTTAACAGAAAAGTGGATGATTATAAATAATACAAATACACCAATTAGTAATGCTGTTGCAGGAACTTGGGATAGATTAATTAAAATGAATAGAACTAAATTTCCACATATTAAGTGTGAGCAAATTCTTTATTATTTTTATGGTCTTGGAGAAGATTCAAAAATAACAATGATACAAGTTCAAGAAGAGGTTCTTAGATTGATGGATAGACTTGATGAAACAGCAGAAGAAATAAATAACTGGTGCTCTAATAGAAGGGTAAGGCTTGATGATGGTTCAGAGGTAGACTGCATGTTTTATTTCCATGACTTTAAGGTATATCAGCTAGAAGAGACAAGAGATATTATTGATTTTGGTACAGCTCGTACCTATGGAGGCAATAAGATTATTATTGACTTTGACTATCATCAAATGCCAGATCTTACCAACAACTCATGGTCACCAGAGCCAAAACTGTCTGGCAATGATAAAATAACAATATAAAACACTGATATAATTATGGTGAGGAAACCCGCCAAAACTTAATATATTCTATGAAAGTAGAGGTGAAAAAATGGCATATACTCGTGGTACGTCGACCAACATTATCGTTGGTGCTGCTGCACTTTTTGTAGCAGATACAACCCTAACTCCAAGCACATTGGAGTCGTTTGTAACCGCTGAATCATTCAAGGAAACCTTGGCAGATGAGGCAGATTATACAAACGTAGGTTATACCATGAATGGTCTAGAACTTCAGTTCCAGCCTGACTTCGGTGAAGTACAGGTTGACCAAGTTCTTGACGTTGCTAAGTTGTATAAGCAAGGTATGCAGGTAAATCTTGCAACTGCTTTTGCTGAAGCTACACTTGAGAACCTTCTCTTGGCTTTAGCATACAATGACAATCAACTTTCAGGAAGCAAAGCTTCATCATCAGGAAGAACTCTAAATCTTTCTGCAGGTGAAATCGGAGAATGTCCAGTAGAACGAGGAATCGTTGCTGTTGGACCTGGAACTGGTGATTGCGAAGATTCCGCATACGTAGAACGTGTTTATACAGCATACCGTGCTCTTTCAATTGAAAACGTAACTGTATCCGCAAAGCGTGACGAACCTTCAATGTTCGAAGTTTCATTCCGTCTTCTTCCTGAAGACACAACTGGATCATATGGTAAGATCGTAGATCGTACCTGGACACCAGCTAGCTAGTTTTAAATAATTAGACATAAGGGCCCATCTCGAAAGAGGTGGGCTTTTTGTGTGCTAGAATAGTTGGGGGACAACATGGCAACTAAAATATATTCAACCAAACATATTTATTTATTTGACGGTACAGAGGTAGAAATATCTCCATTAAAAATAAAATACTTACGTCAATTTATGGATACATTTGCATTAATTAGTAAATCAAAAAATGATGATGAATCATTAATGATTTTAGCAGAATGCGTAAGAATAGCCATGAAACAATATTATCCAGAAATATCAAAATCTATAGCAGATATTGAAGATAATATAGATATGCCAACAGTATATTCAGTTCTAGAAATATCTGCGGGAATAAAAATAAACCAAGAGTCAGAAGAGTCCGTATCAGATCAGGCACAAAAAAATGAATCAAAAAACTCATGGGATGAGATAGACTTGGTTAAACTAGAATCAGAAATTTTTACTTTGGGGATATGGAAAAATTATGATGATTTAGAAAAGTCAATATCTATGCCAGAATTAATGGCAATATTGTCAAGTAAAAGAGAATTAGATTATGAAGAAAAGAAGTTTTTGGCAGCAATACAAGGAGTAGACCTAGACAGCAACTCTGACCGTGGCCAAAAAGAATGGGAAGACCTTAAGGCCAGGGTATTTAGTGGAGGTAAGGCAAAAGACTCAAATGATATATTATCTTTACAAGGACAAAATGCTCAAAGATATGGCTTTGGTATTGGCATGGGATTAGACTATGAGGATTTAACATAGTCTTTATGATATAATTTATATAACCTATATTGGAGGGAAAATAATGGCAACAACAATTCATGAGGAAAAAAGCCTTGTTCTTATTGATGGAACAGAAATTAAGGTTCGTCCTCTAAAGATCTCTCTTCTTCGTCCATTTTTGAAGAAGTTTGAGGGAGTTGCGGCAGTGGCGGAAGATAATGAGAAGTCAATGACACTTCTTGTTGAATGTGCTCAAATTGCAATGAAGCAATATAAGCCAGAAATTGCAGATGATATTGCAAAGTTGGAAGAACTATTAGATCTACCAACAGTTTACAAAATTGTCGAAGCAGCTTCTGGAGCAACATTAAATGCTATGCCTGATGTTCTTGGTACAGCAGAGTAATACAATTTAAAATGAGGTGAAGTAATTGGCTGATGTAAATGCCGAAATTGGCGTAAATATAGATACGTCTGGTGCATTAGCACAGCTTAAAGCATTACAAAGAGAGATCGCAAGATTTCATGCCTCAGTAGCAAAAAGCAGTGACGCAGCTGCATTAGCACAACGTGATCTGCAGAAGAACTTCATAAATGGTGTAAACGCTATTCAGGGGTTCTCTGCAGAATTACGAACAGTAAAAACAACAGCAGAAAACTTTACAGATTCATTAGAACGTAATAAGTTTTCAATGCGGGAGTACTTCCGTTATGCTGGTGCGTCTACAAAATCATTTGGAAGATTCTTCCGTTCTGAATTCGATACTATAAATAAAGTAGCTGTAGAAAATGTAAAGAGATTACAGACACAATACATAAAGATGGGCCGTGATGCAAACGGTGCCATGAGAGCTATTGCAGTTATGCCAACAAAGCTTGATATGACTAATCTTAGCACTCAAACTCAATTAGCAGCACAAAAACAAGCAATTTTTAATCAGCTTGTAAAACAAGGATCTACAAATCTATTAAACTTTGGTAAAAATACTCAGTGGGCTGGTCGTCAGCTCATGGTTGGTTTTACTATTCCATTAATGGGGCTTGGTTCAGTAGCAACAAAAACATTCATGGATATGGAAACTGCTGCAATCAAATTTAGAAAGGTATATGGAGATTTATTTACTCCAGCAGAAGAAACACAATTTGCTTTAGAGTCAATTCAGGCTCTTGGAAAAGAATTTACTAAATATGGAATAGCAGTTGCAGATACTGTAAGTTTGGCAGCAGAAGCAGCAGCAGCAGGTTTTAGTGGATCAGATCTTCAAGCACAAGTTACACAAGCAACAAGACTTCAAGTTCTTGGACAAATTGATCAACAGAAAGCTCTTGAAACTACAATATCTTTGCAAAACGCATTTAAAATTTCTTCAAATGAACTCACAGATGCAATTAACTTTTTAAACGCAGTTGAAAACCAAACTGTTGTTTCCCTGGACGATATTACAACTGCAATTCCAAAAGCAGCACCGATTGTTAAAGAACTTGGTGGAGATGTTAAAGATTTAGCATTCTTTATGGCTGCCATGAAAGAAGGCGGTATTAATGCATCAGAGGGTGCAAACGCACTTAAGTCTGGTCTTGCATCTCTTATTAACCCAACAGATAAAGCAAAAGGAATGCTTTCTGATATGGGTATTAATATTGATCAAATAGTTGAAAAAAATGTTGGAAACCTTAAAGCAACAGTTATAGAATTTGCTAAAGCTCTTGATGGATTATCTAATCTACAGAGACAAAGAGCAATTGAACAATTATTTGGTAAGTTCCAGCAAGCCCGTTTGTCTGCATTATTTGATAATGTAATTAGAGATGGAAATCAAGCCTCACGTGTTCTTGATTTAGCTTCAGCATCTATGGAAGACCTTGCATCTTTAGCAGAAAAAGAATTAGGTATTACTGCTAACTCCTCAATGAATCAGTTTAGAAAAG
>Ga0255166_1000567_pt1 | contig 12834 bp, 4 predicted proteins | sample Atl_Cont_RepC_8d_FD_186013 | JGI IMG/M metagenome (GOLD analysis project Ga0255166, IMG submission 186013) | Freshwater microbial communities from Altamaha River, Georgia, United States - Atl_Cont_RepC_8d | ecosystem: Environmental > Aquatic > Freshwater > River | place: USA: Georgia | collected...
CCTCTGGGTGTCCCACTTTTTTGAATATATCCTAATAATTTATATTGTATTTTATTAGGATTTCCATAATCTTTTTTTAAATTTTCAACATTATCTTTTCTTGTTAGGTCTTCCTCAGAATATTGGTCAACATTTAAAAATTCATCAATTTTATATATTTTTTTAAATCTAATACCATTGTTATCAAATAAATTTAATTTAATTATTATATAATCACTATAATGATATAAATATTTGTAAGATTCATAATCCATTGTTTCTTTACTATAATTTATATATTCTTGTTTCACATTATATAAAAATTCATTAATAATAGTATTGTCAGTCATTTCTGAATATTCTTGTTCAATTATAAATTCTATTTCGTATCCTTCTATTTCTTTTTTCCCGTCATATTTTCTGTTTAAATTATAAAATTCAATACCTTTTAATTTTCTAAATTCTCTAAACATAAATTTTAAATAATTAAGATGCATAGTTGTATTTTTGTTTAACCATTCAAATAACAATCGTAAAAATTCGTGAGAGTCATTTTGGCTGCCAAAATCATTACTCGGCATTTTTAATAAATTATAAAAATTTATAAATTCTTTTTCATTTGGATCGTATATATTTATTTTTTTAGCTCTTAAATTATTAAATAATTCCTGAATAAATTTCAAACCTCTTTCATTTTTTTTATTTTGTTCATTGTTATCTTTATCTTTATCTTTTATTTTTGCTCCTAATAATTCATCAACAAATTCATTAATACAAGCTAATAATTGAAAAGCTGAGTTTGCATAACAAGTATTACCTACATTTTTTATTCCCACAGCCAAAATATCTGTTTTTGGGGGTAATGTTTTGTTAAATGCTTTTGCAATACTTTCACCAAATCCTAATTTTGATTTTTTTAATTCTAGTTGAAATGGAATATTATATATTTTTTCTATTATATATTTTTTGACATCTTCATCAACAGTAAAAATTTTATTTTCTAAATTAGGAAATTTTGTTTTTATTTTTGTGCCATCAATTTCTATGTCCGTTATATAATCATTTTCTAGTGTTGAATATAAAATTTGATAAACATAGTTATTTATATCTTGGCTTCTATAAATAATAATTTTAATTATATCTTCTATGGCTCTATCAATATAAAATTTTGCATCATTACCACCACCACTGGTATTTATTGTTCCATCTTCATTGTATTTTGTTACATACAAATCCTTAAAACCATTTCCTTTTGCACCTGTTGGAATTCCCCACGCTTTTAATGCTTTTTTTTCCGGTCTAATTTTTGCATTTCCACCTCCTGATGTAGTTGTTTTATAATATTCAATATTATCATTAAAAATAAATAAACAATGTTTTGCTCTATCTTCTTTTATCATATCACCAAAATCACCAGTTTTTGTTTTGTCATTATAATAAATTGCAGTAATTTTAATAATATTAACTCCTGCGTAATTACTTTTTACATATACTTCTGTTTCATCATAAAACGGTTTTTTATGATTTTTAAGTAATTTATTATATGCGGCACCATCATATTTTGATATATCATATTCAATACCTGGTGCACCTATTAATTTAACTATCCCACTGCTTGGTGCTTTTGGTGTTGTTGGTTTTGGTGTTGCTCCTGATGGTGTTGTTGGTGTTCCTGGTGTTGCTCCTGATGGTGTTGTTGGTGTTCCTGGTGTTGCTCCTGGTGGTGTTCCTGGTGGTGTTGGTGTTGCTCCTGGTGTTCCTGTTGGTGTTGTTGGTGCTGTTGGTGTTGTTGGTGCTGTTGGTGTTGTTGGTGCTGTTGGTGTTGTTGGTGGTAATTCAAATTTAGGTAAAATTAATTCAGAAATTACTGGTTGCTTTGATTCATCATCAATAGTGGATACAAAATCTATAAATTTATATTTGTTTCTTGGTTCTTTTACAAATAATTTTGCTTCATTTTGTCTTTTATTAATTATATTATTATTACTAGGATTACTCTTTAATTGTAATTGTCTGTTTTTAAATTCTGTTAGTAATGGTTCAGCATTAGCTATTTTATCAAGTTCTAATGATTCATAATAAATTAAGAAATTATCATGAATATCTTTTATTTGCATAAAATAAAAAAGATGTTTTTTAGAAAAACTATTTATTTTTAATATTTCTACATTAATCACTTGATAATTTTGAATAAATAAATTATTTAAATTTTCTAAATAATTTTCTTCTTGAATACTATTTTCAAATGATAAAATTTTATTTAATATTTCTGTACATTTATTACCCAATATTGTAAATTGTCCATCAATATGTACTTTTACTTTTATAATTTTATTAAATTCATTTTCTAAAGATGTATTTATTTGGTTTAAATCTTTTAATTTTTGCATTATTTGTTGTGTAAATGTATAATATGAATCTATTTTTGATTTAATAATTGAATTATATGTTTTATTTAAAAATTCTATCTCTTTTTTAATCATATCAATTTTAGCTAAGTATTGTTGTTTTTGTCTTTCTAAAGGCGTTATTCCTGGTGATAAACTAGGCTTTATAGGTTTTGTTGTTGGTGTAGGGTTTAAATAAGTAATAGTTAATGGTGCTTCTAGAGGTGGTAATTGTTGAATTTCTTTGTCTAAAATACCTCTATCTAGTGATAAATAATATGGATAATTATATTCATCTTTACTATTTTCTGTTGCCAATTGTTCAATTAAAATACTAGATAATGTAAATGCTGTCATTTTCCTATTGTTTTATATGAACTATTTATTATTTAGAAATTAGAATTAAATCTTTATCCTTATAATTTATTTATTTATAAATATTTATTATGCCTTTAAAACATGTGTGATAAAAACAAAATATCCATAATAAATTATAGATTATAAATTATAAATATGATAAATTATTTATAAATAACTTTTAGTAATTATATAGTATATATAGTATATAGTATATAGTTTATAAAGTGCATAAATAATATGCCAGAACAATCTATATCTAGAGGTAAATATAATTTTAATAAACATCAAAAAGAGAAGCAAAATAAAGTTTTACAATATTATCGTAGGAGTTTTAAATCTCAATTAGCATCAGTTCAACAAATTGCTAGACCCCGTAGAACACGCAAACAAAATAATCAATCTATAGCAAATGGAACTGGAAGAATACCAAAATTAACCAAAACTAATTTTTTAGAGAAAGACAAAAAAGAAAATAAAGAAAACATAGAAAACAAACAAAATCAAGATAAAGAAAAAGAACTAGAACAAAAAAATAATGAAAAATCTGAAATCAAAAATGAATCCACAGATAAAAATCAAATAGTTATTATGGATTAATAAAAATAGATTAAAATAGATTAAAATAGATTAAAATAGATTAAAATAGATTAAAATAGATTAAAATAGATTAAAATAGATTTATTAAATATTTATCTAGAACTACAAATTAGGTTTCTCCTGATTAAATCGTGGTGTAATCATCATACCCTCCAATTCCTGCATTAATAATTTACAGGCATAAGGAATATTAAGTTCAGTAAATTCAGAATAATTTTCACAAGCTCCACATTTGCGTTCTGCATCATCATTAGGATTGACACTGCTAAATAAGCCACATTCATTGCAAACATAAACTGTAAATTTATCACTAACATCCATCATTCGCTCTTTAAGGAAACTCATAGCTCCGTGTGAAATCATACAATTATGTGCAACAACACCATTTGCTAGGAATGATTCTTCTTTATCAACTTGTATATCATATACAGGATGGATTCCACCCGGACGGATATCAATGACTTTTAGATTCATAGTGGGTAAGACATCGCCTACACGACATACACCGTGATTACGGCTATTATCTATTTCTTCTGCATTGGTTGAACTTTCCTTAGGTGCAGTTTTTTTCTTAGATTGATATTTCTTAGCTTTAGACTCAGAGAACCAACATAATGCATCAATACTTTCTAAAAATTCAGTAGATGTAGGAAACTTACTGCTCGGAATACGACCTCCTTCTCGTCCATTAATTAAATATTCTTTCAAATCACTATTATTAGGAATAGCAAATGTATGAAGTAATGGTTCTTTTACCTTAAGTTCTTCAGTTGCTTGTTCTATAGCGTGAGTTAGTACTACTTCACATTTTTTTTTATTCTTTTTGCATTCTACATAATCTGCAATTTCATTAATACGGTTAATTATCCATTTCTTTTGGCGTATTACACCTTCTCGCAAACGAATATATGCCACGGCAGCCTCCATTCGCTGATTCTTATGACAGCAATAACGGAAACCTATTTTTTCATAGAAAGGAATTAGTTCATGCATATCAAGATGTAATACAATTTCATAATTCCGTTCTTCATCAATAGCACGTTTTTTAGAGGCAGAATTAACTTTGGGTTCCTGAATAGTAACACCTTTAATATCAAAACGAGCTAGCCATTTCTTTATTTGTTCCATCATTCCTTTTAATGAATCAAGATGTGTCTTTATTTTACTATTGGAAAATGAGATATAGGTGAAAGTATTCTTGGCAATTGCACAAGTATGTCCATCACCACCAAATAATCCTGCTAGAAATTCACGAACTAGGGGTAAGGGGCAATTATCATCCACTAAAAATTCTGGTAGTGTAGACGGTTGTTTTACACGAGCACCAGTCATCATTCCTTTGACAGCTACAAATTGTTTTGTTAATGAACCTGGTATTCTAACAGCATATCCGTGGCGTTCTGGAAATATTTTTTGAATCATAGGTGCAAATATTTCTATATCTTTAATAATTGTTCTAACATCAATCATATGTCCCATCTGTGCACATGATTTATAAGAACCATTTCGTTTATCTTGTGTAATACAACCATCAGCTAAAATATAACCAAGCAGACGACAAAATGCCATTGACTTTATTAATTCTTCAAATGTATTAGTCTTTAATGTAAGATTATCACTAATCTTAAGAGACCAGTTCTTACATTCTTTTATTTCATCATAAATTCCAATTGTTGGATAATTAACACTACATTTTAGACGTGTTTCTCCTGCTTTTAATTCATTAGCTTTAGTCCAAATATTATCAGATGTTAATATCTTATGTTCCGGTGTGCAAGTAATCTTTCGTCCATCTTCTAACCAGATATCAACGCATTCACGTTCTCCTTTGTATAGGAAATTAGTTTTCTTAGCTGGTGTCATACCATTCTTTTCTTGATTCCATCCCAGGACGCTTAAATCTATGTTTTCTAAATCTTGAATTTTTAAAGATAGTCCAAATACGCCCGAAATTTGTGTATTTACCACTAGGCAATCGCGCTCCATCTCGCCAAACCGTAATCCTCCATCGCGCGACCGTCCTTCAGCTGGTTGCCGTGTTAATTGCACAACGGGACCAGAACCACGACTATTACCAGTCCAAACGGCTTTACCATCACGCCGAACATAAAATACTTCATTTGGAACTGTGATACAATATACCGCACCTTCATAATCATATAGGCGTTCAACTGTTTCCATATCTTGTGAAGGTATAAATTCATCTTTCACAATATATATTTTTATTTTATCATTTACCGTATTTACTAATATAGAAATATTAGCTAGTAATGCTAGAATCATAATATTATTAATTGCATTATCTAAATTAATTGATTGTGTAATTGGTGTATTATTTAATAATTTATATAGCAGGTTGAAAACCATTTTAGCTTGGCTAGAATTAAAAGTTTTTAAGACATCTGGAAATTGTTCGCTAACTAACTTATTTCTGAATTCTATTGAATCCATAATATATTCAAATGTTTCATCATCAATACCTGATATATTATTCCTAGCATTCTTCTTATACCAAACCGACTTTTCAATTAGCTCTTCCGCTTGAATGAATTCAAATGTTTCCTTATCTTGTGAGACATACATACGATGATTAGCAGAAACATCTAAACTTATATTTGCATTCTTAATTTCATACATTTTACCTTTATAATCCGGATAATGATGTAATTCTGTTGGATGTTGATATTCCAAAACACCATCGGGATTAAGAGTGGCAACTAAATCCAAAGTAGTAATGCTAGCAATAGGTTTCCATCCTTTTAATGTAAGAACATCGTGTTCTGCAGTTAAACAATGGCATTTATCTAGAACCATATGTTTCAGGCGTTGATAATAAGTTGGACCCGTAAAGAATTTTACATCCATTTGTTGTCCACTCAGACCAGAATAAAGAATTTCATCACCTGTATAATTAAATCCATTCGCTTCTAGAATTTCACAAATTGCATCATAACTAATTTTATTAAATGGTGTGCAATCCGCATAACCACATAACGATGCGGCAGCTTTTCCTAAAATCATTTCTACCAACATCCCAATAGTCATACGACTTGGTATTGCGTGTGGATTCATAATAATATCTGGACTTATACCCGCCGCATTAAATGGCATAGTCTCTTGTGGATAAATCATCCCCACTGTTCCTTTTTGTGCACATCTTGATGCGAATTTATCTCCAATTATAGGCACACGCTCAGTTCTCATTCTTATTTTTACAAAACGAAATCCATCTGCATTACGATCAGTATAAATCTTATCAACAAATCCCGTTTCATTACTCCTTAAACTCGTGCTACAATCCTTATATAATTGATGCCCATTTTCATCTAATTTATTCTTTAATGGTAAAACTTTACCAATAATAATATCTTCACTAGTGACATATTCATCTTTACGAACAAATCCGCGTTCATCTAGCTTATCATAATTACCAGGTTTCGTTCCACGAGTATATTTTGGATTAGGTTTCGCAAATTTTTCCTCCCTACCACTAGATTGAATCTTTTTCTCATCATCCTTATAAGTTCTATAAAATGTTGCCCTAAATAAACCACGGTCAATAGCACCCTTATTTAAAATTACACTATCTTCCATATTATAACCCGTATAACTACCAATCGCCACTATAGCATTCACTCCACACGGTAATTCATCATAATTAATATATTTTGCAAATCGGGTTTTTACCAATGCACGTTCTAAATTATTAAGCACATATGCTAATGTATCCATTCTCTTTTGATAATTACTAGCATACAAACCTATAGATTGCTTACCCATAGCACAATTGCTAGAAAGAAAACCACCCCCACCAGAATTACCCGCAATAAATGAATGATTATTTGATTCAACAGTAATATCCGCTACAAATGGACAATCTACCTCTTCAATTTTAGCAAGTTGCATAAAGACCATATTTTCCTGCCATTCTAGAATAATATCCTTTACTTCCTGCAAACGATATTTTAATCTATAATCATTGATTTTTATATATTCTTTTTCAATTAAATATGATAATTCATTATTAGTTGCTTGAAAATTACTAGATAAACAAATACCAATTTTTGTAGTTATTGTATTCATATTTCTAACTTCCATCCAACCTTCTGTGGTCATAAAACGATGGTCGGCTGTTGCAATAATAGACCGCCCAGAAATAGTCTCTAGACGATAGGTTTTAGTTCCATTTATTTCTAAAGGAATATTAAATTGTCTAATGACTTTTGTATGACTTAACGCCATATTTTTAGGATTAAATGTAATTACTTTTTCACCAACTTTAATTAATCCAATGGGTTTGCAACTACCATCCGCCATTAAAACTGTTTCTTGAGGAGATAAACATTGATAACAATTACGAGGAGATTGATTATCATCTGGAAAAGGTATAACACCCGCTACTGCACCTAGAATCAATCCTGGAAATATTTCACAATGTGTAAATGTATTATTATATGGTATATGTTCTTTTTCTAAATCCTCTATAGACATCGCAAAATAACAATTATTCACCTCACACGAATCAATATATTCAATCACACCCTCCAATCCAAATGTTTTTATTATTTTACTGCTAGTTGAATGTGGTTCCACTTTATCTAAAGAATGATTTGATTGATTATATTGATTGTAAAATTTAGGACTAATTAGAAAATTAAATGCACCGCCTGTTTCCTTCAATGCTGACATATATTCGGGTGTAATACGCAATTTATTAGACTTATCCACAATATACATTGGACGCGTAATCCTACCCATATCTGTATAAACTTTAATAGTTCGTTGTTCAATATTCCAATGAATTCCTGTAAATATATTTATATTACATTGACGGCGTTCACTGCGTAATGCATTTATAAATATTTCGGGTTCAGTTGTAATACCTAACCAATCACCATTTACAAAAACTAATACATTAGCCGAAATATCTTTTACTATATCACAAGCATCAATCGGTTTAACACCTAACATCATAATAACCGAACGCACAACATGACTATTACTATTGGTAGTAATTTTAGCAGTCAGTGCTAGATTCTTAACTAAACCAACAGGTTGACCCTCTGGAGTTTCTGCGGGACATAAATAACCCCAACTACTACCATGCAATTTTCTCGGTTTTACAATTTTCCCATTACTACCTGTTTTATCACTAGGGGAATTAACACGGCGTAAATGTGAAATAAAACTTTGATGACTTAAACGATTTAATACTTGGGCTGTTCCCGCCTTAATATTACCTTTTCCACCTGTTTTAATACCCCAATTACCAGTTGCTAATGCATATTTAAGACCGCCATCTATTATTGTTGGTTTAATAATTTTATAAATATTATTATTTGTAATAATTTCAAATACATCACGCTTGGATTTATTATTTTTTATTTCGCGTGTAATACTTTTTACCATATCCTTAACCAATTTATTAAAACATTGACGAAATTGAATTGCCAATAATCTTCCTGGTGCATCCACACGCTTATTTTCATATGCATCTCTATCATCAAAAGGCATATGCCCGTGTTGCACTAATATCAATTTACGAGTCATATAACCTAGAAATTTTGATTTCTTTGAATAATCCTTTCCACAATGTGGTAATATATCATCTTCTAACAGTTTACGAACACACGCCATTTTATCTTCTTGACTTAATCTCACCTCCTTATTTGGATTCTTAAATTTCAAATAATTAATAATAATCTCTTGAAATTTCTCTGGCGGGGCATCCGTATTTATTCCATTATTCTTACACACTTTCTTAAACCGCTCAAAACTAGATTTTAATATTTCAGTAATAAAAATACCAAATTTATCCTCCATATCCCAAGCAACATATTCAAATAATTTTTTATCCGTTGCAACACCTAACGCCTTCATTAATATAAATAACGGAATAGGATTCTTAAGACTAGGATTTTCAAATTCTAAACTGTTATCACGATATAATAAACGAACTACATTTGCTATAACCACACTAAAACATTGGTCATTTGAACATCTTATTTCTATTTCTTTGCATTTATTCTTTTTTTGATTATTAAATACAAATGGCTCATTCTCGGCTATTCTTTCTTGTGAAATAATGACCTTCTCATTACCACCAATTATAAAATAACCTCCAATATCATACTGACATTCACCATTTTGTTCTAATGTAGTCCCATCTTTTTTATTTAAAACACAATTAGAACCCATAACCATAATAGGAATTCTACCAAAATTAATATTATTGAAAATTTCTTCTTTTATATCTTCTTGGTCGTATGTCTCTATAACTTCTTCCTTACCATCTACACCAACTTTTACTTCTGGATAAGAACTACTTCTTAACACACGCGTTAATTTAATATTCATTGTAATTGGCGAACTATATGTAAGATTTCGCAATTTTGCAATATCTGGACGCATTACCTTAAATGAACCATCATTCTCATGAATAGTTGGACGACCTAAATTATAATTTAAAAAATCAATATGTAATTCTAATTTGTGCTTATTCGCATTTGAATTATAATTAAAATATAATTTGCGAGTATTAAATTGTTTTATAATATCACCAATATCTTTTTCAATAAACTGTTTATATGATGCATGCTGATGATTCACTAATTCCCTATTGTTATGTTGTTTTAAAATAGTATCAATAACCTCAAATGTATCAGTGTAATAATCAAAAGTATTTTTTTCAACACCAACATTACCAACATCACCTACATTACTAACATCAATGTTTTCTTTCAATGACATTTCCTTTAAAATCTGTAAAATTTGCTTTCAATAATACTCGTTTACTTCTATTTCAATTAAAATAAAAGGCAAATTATACAAAAATTAATTTCAATTTTTTATTTGCTGTAGAATATCGTATTATTTGGTATTCTAGAGTAATATAAATTTATGATTTAATCTTTTATATTAAATATATTTAGTTTTAATTTATGTGTTTAATTTTTATTTTATTGTTTAAATAAAATTTATTTGTTAAATAAAATTTATTTGGTAAATATATTTTTTTGATAACTAGAATAACTAGAACTACTAGAACAAGAAAAAAATAAAATTGATTTAAAAATAATAATAAAGATATAAAAAGATATTTGTTTAGGCTAGATATAATTTATCTAGACATTAGACAATTAGTAAAAACAAATTACTAAATTCATTTTGTAAATTATTTTTTAAAAAACTTAAGAATGTCAAACAATAACAACAATAACAGTAATAATAATAAAAATAAAAAAGCAAAAATAGATTCTAGTGTAAGTAAAAAAAAGTTTATTGAACCAGAATTATATTGTAGTAATTGTGGTTTAGATTTAGATAATGATGAACATTTACCATTTATTTACAGTGATGAATTTGGAGAATGTGATGTGTGTGAGGAATGCTTTAATACATTAACACGGGAAAATGCCATTAAATCATCACTAATATCAAAACAACCATCAATCCCGAAAAATCCAATCCCAATAAATCCTGTTTTGTCTACAAAACCTACAATAAAATTAGTATTTTTCAATAATGCTAGTAATATACATAGTATTCCTAGCGATAAAGATAAAGAAAAAAGGGAAGATAAGGATAAGGATAAGGATAAGGATAAGGATAAGGATAAGGATAAGGATAAGGATAAAGAAAAAGGGAAAGGTAAAAATGGAAAAGCACCAGTTTTATTAAGGACAACAAAGATTGCAGGTTGTGATTCTAAATGTAATAAAGATGAAGATAATTCTAGTTTATTATTTTTTCAACAAGTTCTAGAAAGATTACAAAATATTGATAATGCACAACATAGAAATTCTAATCGTGAAACGGAAACGGAATTAGAAACAGAATTAGAAACGGACACGGAAATGGAAAGCAAATCTCTAGAATATGAGTGGCTAGGTGATAATATAAAAAATATTAAAGATTTAATTGAATTAGGAAAATCTTATAATACCCGAAAGCGTAAGCGTTATAATCTTAATCTAAAACAATTAAATATGTTAGTTGCACCTCTAGAAGAATTAGATGCAATGGTTGGAATGATGGATGTGAAAAAAATCATATTTGACCAATTAATTTATTATCTACAAAATTTGGATGATAAAAATGTTGATATGTTGCACACAGTCATAGTTGGTCCCCCTGGTGTTGGAAAAACGCAACTGACACATATTATTGCTAAAATTTATAATCGGCTAGGATTTTTAAAAACAGATAAAGTTATTTGTGCAAAACGCGATGATTTAATTGGTGAATATATTGGACAGACAGCACCAAAAACTCGTAAAGTATTAGAACGGGCATTAGGTGGTGTGCTTTTGCTAGATGAAATTTATTCTATGGCACCTACTTCAGAAAGGGATTTTGCCCGGGAAGCTATAGATATGATTAATATGTATCTTTCAGAACACGCACACGATTTAGTATGTGTAGTAGCAGGATATAAGAAACCTACCTATGAAAAATTCTTTTCACAAAATGAAGGTTTGGCACGGCGTTTTACTCATCATTTTGAAATAAAAGGGTATTCTCACGATGAACTAGCATTGATTTTCAAAAAGTATCTAGAAGGACAAAAATGGATGTTAGGTGCGACTTTAGAAGAAATTGCGGAAATTATTAAAGAACATATGGAACTATTTCCTAATTTTGGAGGTGATATGACTACTTTATTCGCTTGTTGTAAGAAAGCACATTCGCGCCGATTGCTAAGTATTTCTACGGAAGCAGAATTAAATTCAACAAAGAAAAAAATACAAAAACCCGATATAATTGAAGCAGTTGGAATATATAAGGAAATTAAAGAAAAACATAGTTCCAGTGGTGAAGAAGATAAATCTAAATATATGCATATGTATGTTTGACTTTAGTAGGTAGTTAATCGGTTCATAAGTGCATAACTAAATTCAGTCATTTGTAAATATCCTATTGCTTTGCAAACCATTGTTATAAGACATAAGTATTTTTACACCATTAGAAGGTTAAAAAAAACCCTTTATTTTGAAAAGTTTATAATATTATTTTTTTTGATTTTTAAGATTTTTAAGATAATTTTATTTAGGTAATCCATAAACACCTCCCATATTTCCCATGCGGTCTCCAAGTCCAGATTCACGATGACCGATTCTCTTAAAATATGCTATTGTTCCATCTTCACGAATCATTTGAAATACATATTCATTATTTTCTGTCAAATGATACAGTAAAACCATTGTAAATTTGATTCCCTGTTTATCGTCGTAATCATATTTACCTTCACCATTGACTGCCGCTCGGTTCATAGCATCTGTTTGATATGGACGTACTGAAGAAATCCATGTCCCATACATATTTCTAGGGTAACCTTCTAAAAAAAAAAAATACTCATACGCACCACCTTTCTGTATCTTAGAATAATTTTTTTTAGAAAGTTTAGAATATTTGCGAGATTTAGACCTTTTACTAGAAAGATTTCTACGAACAGGCATAATTATTATTTTTTTTTTACTTTTTAATATTTGACAAATGTCTTACTTTATAA
>Ga0255166_1000569_pt1 | contig 12754 bp, 13 predicted proteins | sample Atl_Cont_RepC_8d_FD_186013 | JGI IMG/M metagenome (GOLD analysis project Ga0255166, IMG submission 186013) | Freshwater microbial communities from Altamaha River, Georgia, United States - Atl_Cont_RepC_8d | ecosystem: Environmental > Aquatic > Freshwater > River | place: USA: Georgia | collected...
CACAGTACGACCCTAACGAATTGCTCTAATTATGGCTGTTTACCGCAGCCCGCTCACCAGAAATCCTCGGGCTACCGAGGAAGAAGTTGATGATGCCGTTCGTTTGGCTGAGAATATTCTTGACCTAGAGAAGGGTGTTGATAGTGCGGTAAAGCGTGTTCAGGCAAATATACAGTTGTCCGATACGCAGAAGCAGTTGATTATAAGCGAGATTCGCAGGCTGGCTGCTGGGGCTGATAAAGCGAAAACCCCGAGTGAGCAGACTGGTTTTTGGGGGAAGGTTAGAAACTTCGGCGAGGGTGTTGTCGGTACTGTCGTTGCACCGTGGGCACCCAAGGTTATTCGTAATAAGATTGGCGAGACTGCGGTTGATGTTGCGCTCACTGCGCAACGCACTGGCATGTCCGCCATCAAAGAGTTGTCTGATGCCCGTGTAGCCAGAGGTCTGAAGGGTTTGGAGTTCCCTCGTCCGATGACGATAATTGCGGAGACAAACAAGGGCAAGGATGTTGGAGATGTGCTGCGTGAGACCGTTGCCCGTGGTACTGGTGCTACGCCGATGGGTGCGAAAGAGAAACAGGTTTTGTTGGAACTTGCCAAGGTGACTGGCGATGACCTGAAGCCTTCGTTCAAGGATTTTGCGAAGCAGGCGGTAAACCCTGATTGGGGTTGGGAAAAGACCGCCACCCAGAAGGCGTTGGAGGCTGAGAATCCATTGACTGGGTTTATGTCTCAGTTGGGTGTTTCGGTGATTACTGACCCGACTAGTTATATTACTGGTGTCGGTAATGTGAAATATGTTGGCAAGGCTGGCAAGTTGGCTTTGGCGCAACGGCTATCCACTGCGGAAAAGGTTGCTTTGTATCCGCAGTTGGCTGGTCGCTACAACGATTTGGTGCGCTACGGGCAGAATGCCCCCATTGAGGGTTTGCGTGAAATCCTGAAGGCTGAGGGTATTGAAACTGGTGTTCGTATTCTTGGTGCAACAATCAAGGGGACCGACAGGATTTCCACTCCTGTTGGTCGTGCCATTAGCGGTTCGTGGGAAACTGTCTCCGACATTATAACCAGAATTGTCCCGCCGATTATAAAGTTTAGTCCCCGTAGCCGTGCTTTTGCTGTGAATGTCGGTCGCCGTGCGACCGTTGGCGGCAAGTACCGTGTCAGTGAAACCGAGGCTTTGCGTGCTATTGCAAACTGGTCGGCACGCCAATATGCCCGTGGTACCGTGCCCAGCCAGTTCAACAGGTCTATGTCGGTGATTCGTGAGACACTGAATGAGATTCGTGAATCTGGTCGTGCCGACGAAATCAGCGGCTTGTTGGAGACCGCCAATCCGTATGACCCGACTGGTTCCTTGAAGTTTGCACGGTTGGATGCCGCAGCACAGAATTGGGTGCGTGCTTTGACGGATTGGCAACGCCAAACCTATAGTGCGGCTGAGGCTGTTTATAAACGGTTTGGTGTTGAGTTCGGTTCCGATGTCCCAGATTTTTCGTGGATTGACAATTATGTTCACCACCGCATCAGCAAGGCTGCTGCGGTTTGGATGCGTGAAAACGAAGAAACGGTCAAGCGCAGCGGCTGGTTCCGTACCACGGATTTGGATGCCGCTGAGATTACGGACATGGCAACTCCGATGCGGTACCGCAAACTGCGTGGACCGCAAGTTATGCCTGACGGCACAATCAAATATGAGACTTTTTTCGGGCGGAATGTTGAACACGGCACGCTAGAGGAGTTGAACAAGATTTTCAAGGAAGCCACTGGCACCGACATCAAGTTCTTTGAGACGGATGTGGCGACCGTAATGGAGTCGTATGCGTATTCCATGGCGAAGATGCACGGTCGTGAGGCGTTCGTGCGCAGGTTGATGGAATACGGTGATTCTGCGGCAGCGAAACTGTTGGACAAGACGATTCCAGACCCAGCGTTGCGTGCCAGCACCAAAAAGATTTTGGATGATTTGTTGGCGGTTCGTGAAACTAGGCGTGCCGCTTTGGGTCGGAAGATGACTGGTTTGCGTGACACCCTGAAGCGTGGCGTAAAGGACGCTGAGGACATCGTAAATGGCGTGTTCCGCCAGCAGACGATGAACCAGCGTGCGGTCCAGCGTGTCTCCGCCCGTATTGCCGACCTAGAGGAGAATGTGCGCCGTCTCAAGACGGCAGCAGAAGCGGTCGCCGTTGAACGGCGTGGAGAGTTTGACCTGCTGCATGCAGCGATGCTGACCGACCTGAACAACCTCAGGGCTGCGATGGCTAACGGTACGGCAGAACTTGACGAGATTCTGTTGAACCTTCAGACAACCTACAAGGCGATGTATCCGCATTCGGTGCGGGTGCCTGACGATATTGATGTTTTGGCTGACCGCATTATGACCGCTAGGGGTGTGCCCGCAGCCCGTGAGGTGCGTGCCATAAACGGCGAACTGCGTCGTATTCGTGCCGAGTTGGAAGCCTTGGAGGCTGGTACACCCGAGTATGCCGCCTTACAGGCGGAGGTTGCCCGTCTCAAGGATTTGGACAACGGGTACCGTATTATGGCTGAGTATCGTGCGGCGCAGGATTATGCGCCTGATAACGGTTTCTTGTTTACGACTGGTCGTGAGTTGGCGATGGACGAGAATCAGACACCGTTCAAGGCGTTGCGGACAAGTGCGGCTGGGGATGACCCAGCCGATGTAATCGCTGTCCGTGTGTTGGGCAACGACGAAGTGTTGGACTTCAGAACATCAACTGGCATGAACCAGTTGTTTGGTGACGCAGCGTTCGGTGACAGTTTGGTGGACCAGTTGCGGTTCTTGGGTGTGGACACGGAGCCGCTGGAAACTGGTTTGGATATGGTTCGTGTCGGGCTGCCGATTGACCCAGAGTTTGAGGCTGCGTACCCCGAGATTGCGGACATGCTGAAACTGATGGCTGGTATCCGTGCGCAGGAAGTGTTGCCGTATGGTGACGCTGGTCTGGTCAAGAGTTTCTACGACAATTATACGGATTTGATGGAAGGGTTGTTACTGCGCATGTCCGTGGACAATGCGGACCTTGTTGCCCGTCAGGTTGTTGATGGTGCGTTGGGTGGCGTTGTGCAGAAAGCGTCCGATGAGGGATTTGCTCAGGGTGCCGTGTTGCCAGCAAGTTTGTTTGATGAGGCAGCCGAGGCTGATGATGTCGTTGTGATTATGGCTCCGAACTGGTCGGTTACACCGACCGATTCTTTGACTGGTCCCGTGCAGCGGGCATCCAGTCCGCTGATTGATGCCATAATCCGTTCGGATGCGGACACCGCTGCTCAGGCGGCGAAGCGTCAGTTGGCGGAGATGAACGCTCGGGCTGCGGAGATTGGTGACACTACGGCTGCTTTACAGCAGGAGGTTGCCCGTTTGACTCGCCGTAAAGGCGGGTTGAAGTCGGCTGCGACTCGCCGCAAGAATGCGGCGATTGCGGCACAAGAGAAGGCTGGGCAGGTTCGTAATGCGCCAAGAGAAATCGTATTGGGTGGCACTACCCGTCAGATGACCCTGAAGGAAATTGACACTAATCTGAACGCTTTGACAGCCACGGAACAGCGTCTCAGGGCGAATATGGAACGGTCGCTGCGAGCCGAACAAGCAGCCCTGAGGGAAGGCGGACTGACTACGGCGGGCACTCAGGCGAAACTGGCGGCGAATACGGACCGTTTGCGTGTGCTGTTTGATGAGGGGTTGGCGTTGCACACTTGGGACAACGGGACGGGCATGGTTATCCGTGAGGAGATTGCTGCTGCGATTGACGCTATTGCGTCAATGCCGCCGACTGGTGTTGCTGGTGAGGCGGTAAACAACTGGTTGAGCCGTGTTCAGCGTGCCGTTGATTCCACGACCATAATCCAAGACCCAGCCACACGGCTGGCTTACGAGCGTCTGACGCAGCAGGTTGCGTTCGCCGAATGGAATTTGGCGATGGTGGACGACGGCGTGGACGCATACACGAGACTGCTGGACGATATTGACGAGGGTCGTCTGGGTGGGATTGTCGCCCCTATGGGCGACCGAATCTTGGAAGGCTGGGAAGCGATTGCTGGATTGGGCGTGCAGGTGCCTGAGGAGATTCTGAATGTTTGGAAGCCGAACATTATGAAGATGCTGGACAAGGCTGGGAAAAAGAAATGGTCGTTCGGGTTGCATTGGTTGAACCGCCTTTTCAAGGCGTGGGCTATTGGAACCCCTGGATTTGTCATCCGAAACCTTTATAGTGCGCTGTTTATGAACACGGTCGCTGGTGTCTCCGCTGAGGCTATGGACGAGGGGTTCAAGGCGATGTGGTACTACCACAAGTTCGGTCCAGAAAAATGGCTTGACGAGTTGGGTGTTGTCGGTCCGCAGAGACAACAATACAAGGATGCGTTGAGGGCGGTTGAGGCTGCTGGTGGTTCACGAGGGTTTTTCTCGGAGTTTGCCGAACCGCTGGTGAGGGGCACTCGGCGTGAGAAGATTGCGGCTGGATTGGTGGATAATCCGTACACGAAAACCATCAGGGGTGCGAACAGTCGTGTTGAGGACCATGTTCGTTTCCCGCTCGCCTTGCAGGCTCTGAAGGATGGAGATGATTATGTGGGTGCGGTGCAGCGTGTGACCCGCTACCATTTTGATTACAGCGACTTGTCGCAGGTTGACGAGTGGGCACTCAAGGTTATCCCGTTCTGGATTTGGACTACTAGGAACATTCCGACGCAGATTGCGAACCAGTGGATGCGTCCGCAGGTGTATTCGTTTTATCAGAATCTTCAGGATTCGTTGCCGACGGACGACAAGACTTTGATGCCGAGATGGTTGCGTGAATATGAGCCGATGGGGCTGGTCCGTTTCGGGTTGGGTGGGAATGTGTTGTTGCGTCCCGATATGCCGAACCAGCGGCTTGTAAAGACGCTGAATGATTTGCTGACCCCGAAGCGGTTGGCTGGTCAGTTTTATCCGTTGGTGAAGGTGCCGATTGAGTTGGCTTTGGGTGCCGACGAGAATCTGGCGTTGGGTACACCGTTCAGCACGGAGCCACGGAAGGCTGTCGGTATTGACCGTGTCACCGCCGAGTTGTTGCAGTTGGTTGGTTTGGGCGAAAGGTTCGCCCCAACAGACCCGATTACTGGTGAACAGCAGATTCTGGAGTTCGGCTCATACGCAGCAGGAAACTTTGTGCCGTTGCTGGCGCAACTGCAACGCTTGTCTGGCGGGAAACTGGGTGGCAAAGAATCGTATGATGACAACCAGTTGAACGCAATCGCAACATTCTTCGGTGTGCCTCTGTATGTGGTGTCGGAATACCAGCAGGGGTCGGAGGCGAAAGGTCGCCAATTCAAGATTCGTGACTTTGTGACCCACCTGAAAGAGCGTGGCTATCTGGTGCCCACTGATTGGACCAACAAGATTATAGAAAATACGACGACCCGACGGATTCAGGAGCGCAAGAACATTGAGCGTCGTGCCGAGCAGGATGCGAAACGGGCTGAGGCTAAGCGGAAGCAGGCTGCGCTTCGCAAAGCGTCGTTGAATGCGATTGAGCAGCAGTACGGAAAGAACTCCAAGGAATATAAGGACCTCAAGGCTAGGTTCGCTGCCGAGGATGCTGCCGCCAAGAAGGCGGCACGCCAGCAGGACATTGAGGAGAATCCGATTCAGGTGGCACCATGAGTGAGAACAAGACGAAGCATTATGATTGGCAGAAGGGAACTCAGGCTGATGCCTTGCGTTTCCGTAAACCGTCTCCGAATCTGGTGGCGATAAACGACTATTTGTGCAAGCGTTGGGGCGGTTCCAATGTCGGCATATTTGTGAAGCGTCCCATCAGGGGTGGGGTGTCGCCGTCCTCACATTCGTTCGGAGCGGCGTTGGATTGGCGTTACGGAGACACGGTCGGTAACAGGCACAAGGTTGAGACCGAGGTTTTGCCGTGGCTGATTGAGAACTCGCACGAGTTGGGGATTCAGGCGATTCACGACTATTATGGGTGCAGGGTGTGGAAGTCGGTGCGTGTGCCAGCATCGCAGCGTGGGTGGCGCACACAGACCGCTGGTTCTCAGGGTGGGGCTATGGGTGCTGCGTGGGCGAAATGGCTCCATGTTGAAACCACGAAACAAGACTGGAAGGACGGTCGCCGTGTTGATGACAGATTGTCTCTGCCTACGCTCTAGCATCCCGAAGTCTCGGGATGTGTATTGCGACCAACTTGAGGACGAGGACGACGATTAGTCGTCTCGTCGGAGTGCCCGTTTCAGTTCACGCATAATCTTTGCGTACTCGTTCCAGCACATAGCCATAGACAGTTGGTCTCCGTGCATGGCTGCGTCGTACACGGCTACGATTTCTTTTGCGTCCGCTTTGGAGATTACGAACTCCATGACATAGCCTTGGTCTGCGTCACGGATTATGCCCGAGAACCGTTGAGCCATCTCCTGTAGGTCCTCGGGACGGAAACGGTCGTCGTCGGGCGTGGGTGTCACGAGTTTTTTGCCCTGTGTTTCCGCAAGGCGTTTATAGCCAACTTTGCATGTTCCAAGTCGGCGACCCTTGCCATAGGCAGCACGGGCTTTGCTTCGGCTATAATAGCGTCCAAAACTGCGGAGAACATGTCCAAGTCTGCCACGAAACATTCAGGAATGTCTATTTGTTTTCTGGATTTCTTCATAGATTCTCGCTGCGACTGTTGAGGTTTGTTCGTCAAATCTGGGGATGTGTTGAGTGAGGACACCCACGATTGCCAAGATGGTGGCGAGGATGAAGTCGTCATCAACTTTGATTTCCGTGTTCCCGACCGTGTACGGTTTGCCGTTCTGCCCATATTCAGACATCGTCCGTGCCCAGTTCTAGTTCCAACCTGAATGTGTCTGCGTCCAGCATCAGACCGATTACCGTGTAGCCGATGATGTCCTCGTAGGTGTCCAGAATCGTCTCGTTGGAGACGGCGTTGGAATCCTTGGTTTGCAGGTTCTCGGCTCGGGCTATCTTGTCGCACAGGCGGACGGCTACGCCGACCAGACCGAAGTTGTCAATGTTGCCGTGACCATAATCGTGCTGCTTCTTGCACAGCAGTCGGTGCAACTGTTCCCAGTCCACAACGACTCCTCGTGCCTCCAGTTCGTTTATAGCCAGATGTGACGCTACGACCATGTTGCCCAACGCTACGGATGAGTCACGGTCGTTGGAGCGAACGAACTCCCCTAGGCGGTCGCTGGCATCCGCCAGCAGGTCGGTGCGGTTCTTGCTTCTCGGGATGACATCCAGATACTTGTGTGTCAGCGCAATTTCTGCCAACGCCTGTCTGCATGCTTCATTCCATGTATTTGGTTCCATATTTCTCCCTGAAAGTGTGGTTCGCAGCCAGTTGGCTGCGAAGGTTTCCCAATGCTCGTTGCGTTTTGCGCCAAGCGTGAGACTTTGCTTTGATGCCGATGTTTTCGGCTGTTTCCTCATAAGTGGACCTCGCATAGAAAACTTCGTGTAGAACCTGTTTGTCATCGTCATCCAGTTTATCATACGCTGCGGCGACAATGTCCACCAACTCCCAGTCGGTGTCGTCGTCCGCAATCGTGAACGGTTGCATCAACCGTTCCCAGAAGTCTTTGCCGACTGGTGCTACTGGTTCATACTTCATCGTAATCTGGGCTGGTCATCAGGTCGGCGACATCCGAAGGCTCCAGCAGGAAACCTCGGGCAGGATTCTGCGAACCCCGTGCGAACTCTTTATAATCCTTGGATGACAACTGTCGCTGCGCTATGTACCGTTTGATGCGGTCCACGGACACCATGATGAATGCGCCATCCAGCGTGAAAACATAAACCCACCACTTCGCTTTGGTGACCTGAATACCTGACGGTATCCACTCGCCTTTACGGCGTGGATTCTGCTCCATCTCAATCACCATGCGACCATTCCTGTAGCGGTCGGTTTTCACCTCAAACGACCCAGACTCCATAGCGTCAAGGAAATCTGTCACCAGTTTCTCGCCCTTGTGCCCGTACTCTAGGTCTTTGCGAAAATCAAACCTTCGGGCTGGCAGGTCAAAGTCAGAAAACTTCTTGCTCATCGCTACTCTCCCTTCTCGGCGACCACATAGGTCACCTGTTTGTCGTCGTCCCAAGCGACACCGTTGAGACCATCCATAATCGTTTTCACATAGTTGTCAATATCGCCCCGCAGTTTCTGCGGTTCGGCTGCATGGGGAAACACCGTAATCAAAGTTCCGTCCGTGCCCAACAGCATTACGATGCCCACGGTGCCAGCGAACTTCGGGTTGTCGCCCCACGCTTCACGAACCAACGCTTCTGCGTCCAGTGTGCGTTTGGGGGTGAATACACGCCCACGGCGTGTCATTCTCGGGCGACCCTTGGGTACGGGTTTATGCGGTACGAATACCGTGACCCCGTCAGCGAACGCTGCTTGGTTTTTCTTTTTTCGCATGTCGTCTCCAGACGATGGCATTAGCCATGTTTATGGTTCCGTACACGACCGAGCCGAGTATGAAACCGTGCTGTCGTGTGCTTACTGCGAATGCGACCCACAAGCATTCATTACCCCAAGCCAAAGCCCAACCGTACCATTTCTTGAGACCAATCAGCCATAAGGCTGTCACACCGATTATGCTGAGTATGTACGGCATCATCGGGAATACACCCTGACCACGAGTTTGTCAATCTCCAGTTCGCCGTTGCGCCGCAAATGGTATTTGCCCCAGCGACGGTCTGCGTCCATGAGTACGACCTTGCACTCGGATGGTGACATGCCCGACTTGGAGCATTCGTAAGCCAGTTTGGTCAGCGTGCTGGAGCGGTCACGCTCGGGGAGCGGACCGTCACGCCAGATGACCTTACCGAGCGGAGACAAACCACGCAGTGCATCAGCCAAAGATTCACTGATGGTCAGGTCTATGGGGATGCGTGGCGTGGGCGTGGGCGGTTTCCAGTAGCCTGCGAGACGCTCAATCGTAGCCGATGGTGTCTTGGTCGCATAGGCACGACCGACGAACTCAGCCAACGGCATTACGGTCAGGTCGTCACGCAACACTCGGCGATGTATCGCCGTGTCGTCGTTTGCGTTCCAATACGGCAGTCGGACATAATTGCCGAACTGACCCGTGGTCAACGATTCCTGTTTCGGATTGACCTCTCGGGCTGGGTACTCGGCAACCTGATGGGCGCACAGCAACATCCGACGCATCGCAGATGCGGTCACAGGTGACTCGGCGAAAACCCACACATGGTAGCCCTTGGAGCGTGAACGCTCAATGAACGCATAAACGCCCGCCGCAGCCAAAGCGTCCTTGATGGAGACGGCTGCGTTTATGTCGTCCACATCAATGTCCGAGCAACCCCACACGCACATCCATTCGTTGCGTGACTGGTACAGCGGATAGATGCCGATTGGGGCACCGCCGTTCAGATGGTTGGCGAACAACTCCACGGTGACGGACTGCTTGACGCAACCGCCCTCCTCGGAACCATACGCATCAGTCCGCCCCCTGAACAGGGATGCGAACCGTGAATCCAACAATGTTTGTGTTTCAGTCATGTCACCAGTCCTCCATGTTTGCCATTTCTAGCCGAGGCTGGTCGGGAATAGTCACCTCGCCAGTGTTGTCTGCGCCAAAATTCGTGGGCAGATGATTGTCCTGAAGTCGCTTCAGCCGACCCGTGCCGAACTCAATTTCATAATCCATGTCATCAAGCAGCACGCTCGCAGGACGCTTGCACTTCACGAGGTTCACGGTCAGCGTATGCTGGTGGATGCGTTGCATCCAGCGCAGCGTGTCCAGACGCTCCAGCAGACGCTCGGAGTTCGTTGACCTGTCCAACTTCTCCTCAATCTCCCGAATCTGCGCCTCAATCTCAAACCGTTTACGACGCACACCGATTATGTGGGTCGCCTGCTGTTCGCCGCCGTATGCGCCAGACGAGATGGTTTGACGCTTACCGTCGGCACCCGATGAGCGTGACGACTGGTGCAACACCAGCAACGGCACATTATGACGCTTGCCGAACGCCTTGAGCGTGTTCGCCTTGGATGGAACATCCTCGCCACCGCCCGTGAGCAACTCCAGATAGTCAAACACCATCAACGATGGTTGACCCCACATTTCACGGACTTCAGCCAGCGCACGCTCCATGTCAGCCAGACTCATCGTCTGGTCAAACACCGCCAGATTCGGATAATCCTGAGTGGCGGTCTTGCGCAACAGTTCTATGGCGTGAGCCTTGTTGTTCGCAACCTCCTGCTCCAGCATGTTCGCATCAACGCCGTGCGTGACGCAAGCCAACTTGATGAGCGTCAATTGTCTCGGCTCATCGGGGCAGAAATAGATTACGGGCTTCTCTTTGTTGGTGTTGAGAATCTGCATCAGAAACAGGGTTTTGCCAGAATGGCTGTAGCCGTTTATGAGACACAGTTCCGATGGTGCGATGCCACGCATCTGCGCATCAATCTCGGGGAACCCGAGATACACACGCTCCTCGGGTGACTGCGCCCAGTGAACGAACTCGTCGGCAGCCGACACCAGAGGTTTATAATACTGGTGGGATGGCGGAACAGCATCAGGGACGGGGATTATGTCTCCCCGTCCCAGAGCCGTCCAGCGACCCGAATAATCGGGTGCCATGCGCTATTTCCTAGGTGCCCAGAATGCGTCGTCGCTGGTGGTTGACTTGAACCACGGACGCTTCGGATTCTCCTGCAAGCGGTCACGGTTGTCCCACACCTCGGTCACGCCCTTCGCCATGCAGGCACTAGCGAGCCACGCTGGCAGCGGACCGTGCTGCTTGCCCTTGACACGGACGGTGAAACCGCCCGACTGCGCTGGGGCTGGGGCTGGGGTCTCGGTGACCGTCGCCGTGGGGAATGCCTCCATAATCGCATTCACAACCTCGGGCTGGGTACCCAACTGGTTCATGCCGTGCGCCTTGAGCAGGGCTTCGGTCGTGACCTCAAACGCCACCAAAAAGTCGGCGAGATTTTTCTGAATGTCGTCCGTCTTTGGTGTCAGGTCGGCAGCGATTTTTGCTGCAACCTGCGTGATGATTGATTGGTCTTTGCTGATGGTATTCATGGTTTACACCTCCAAGGTGTGATTGTTGTTGTTGGTATTGCGGTATTGCGGTATTGCGGTATTACATGGTCGGCTCCCCGAGGGAGGTCGCCCACACCGCCACACAACCGAACGGCGTGGGGCACGGGGAGCCTTGACATCTGGATAAAACTTAGCATAGACATGGTCGCCAATGGTCAACTCAGCAGAGTGTCTTTGCTCAGGAACATGCCCTTGCACGAATCCCAGTGGTCGCACCACTTGGGCGAACACAAATTGTTTTGGTCATTCCTGAGCCACGGAGTGGCGGTGCCGATGGCGTGAGCCGTAATCACCGCCGACTGAACCTGAGACCGCAACCAAGCAGAATGCTCCCGATTACGAACCAAGTCCACAATCTGAGCCTTCGGAGAATCCTGACGCATCATCACACCGAACGAGAACTGGATGTTGTCGGGGTCGGGCACCAACCCGAGCATACTTGCTGCATGAGCATAGACAGATGCTTGCACTGAGTGGGCTTGCTTGTCGTTGCGATTATACGCCCGCTTCGCAGTTTTCCAGTCCCAAATTTTCCCGTTAGGGGAAACATAATCCATGGTGCCCTCAACCCAAACATCCCAACCGTCATAGTTGATGCCGATAGGGGCTTGGAACTTGTATTCGGTGGTGCCACCAAGTTCCACTTGGGGGCGAATCTGCTCGGTGAATGCCAGCAGCATGGACTCAATCAGACGGGGAGCCTCGGAGGGCATAATCCCACTGGACTGCTTGTGCGGTTGTTCCGCCAGCGCATTCCACTGCTTGACCGAAGTCGCCACCACCTCGGAGAAATCTGGTTTCTCCTGAGCCAAACTGAACTCAATCCCCGTGTGGACTGCCGTCCCCATAATCGTCGCATCCGACGCAGAGCGTCGTTCAGGATGAAGCAGAGACAACCGTGCCCTCTCGGGACACAGAAGCGCATCACCCAACCATGATTGACGCACATAAATGCGCCGTTCTTTGCCGTCGTATCTCATGTCATTACCTCCAGTTGTTGATGATTAGAACTATAGCATACCAGTATAACTGAATTGTCTCCGCTCATGGCTTTTTCTTTTTTCTTGGTAGCGGACGACAACGCAACTTGGACACATACGACTTAGAGAATTTCACACCAGTCTCCTGCTCAACTATACGCAGGCACTCGTTGTTCGTGTGACATCCCTCCGAGACCAGTTGCCTGAGACGCTCAGGGGCACGGTCGTACTTCAGCGCATCCTCGCCGTGTTTGACGATTCGCCGTTTGGCGAATTGGCGACGGAATGTCTCCAAAGTGGAACGAGTCAAACCTGTTTTCTCCATCAGCACGAACATGGAATACGGCGGTTCCACCGCCGTGAAATACTCCTCCATAATCCCGACTTTTTCCATCGTGATTGGCTTCATGCGTTCACGCCCCTTGTTGGCGCAGACAGAGTTCTGCCACTCCTCAGGTGAAACCCTGAGACGGTACAGAATCTGGCTCATCGTCTTGGTGTCGTACTTGTCGTAGCACTTCGCTACGAAATCACGAACCTTAGACCAAGCGTTTATACCAGTGGCGTTGCGGACATCGTCGGGCAGCACGAGGTCGTACCAGTAATCTGGCAGCGTCCAAGGCGACTGAGATTCCACCCAAGCGTCATAAACACGACACAAGTCCTCAAAGTAATCCAGCATC
>Ga0255166_1000573_pt1 | contig 12744 bp, 9 predicted proteins | sample Atl_Cont_RepC_8d_FD_186013 | JGI IMG/M metagenome (GOLD analysis project Ga0255166, IMG submission 186013) | Freshwater microbial communities from Altamaha River, Georgia, United States - Atl_Cont_RepC_8d | ecosystem: Environmental > Aquatic > Freshwater > River | place: USA: Georgia | collected...
TTAGCAGACTTAATTGCTACTTTACAACCACATATTTTTACCTTTGTTATTTTTGCCATCTTTTTTTCTAAATATTTTGCTTATTTATTATATAAATATTTTATTTTTAAATAATAAACGCAACAAATTAAATTTCCAAATAAGTATTTAAATATTGTCGCCTTATTATATTTAAATACATTAATATACTATGTCTAGACAATGTCGCGGTTATGCTAATAGTCTTCCTATCGTAGCACCTTTTATCAGCGGATTATCTACAACATCTTCTATATTAGGCGCTACAACTATCGTAACAATTTTTGGCGAAAACTTTCGCAACTTTTCTACTGTCTATTTTGGAACCACCTTAATTAACAATGTTACCTACTTTAGCTCTGGACAACTATCTTTTTATGTGCCTGCTATTGCCACTGTTGGAACCTATCCTATACAAGTTTTTAATGACACGTTAGCTTCTAATATTGTTTACTTTACTATTGATAACTCAGTTGGCTTTTGGAATCAAGATCCTGCTACTGGTGCCATTACTAACAATAATGCTACTGGTGGTATTAATATTAATGGACAGCTGACTGTTAGTGGCAATGAAACTGTTAATGGAACTTTAACAGTTAGTGGACAAATTTATAATACTGCTACACAACCAGCTCCTACAAATAGCTCTACAATTATTCCAACTACTGCTTGGGTTCAAAGTGCTATATTAACTGCTTTAACACCTGTAATAACTACATATACAAGTCAAAATCTTAATATACCTGTATTACCCAATAAAAGAACTTGTAGTATTAGTATGATTGCAAGAGGAGGTACCGCTGGAAGTATTTTAACAAATGATGGTGGTACTTGGCGATTTGGCGGAGCTGGTGGTGCTGGTTCTGGTGTAATTATTTCAAATATTACTATACCAATAAATACAGCATACTTTATTTTTACAAATACTGGAACAGGTGTTTCATTATCTTGGTTTAATGGAAGTACTATACAAACAATTTCTACATGTACTAATGGTGCAAATGGAGCTGATGGTGGAACTTCAACTACACCTGCAGGAGGTATTGGCTCTACTAGTATTACTAATATTTCAGCTAGTGTTCCTGGTGCTATTTTTACAAATTTTAATGGTACTAACGGAGCAAATGGATTTAATTTTACAGACACACCACCATTTCCAGTAGGTGGACAAAATCTTTTAAATACATCATATGGTTTTGGACAAAATAATCTTGGTGCTACTGGTTATACAAGTACTGGTTATCAACAAATTTTTCCATCTAGTATAGGTGGAATATTTTTACAAATAACTTGGTATTATTAAATATATTATTATTTATTTATTATAAATGATAGTATATTTAATAATTTGTTTAGTTTTATTTTTGTTAGTTTGTTTAATAAATATTAATAAAAATATAGAACCATTAACTAACAAAAATAAACAAATAATACTTTTAGGTGATAGCATACTTAATAATTCTAATTATGTTGACACCAAAGATACAGTCTTTTCTCAATTACAAAAACTATTTAATAGTACTAATACTAATATTATTATGAAAGCAGAAGATAATGCCAAGATAGTTAACTTAGATAGTCAGTATAATTCTTTATTAGAATACAATAATAGTGATACTTATATTGTTATTTCTATTGGCGGTAATGATATATTAGGTTTAACTAACAAAGCTAATACTAACAATAATAGTCAATTTAGCGAATTAATGAATGAATATAAAGAAGAAATTACTTTATTACATAGTAAATTACCAAAAGCTTATATTTTGTTAGTTAGCCTTTACTATCCAATTGATACTAGGTTTAGTATTTATAAAAATTTTATTACCAAATGGAATCAAAATATGGTTGGTTTAGGTTATCAAGTAATACATTTAGACACTTTATTAGTTGATAAAGATGATATTATATCTTCTATTGAGCCATCACCAAGTGGCAGCAAAAAAATTGCCCATGCTATTTTAAAAGCTATTAATAAATAATTTATATACTACTATAATATAGTATATGGGAGGCAGTGTATTACCAGCTACAATTGATGATAAAGGTGTACTGCGTTTTCTTTTTGGTAAAGAAAGAGATATAGATGAAAACCCAGGATGGAGTGATTTTGGTGGAGGTACTGAACATGGTGAATCTTATATGACAACTGCAATTAGAGAAGGCGGCGAGGAGCTAACCGGATTTTTAGGCGGTGAAAAGGAAATTAAGGCATTATTAAATAAATATGGTACATACAATGTTACATACCCTGGCTCTAATGGACATACTGGTTATCGTGTACATATTTTCCCTTTTACATATGATGAATATTTACCTTTTTACTATAATAATAATCAAAAATTTATTCAAAAACGTTTAGATCATAAGCTAATAAGAGATACTAAAATTTTTGAAAAACAAGAAATTAAATGGTGGTCTATTAATGAAATTAAAAAAAATAAAAAACAATTTAGGTCATTTTATCAAAATATTGTTGATATGATTTTAGAAGAAGAAAAAAATATTACCAAGTTTATATTTAGTAAATTAAGTACTAGTAAAATTAGTAAAACTAATAAAAAAAGTATAAAAAATAAAACATTTAAAAAGAAATAAAGTAATAATAAATTTTAAATAAAATAATTATTTGTTTATAATTATTTTATTTAGTATTATTATAATGGCACCACCAACTTCTTATTATAATAATGCCACTAACCGTTCTTCTCATACAACAATTGAGTTGAATTCAACTAGTGGTATAAGTCTTACAGAAAGATATATTGCTAACTCTATTATTGGTAGAGATATTTCCATTTTTAATGGCATGACTGGTAATTCATATATTGCTGGTTTAACTGGTGGAGTTAGTTTTATTAAATCAACCTCAAATGGTATTCCTTTAACTAATCTTATGATTAATAATCAAGAAGATGAAATAGGAACTGTTTTTGCTTTTGCTGCTAAAGATGTACCAACTGTAGCTGGTGCTGATAGAAGTTTTACAGCTTCTTCTGGTTTGATTAATACTAGTTTAGGTACTAATACTATTAGCACAGTAAGCTTAAATGATAATTTAACTAATCCTTATTACGATGCTACACTTGTATTTTCTACAGATAATACTTTAAATACATTTTATGATAACAGTCTTACTGGACCTACTGGAAGTCAGTATATTGTAGAATTTGATAATACTTCTAGTAACTTTAATGCTGAAAAGGCTGTAAATAGTCGTTTTAATAATATTGGCAGTACTGGTATAGCTCCTTTATCAGATCCTTTAACTATTGAAGAGGATACTGTTTTTAATACTAATCATGCTTTATTAACAACTAAATATATAACTAAAAATACTAGTGATAGTAGATTAGTACCCAGTACTTATAATATTACTGCTGATGGTGGTACTGGTCCCTCATTAGCTATTACTGATGTTAAAAATTCAAGTAACACACTTTACTATGGTATTACTATGGCACATCCATATCCTCCATATGCTACTGATGAAAATGTATTTTTTGGAGCAATTAAAGGAGTACAAGGAGCAGCTGGTGTTGACATTAGTGGCGATGCATGGGTATCTGTTAGTACTGGAACCACTACTACTGGTTTAGTTATGGATAGAAATATTGGTGGAACAGCTGGAATTGCTTCTCCAATTTATATTAATCAAAGTGGATACACAGGTGCAGAAAATCCACTTGCTGCAGCTGTAAACGATTTATTTAATGTAAATGAAAAACAACAGTTAGGTCCTAATTATAATTTAAAAGTATCTGTTGATCCAGCTGGACCAACTGGTGCTGGCGGAGGATATGCTTTGGATATGGGTGCTACTGGCATGTCTGGATTTACTGGTATGTTTTTAGATGACAACTCCTTAGCTAGAAATGTTGTTTATATGGAGAAATGCAGTACTGAAGGAGACAAATTTAGAAAGTCTACTCATACTCTTGAAATTACTAATGGATATTTAACTAGAACTGGATTATCAAATAATAGTACTCAAAATGCTGGTTTACTTGGTACACCCCGTGATGAAATTGAAACACTTACTGACCTTGCTGGTCCTACTGGTAACTACAATTCTGATTTTATTGTACAAACTGCTTTTACTGAACCTAATAGCAATGTAGTTTCTTCTTATCCTAGATCATCTGGACATACTGGTAGCGGTTCTAATTATACAAATTTTAAAGTAGTATATGCTACTGGTCCTACTGGTGTTTCTAGAGAAGGTTCTGTATTTGGAACTGTTTTACCTGCTGATAGACGTACTAATTATAATGTTCAATATGATATTAAAACATCTTTCCCTGCTACAGTTGCTGGAGGACATTTTACTGGTAGTAATTACATTGGTTCAACAGGGGGATTTTCTACTGTCTTTCAAACTGGTAAAAATGGAATAAATTCTAACACTGATTATTCTTTTACAAGTGGTTACGGTAGTACAGGAACAACTCATTCTAGTTATTTAAATAATAATGAAGTTGGAATTATTCAATTAAACAATGCTCTTTATTTAATGTCTGAGGAGAATACATTATTTTCTACTTTAGATACTACTAATCCTATTTCTAACACACGTACAGTAGTTGTTGGTGAAAATATTGATTTAACTAATTATGCTGATTCAATTGATCCTACTAAATCTGATATTCGTATTAGTTTAAGTAATAAAACTGTTGGTGATTTAACAACTGTTTTACCAACTGGTTGGTCATGGGGATATACTAATGCTACTAATAATTTAATTACTGATTTATCAACTGTTAATATTTTTGGTGATAATATTTATGAAATGACAAAAAATACTACTAATGAAATTCCTATGACTATTTCTCCTATAACTAATGGTGTTGCTACTAATTATGATGCTTTAGATTTAGCCTTACAAATTGGTTGGACTTGGAATACTACTAACTATTCTAAAGTAATTGATGCTGCTAACTTTACTCTTACTCAGGTTGGTTCTACTACTTCTACAAAAGATACTACTCCTCCTGTTGTTGCTTATGTTACTGGTTCAAGTGCTCCTAGCGCAACAGTAAAAAATTTATTAGATAGTTATCAAGTAAATAAATATACTGATGTTAGAACTTATAGTATTAGTTCTAAATTACCATTGGGTGAGTATTCTAACTTACAAATTAATACACCTAATTTTGTAGTTACATCAATCCATTATGTTTTGGATCACAAAACACAACCTGGTGTTAAGTTAAGTGATAATTATCTTAATTATTTTAGATTAGGTACACCAACTGGTAGTAAATTAGGTGCTACTCGTACAATTAGTAATGATAGTAATGCTAGTTTTAACTTAAAAGCTAGTGATTTATATGGATTTAAGGCACACGTTCAATATTTATCTAATAGCAGTACTTCTACTTGGACAAATATTACAACTTCTCCTTTCCATTTAGATTTAGCTAATAATAATGAAACAATTGTAAATTTAACAGGAGGTGCTAAAATTGCAGTTGCTGTAGATTTATCAAAAAATGTAACTGGTAATTCAGTTATTATGGGTAATTCTACTACTGGTCCTAATTATTTTATTGGCTTAACTACAAGTGATTTATCTATTAGTTATACTGTTCAAGCTAAAAAGTTTAATCCAACAGTTGAAGCTGATTTTAACGCTTTAGCTGCTTGGACTAATATGGGTAATGACTTTTTACCAGATGCAGGTCAAGTTTTAGCTCCTTTAGATTCGGATTTTACTAAAACTGGTTTATATGCTGTTGTAACAAATACACCTGGTAGCAATTTAGCAGTACAACCAAGTGTAAGTATTCAAATTAAAGATCAATATGGCAATATTTGGGCTACTTTATCTACAACAAATAAAAATGCTACTTCTAGTTTTAATATTATTCGTAATATGAGACCATTATTTACTATTACTGAAACTTATGGCGATAGTACTCCTACTATTTTAACAACCAAAAAACAGGCTGAAACAACAACTCAATTAGCCGCATCAGCTGGTATTGAATTAACATTTAATACTACTACAATTAATACTGATTATCAGGTATATAAATTAAAAGGTGATTATGTTAAAGGTATTTTATATGGTATAAACTATACTGGAACTTATAATGGTTCATTTCAAGAAGTAACTCCTCAAAACGGATTACTTATTTCTCAACCTGGTGTTTGTCGTGGTATTGATATTTTGGCATATCGTGGTAATTCAGTTAAGCCTGATATGTTTACTAACGGTACTACATATGAAGAATTTAAATGGGCTCGTACACCTACATATGTTTCTATGAAAGTAGTAAACTATGGTGTAACACCTATTAAAACATATCAAGAAACACCACGTGAAGTATGGGTAGGTATGCCTTATACTGTAAGTAATCTAGGTGCTTTAGGGAACTTAGGCTTAATTGTAGGACATAGATTATCAAGATATTTAAGTACTGATCGTATGTCTATTCCTATTAATCTTACTGATGGTAAATATAAAGTTGTAATTAGTAATCCTATTGGTGATGGTACTGGTACTTATTTATTAACTCAATCTGGCACTACTTATATAAGTACATTTGATTATATGGTTTTAGATTTTGTTCCTTTTAATGTTGTTGCTTCTCGTATTAAAATTGGTGCAAATAGTAATTTATTTACAATTAGCTCTGGTTTACAACGTCTTAAATTATATTATAGTCCTGATTATATTGGAAATCCAGTAGATTATACTTGGTCAACAAATTTTTATACTTCATATTCACAAGAAGAGTTATCTAATACTGGTGGTGTAATATTACCTGTACCTGTTTATAGTACTGAATCTAACGGTTATGTTTCAAGTACAACAGATTCAGTATTAAACTTAAGTCGTGCTTCTACTAATATTGAACCACATACATTTTATTTTGTCTTACCTCGTCCTCAATATAAAGTAACTGCTATTGCTACAAATGCTGTATCATCATTACCTCATAATGGCACTGCTAAAACTGTTCGTTATTTTGAGGCTGATTATAGTACAGGTAGTATTGCGTATCCTTTTGCAGGAGTACTAGGTGAATCATCTGGTACTAGAGTTATTAATAACATGTCAATTAAATTTAATGATGGACAAACATATCTTGCTAACCGTTTTAATCCTTCATCTGTTGTACATGGTATTTATATTCCTAGTAATATTTTAAATGTTGATTTATACGGAGGTGCACATCATACTAGTAGACCATTAAATTCTATTACTAGACTATACTCTGATAATATTCATAAAATATATACTTCTAATTCATCTTATGTAGATTCTAATAGCGAAATTGAGACTTTCTTTAGTGGAACTAGAAACTCTAATTTATCTTATAATTTTGGTTTTACACAGCCAGCTGATATAGTATATAACAATCTTAATAGTAGTTTAATATATGGTGCTATTGGAACAGCTGCATACAATATTAAAGTTAACAATATTGCTCCTTTTATTAATATTCCTAATACTACCTATGCTCATATTGATTTAGTTTCTGGAAAAAATACAACAATATGTTTATATGGACATTCAATCAAGTTAGATAGTTCTAATAATTTGGTTGCTGAACTTGTAAGATATGAAAGTTTACCTGGTTTAGACTTAACTGATGAAGGTAGTAGTTATGCAACTATTACTAAAAGAAATTTAGGATTTTATGCTAATAAAAGATATTACACACAAAAAATACTTAGGGATAATTCAGGTGTAACTAGTATACCTTATAACTTACAACAAATTTTATCTACTATAAGATATACTGAAGATATACCATCTTGGACATATGATTCAAATTTTGTACCTCGTCAATTAGATTTTAATTTAACAGCTTTATCAACAGATGGACTAGATATTTTACAAGGTTTAGTATCTGTTTCTTCTGCATCACCTTATAGAGCTTTAGTTTGCCAGTATAATCCTGTTTTTGAATTTTTAAGTCCGGATGGTTCACCAATTTATATAGTTAATGCTTGGGGAACATTAAAATCTTTACAAACACATACTAAAGTTGTATCATTATCATCAAATTCAATTAATAATGGTTCATCCTTGTCTGTACCTGCTGAACTACTTTCTTATAATGTTTTAGATGGTGTTGGTATTTAATTAAATAAAATAGTATATAGTTAAAAAATCATATTTTATAAATATAATATATGATTCATTTGCGTACAAATTTAGTTTATATGATTGTTGTTAGTTTTGTAATTCAATATTATTTAATGAGTTACATAATGACTAACAATACAAATAATATAAAAAATAGTTTAGGAAAGTTTTATTTATCTTGTGCTATGGCATCATTAATGGGTTTAACAGAAATGTTTATAATGGGTGATCAAAATGTAGTAATTTTACTAATATTATTAGTTATTTTAGTTGGTTCAGTATTAATGTATAGAAGACAAATGTATATTAATGAAAAGGACTATTTGAAAGAAATGATAGAACATCATTCAATGGCATTACTAACAAGTAAATCAATAATAGAAAAAACAAGTGATAATCAGGTAAAAAATTTAGCACAAAATATAATAAAATCACAACAGGCAGAAATAAATTATATGGGTCAGTTGTTACAAAAGTATTAAAAATTGTAAAGACATTAATATTATTGTTTTGTTTCTAAGTTGTTTTTTTAATTTAATTATTAATAATTGAAGCGACTATATAATATTTATTGTCATCCCAAGCTCTAGTAGAAACAATATAGGATTTATTAAGTTCTGTAAAAATTTCGTGAATAGTTGATAAAACTTCAAATTTATTAAATGTCTTATTATTTTTAAGATAAAAACGTCTATAACTATTATTAGGGTCTAAATAAACTTTATCATTAAACATTGGTATTTCCACATAATAATAGAAGTTTTCTTTTAATTCATCTAAAATATCTTGTTTTAGTTTTTTATATTCTAGACTATCACTAGCAAAATTTCTTGACATTTATTATAATTATTTATATATATTTAAATATTGAATTTAATTATATTATTAAAACTATATAAAGTCTTTTAAATCAATTTTTTTATAATAAATTAAAACTACTTAAAGACAAGAGTAAAACATTTTCGCCGATTCAGTTTCCAAATTAACTTCTGGATTATTTTCCCACTCGGTATATGCTTTGGCTTTACTTGTTGGTCTCTCAAGTGCTAAGAGCGTTTTAAGTGCACGCAAACGGCGTTCAAGTGGTAGCATTTTTTGTGGCAATTTGCGTGAATAGTGTTTCCAAGCCCATTCAAATTGTAAGGCTGCTTGCCAATCAGGAAAGCCTGCTACATGACAAGCTCGTTCCCAAATCTCTCCTTTTTCTACCTTTGAACCTGTAGCAAATGCACCTCCTTTAATTTCTTTATTATGTTTACGTAGGCGTTGATTAAGATCAACTGTGGCTCCTACATAAGTAGATTTGTCTGAACATTCTAACAAATAAACATAAAATTTGTTTTCTTTATTAGCCATAATAATTATAATATATAAAATTTGTTTATATTATAATTTTGTTAGTTTTACTAGAAAAAACTTCTATAAAATTTGACTTTTTTATTTTTAAAGCATAATAAGTAAGAAAATTGTATTTTTAATTGTAAAATATTTTCTCAGTCTAAAATAACAAAAAAACTGAGTTATAAAAGTGTTTGGATTTTGAAATTGGACATTTTAAAAATGTCCGAAATTGAAAATCTTAAAAAAGTTTCAAAAAAAGGGGTGTAAAAAATGGGTTTGTGACCATAATGCTCTAATTTTCAAAAAAATGTTAAAAAATTTGTTACGATAACTTTTTTTAATTTTTATTAGTTTATTTAGGAAAATATTTTTATGTAGCATATATATAGCTACAAAAAATATGCAAAATATGCTCGAAAATTTTTATTGTGAAAATTGTCACTATAAATGCTGTAAATTATCACTATGGAAGCAACATTTAATTACTAGTAAACATAAAAATGCTACATGTAGCATTATAAATGCTACAAAAAAATATGCGTATGAATGTAATTGTGGAAAAAATTTTAAACATCATTCAAGCTTATATCGTCATAAAAAAAGTTGTAATAAAAAAGAAGAACAACAAAATAATGAATTAGTCATTGTAGAAAAACCAACAAATATATTAGAACCAAATATGATTTTTGATTTTGTAAAACAAATAGCTGAAAGTAATGAATCACTTTTAAAAACTCAAATAACTGAAACAAATAAACAAGGTTTAGAATTTCAAAAAGAGATGTTTACACAAATGATGGAATTTATGAAACAACATTGTGCTACAACTAACAATATAAATAATGGTCAAATACAAAATAATAACCATACACATTTTAACTTACAAATATATTTAAATGAAACTTGTAAAAATGCAATGACTGTTAACCAATTTTTGGATTATTTACAGCCTACAGTTGAAGAGTTAGAAGCAACTGCTCATCTAGGTTATGTAGAAGGTATTAGCAGAATTATTATGAGAGGTTTTAAAAATTTGGAAGAACATGAGTTGCCGTTTCAGTGTAGTGATTTAAAACGAGAACATATTTATGTAAAAAATCCAGATGATGAATGGGTAGAAGAAAAAGACGAAAAACCAATATTATTACTCTTTATAAAAGAAGTAGCAAGAAAGAATTTTAATAACATAAGTGCATGGCAAAAACAAAATCCAAATTGGTCAAACTATCATTCAAAACAGAATGATATGTTTATGAAAATATTAAACAACTCAGTATCAGGGGCAACAGAAGAAGAACAACAAGCAAATTATGAAAAGATAATGAAGAATATAATGAAAAACACAGTAATTGACAAAAGTAAAAAGAATTGTTAGTTATATAATTAAAAATAAAATATAAAGACAATTGAATAATTTATATATTATAGAGAAATGAGTACAAAAATAGTAAATATTTGTATACCAGAATGCGAACAATTGCCAGATATTGTTAGTTCATTTACAGCAGAAGAGAATTATTTAATGTTAAAAATTGGTAGTGAATGTTTAAAAGAAGGTAGAAAAGCAATATCAACATTAACACAAAAAGAGATTTATAATAAATTAAAAGAAGAAACAAAAAAGGATATACAAAAGTTAGAAATGGATTTGTTAGTTCAAAAGCAAATTAAATTTGAGAAAGAAGAAGATTTAAAATTATTTTATAAAAGTCAATTAGATAAACAAAGTAAAGAAATAAAAGATTTACAAAATCAAATATTAAAGTTTACAACTGATAGTAATTTGTTAGTTCAACAAGAAATAGAAAAAGAAAAAGAAAAAAATAAAATAATATTAGAAGAAAAAGAAAAACAAATAAATAGATTGGGTGATAGTTTTGAAAAATTAATAAAACAAACAAATAATTCTATGGCAAAAATTGGTATAGTAGGTGAAAAAACATTTGAAGATATAGCTTTAACATTTAAAGATTTTGAAAATTTTAATTTAATAAATAAAACAAAACAAGGTGGTGAAGGTGATTTTCATTTACAATTTAAAGAATTTGATTTGTTAGTTGATGCTAAAAATTATACAAATGGTGTACCAATTGGACAAAGAGAAAAAATTAAAAAGGATTTATTAAAGAATGAACATATAAATTTTGCTTGGTTAGTTTCATTAAATACAAGAATTGATAAATTTGATAGAGCACCAATAATGTATGAATGGATTACAACATCAAAATGTATAATTTATATAAATAATTTAACGAGTTATGATGAACCAGAAAAAATTTTAAGGATAGCTTGGTTTATATGTAAAGAGTTAGTAAAATTAGTAGATAAAGTAAATAATAATGATGAAGAAGATGATATAAATGAGTTACGAAATAAGCAATTTAAAATAATAGATAGAATAAAGTCAGTTAGAAAACATTTAAGAGAGATAAATACAACAGTAGGTGTATTTAAAAAGCAAGTAGATACAATTGATATGGAATTAAAAGAATTAATAGAAATGGAAACAGAAAGTATAGTTGAATCAAGTTATTCTGTATTTGATGAATGGTGGGATAAAACAATAGAACTAACAGAAAATGAAGAAGACAAACTAACATCATCTGAATTGTGGATAAAATTTAAACAAGAGAATAAAAAATTAATAGATGAATTTAATTTAACACCAGAAAAGTTTAGACAATATTTAAAAACAAAATTACCGCCAAATTATTATTTATTAAGATCAAAAGGTGTATCAAGTGCATTTGATTTGAAATTTGTTAGTTATAAGAAAGTTAAAAAGGGAAATATAAAGTTAGAATTGACAGAATTAAATAAAAAATAAAATTAATACAGCATAAATGATGACATATTTAGGAAACAGTTCGCAGAACTTAACAAAACAGAGTTTTGTGTTTCCTAAATATGTTGCGACCCACAGAGTGTCACCATATTGCCGGCAGACAAAAATTTTTACCATATATTAATGACTAATATAGTGTAAAATACGATGACTAAATAGGCTTAAAATAGGTATTTAAAGTTGAGATGATAATGTGTAACAATATTGCTACTATATTGTGTTAATATTGTTACGATACTTTACTGTTTATACGAGCTACACTTTGTTACGATATATGATGTCAATATAGACAGCTATATGTGTTGCTATTGTGACGGTTATGGTGTCTGTGACGATGAGACCATAAGACTTTATAGTAAAATGACTAGCATGACACCATATATGGTCACAGAATATTTGGGAAATCGGTGAGAAATTTTGTGACCATATATGGTCTGGG
>Ga0255166_1000581_pt1 | contig 12607 bp, 7 predicted proteins | sample Atl_Cont_RepC_8d_FD_186013 | JGI IMG/M metagenome (GOLD analysis project Ga0255166, IMG submission 186013) | Freshwater microbial communities from Altamaha River, Georgia, United States - Atl_Cont_RepC_8d | ecosystem: Environmental > Aquatic > Freshwater > River | place: USA: Georgia | collected...
AACTACAAGATTATATGTTTACAAATGAATTTATTTATAAATATTCGACATCCAAAAAAGATTACAAATTAGAAAAGACGCCAAATACATCAAAACAAAATAAATCAAATGGAACAAATCATAAACATAATCATAATGTAATCAAAAAAGAACAATCGGACTTTTTCTCTCCATATGAAAAAGATAAATTATTTTGGTGTTTTTATGTCTTATTAAATGGAATGGAGAATTATGAATTTATAAAAACTGTTTCATTCAAAACTGAAAAAGAATTCAAATTTAAGACAGCTGAAAAAATAAAAGAATACAAAGATGTATTTAAAACATTAAAATTAAAATTAAATGAATTACAAGATGAATTTATCAATCAACCATGTATATCAATAAAAGGTTTAATTGCTCTTTGTTATATTTATAATATAAATATCATATATGTTAAGAAAAAGACATATTATGAAATATTAACAAACGATGTTGACGATACACATAAAATGAATATAATTATTAATGACAATGATAATATAAAAATTCCATTTAATATAACAAATGATATGTTAGAATCATATAAAAGCAATTATTGGAAGATAGATAACTTGAATCATCCACTAAAGGCAATGAGTGCTTATACATTGTCTGAATTACAAAATATAGCTAATAAATTAAGTATTCCTATTAAAAAAGATGATAAAAGATTGATAAAACAAGAATTATATGAAAATATTATTAAAATTATATAAACGAATGCCCTTATAATTAAATTAAAAATTGAACTATAATTTAAATATTATAGTTTAATTATATATAATAAGATGTCAGAACAATCAACCTCGAGTTCAGCAAGTAATAAATCATCTAGAAAAAAAGATACACCAATTAGGTCAAATACATCAAACTCATCTGATAAGAATCATAATGATGTGTTGTTAAAAGAAATGATTAATATTTCTTTAGCTGAATTTGAATTAGAAGCAACTAAAAGAAAAAATATAGAATTAGAAGTTCGATTTGGAACAAAGGGTATCAAACGTATTGATAAATTAGATTTTGATAATGTAATTAAAAAATTAAAATCAGTTGGTTATTCAATCAATAGAGAATTATATTTATTAAGAGCATATCCTGAGTTTATTGACCCTGTTACTGGTATTAATAAAGTATCATCACTTCGTTTAGAAATTGATGGAATACGCATGATACAAGAATATTGTAAGACAAACTCTTTAAATGGAATACTTTACGCCAGTAATTTTGTTCAAAAGAATTCATATAAAAAATCAAATGGCGAAGCGATACGCCCAATTGAATATAATGATTTTAATTTTAGAGTTGCGATGAGTACTGAAAATATTTTAAAAGATAGTTCTCCTTTAAAAGATGAACTTATAAATAAATGGGCTGATATTAAAAAAACATTCAGGTATATCAATCGAGTAGAATTTAGACATGATGATATACCATTTAATGTTGATTTAAGCATTGTAAAACGTTCTCATAGGGGTGTATTACAAGATAAATATATAAAAAAAGGGTTTTATGCCAGACAAATTGAAATACCCGAATATACAATTGCTGATTCAGAAGTATTTGACGATGAACCTATATATGAAATTGAAATTGAAATGGTTCAATCATTAATTAAAAATTATAGCTCAAATGAATTAATTAAATTATTAAAACAAACAATTAAATATGTATTATCTGGTTTACAACAAACAAATTACCCTGTATCATATACAGAACAAAATAATGTTATTAAACAATATTTGATGATTATAAAGGGACAAGATTATCAAGAAAACATGAGAGTATTTTCTAGAGATTTTATCGGTCCGTCTTCTACTACATTACAACTTAATAATATTTTACCTATAAATGAAGATGCTAATTTTCCGAATATTAGAAGAAATTATACAGTAACCGATAAGGCAGATGGAGATAGAAAATTGATGTTTATTGATAATAAAAGAAGGGTTTATTTAATCGATACAAATATGAAGGTACAGTTTACAGGATGTATATCAAATATTCTTGAAAATGTAATATTAGACGGTGAACATATTTTACATGATAAATATGGTAATTTTATAAATCTTTATGCTGCTTTTGATATTTATATACTAGATGGTAAAGATAAACGCATGCTTCCATTTGTATCTCTTAAACCTGATATTGTTAAAGCAAATTTTAGATTGCCATTACTAGATTCAGTAATAAAAAATATTGGATTAAAATCGGTCATGAATAATGACGCAGATGTACCCTTAAGAGTTGTATGTAAAACATTTTATACAGAATCAGAACGCCAAAATATTTTTCAAGGATGTAAAACAATATTACAAAAAATAAATGATGAATTATTTGAATATAATACTGACGGACTCATATTTACCCCTATGGATAAAGGAGTCGGGTTTGACAATGACACAGACAAAGTAAAAAATACAAAAGTTACATGGATTCATTCTTTTAAATGGAAACCGCCAGAGTTTAATACAATTGATTTCTTAGTATCCATAAAGAAAGGACCAAATGGAGAAGATGTTGTATCTAATTTATTTAAAAGTGGTATTGATATGTCAACAAATGAACAATTAGACCAATATAAAACATTATTATTAAGAGTAGGGTTTGACCCTAAGAAACATGGTTATTTAAATCCATGTGAAGATATTTATCAAGATAATATACCTTCTTATGGAAATGTAGATGATGATGAAAGTTATAAACCAGTTAGATTTTACCCTACAAATCCTTATGACCCTGAAGCTAGCATATGTAATATAATTATGAAACACGATTCAAATGGAAATAAAAAAATTATGACAGAAGAAGATGAAATTATTGAAGATAATATGATTGTTGAATTTAAATATGTTGAAACGAATGAAAAATTATGGAGATGGGTTCCTTTAAGAATTCGTTATGAAAAAACAGCCGAATTAAGAATGGGAATGAAAAATTATGGAAACGCATATCATGTTGCGAATGACAATTGGCATTCAATACATTATCCAGTAACGATAGATATGATTACTACTGGTGAAGAAATACCAAACGAACTAGGCGATGATGATGTTTATTATAATAAAACAACGAATGTATCAAAAACAAGAGCGTTGAGAGATTTTCATAATCTATTTGTTAAAAAATTACTAATTATGAGAGTGTCTAGAAGCGGAGATAGTTTAATTGATTATGCGGTTGGTAAAGGAGGAGACATTCCTAAATGGATATCTGCGAATTTATCATTTGTATTTGGAATTGATATTTCGAGAGATAATATTGAAAATAAATTAGATGGTGTATGTGCGCGTTATTTAAATTATAGAAAGAAATTCAAAATTATGCCTGCTGGATTATTTGTAAATGGCAATTCAAGTGTCAATATTCGTAATACAGACGCAATATATACAGATAAAGGTAAACAAATCACCAAAGCGATTTTTGGAGAGGGTTCTAAGGATGAAAAATTATTAGGAAAGGGTGTTTATAAACAATATGGAAAAGCTAAAGATGGATTTGATATCAGCTCAATACAATTTGCGCTACATTATATGTTTGAAAATAATTTAACATTACAAAATTTCTTAAGAAATATAAGCGAATGTACAAAAGTGGGCGGTTATTTTATTGCTACAAGCTATGATGGTGAAACTATTTTTAGAGCTTTATCAAATAAATCAGTAGGAGAGAGTATTGTTATTAATCAAGATGAAAGTAAAATTTGGGAAGTAAAAAAAATGTATGATAATATTACATTTGACGACGATATATCATCAGTGGGTTATGCGATTGATGTATATCAAGAAACAATCAATAAAGTTTTTAGAGAATATCTTGTTAATTTTAATTATTTGACACGATTAATGGAAAATTATGGATTTGTACAAATAACAGATGTAGAAGCTAAAGAATTAGGGGTTCCTTCATCAAGCGGTATGTTTAATGAACTTTATAATGAAATGGAACAAGAAATTAGTCGAAATAGAAATAAAGCAAATGATTATGGGTTAGCTGATAAAATGACATCGGGTGAAAAAAGAATATCATTTTTAAATAGATATTTTATTTATAAAAAAATAAGAAACGTAGATGCCGAAGCGGTCGCAAATTCTTTATTAGATACATCAAAGCAAAACGAAAAAGAAATTGAAAATGAAAGTAAAACAATTGAGAAGTTAATTAAAGATAAAAGTAAAGTACGCAAAGTAATTAGAAAATTAAAACAACGTATTAAATTGGTAATGGAAGATGAAGAAGAACTTGGTGGAGTTGAAGAAACAAAAGAAGGTGAATTTGAACAAAAAGAAATTATAGAAGATATTGAAAAACGAGCAGAAGCAGAACAAACTCAACAACCATTAGTTGAAAAACAGTCAGCTGAAAAAGAAGCACTACCACCGCCTCCACAGCCAACGCAAATTCCTTTAATTAAAAAGAAAGGTAGACCTAAAAAATTAATCATACAGGAAGATATTACTTTGCCTGTTGAAAACATACCAGGTGAAATTGAAAATCCACCAATTAAAAAAAGAGGTAGACCTAAAAAAGTAAACAAAGATTAAAATAGACATACGTTTCTGAATATTACATACAATTAAATATAATGATTAAATAACATAAATATTTTTTTATATTTATGTTAGACATATAATTATGAACGCTTATATATTACCAAATATTAATATTTTTAATATTTCACATAAATTAAATCCAACATTTACAGAAGAAGAAATCCCTGGAATAATAAATAAAGTTTTAAATATTTATTTAAATAATATTAAAGTTCAAATTGATAACAATCGCGATAAATGGGATAATTATAAAAAATATACTAATCCATATGAATATATACATAGCATAATTCCTAATTATAAACAATCTATATGTAAATTAAAACCATTATCAAGGTCGTTTTATAAAATGATTGAATTATGTAATAATTTTAATGTAATAAAAGAATTACCATCAACATCATGTAAAACATTTCATCTAGCAGAAGGTCCAGGTGGATTTATAGAAGCAATTGTTTCATTAAGAAATAATAAAAATGATACATATTATGGTATGACATTGAATCATGATAGTATTGATGTACCTGGATGGAAAAAAAGCAACATGTTTTTGAAATCCAATCAAAATGTAATTATAGAAAATGGTTCAGATGGAACAGGTAATTTATTGAACAAAGAAAATCTAGAATATTGTTTTAAAAAATACGGAAATAGTATGAATTTAGTAACAGCAGATGGTGGTTTTGATTTTTCAATCGATTTTAATAGCCAAGAAGTATTATCATTAAAATTAATATACGCTCAAATATGTTATGCTATATCTATACAGAAAAAAAATGGTACATTTATATTAAAAGTATTTGATTTATTTACTCAATGTAGTATTGATATTTTATTTTTATTGAGTTGCTTGTATAAAAAAGTATATATTGTTAAACCTAATACCAGTCGATTGGCGAATTCCGAAAAATACATTGTATGTAAATACTTCAAATTAGATTCGAGTCATACAATTATAGATGAGCTTTTGAAAACATTTGACTGCTTAAATACTACAAAAAATATACAAAGAATTTTGAATATTGATATTCCTTGCTATTTTTTAAATAAAATAGAAGAATATAATTCATTATTTGGTCAAACACAAATTGAAAATATATCAAATACCCTTAATTTAATCGAAAATTATAGATGTGATAAGGTAGAAATGCTTAAAAAAAACAATATATCGAAATGTATAGCATGGTGTCAAAAATATGATTTACCTTATAATAATTATATAACGAGCTATAATCAATTTCTCTCGAAATAATGAATATAGTTCTTAATATCATACAATATAAAATATATGTTAATAATAATAAATAACATATATAAAACTAAATTATTTAATGATGTTGGCGTTGACGCTGGCGTTGGCGTTGGCGCTCACGACCACGTTGGCGTTGGCGTTCGCGTTTCATAGTACGAGCTACAGTTTTTTGAAATGTTTTCTGCATCTCTCTTTTGCTAGATTTAGATAAGGTTAAACCAACAGTTCTAGCGGTTTTAGCTACGGCAGCGGTAGCATTTTTGGCAGCACTTTTAGCTTTCTTTAAAGTAACAGCAGGATGACGACTTTTAGCCATTATATATATATTTGATAAAAAAATATAAACGAATTAAAAATTTTATTTTATTTATTCAAATCATAATTTCCTAAATAAAATAATTATATGGGGTATTTTTTATTATTTTTTATTATGTTTATTTAAATATTATATTTACCAAATTGTATCTGTATTATGCCACCACATTCCATCTCCCTTTTTAATATTATAAACTGTTCTAAATAAATCCAAACGAGCTAAAGGACAATTACATCTATATTTCTCTAAAGGATGAGGATTTGTCTTTAATTGAGCTGGAATTGCTTTATCGTGTATTTTTTGTCTAGATTGAATCGCACAATAAACATAAAATGCTTGTAATGATATCTTTTTTATAATATCAATATCCTCATTCGCTTGTTGAAATAATAATAAATATTCTTCTGCTAAAGATAATCCAGAAATATCTGCTAAATTTTCTCCAATTCCAATTTCAGCGTCAAATTTAATTCCATCTCTTAATGCGAATGCTTCATATTGTTTTATAACATCTTTCATTTTTTTGTTAAATAATCTTCTGTCGCGAGCAGTCCACCAATTTCTTAAATTACCCTTTTCATCAAATTTACTACCCATATCATCTAAACAATGCGATAATTCATGTCCTAATGTATAACCAACATATGCTAAATTATATTCAATACCTCTCTCATCTAAATCAATAAACGGTTTTTGTAAATAAGCTAAAGGAACGTATATAGAATTACTTGTTGGACGATAAAAAGCGTTTACAATATAGGGCTGAGTTCCTACTAATTTTAATTCATTCCAATCTATTTCAGGAATATCTATACCAACTGGACCGCCTTCATATTCAATAAATTTTTCGCGTCTCCATTTTGCTAATAAATTCATATTATGCCATGGATCATTTGGTAAATAATCCAATAAAGGGTCTTCTCTCATATTTGGGGGCTGACCTACAATTAATTCTAATTTTTCTAATTTTTTCAAAGCAGATTTTTTGGTTGGAGGAGATAACCAAGTGTTACGTTTAATACGATTGATAAATATTTGTTTTAAATCTTCTCCCATATTTTTAACATAATTTATGTATAAAGGATTATTATTATGTTTGATGTATTCTTCCGATAAAAGAGTATTGAATGTAAATGATAACATAAAAATAGGATATAATTCTTTTGGAAATCTAACAGGTTGTCCTTGAACATAATGAGCATAAAAATCATAATATGTCTGATTCCAATCCCATTCAAATCTTAACATGGTTTTATAAAACATAAAAAGCCAATATGTTTTCCATTCAGGAGTATCCCATTTTTCTTTTATTAAATTAATGGTACATCTCAACGCATTCAAACTCGATGTTACAATTTTAGAAGGCGGTTTTTTGTAACCTAATTTATGTGAAAATTCTGTCCAATCAAAATCATATTTAGTTTCTAATTGTTCTTTTGTTACTACATTATAGTAATCAGGGTCTTCTTTAATCGTTTCGGGACAAGCTAATGCGTTAAGTAATTCTATTTCAACATTCCATATATCTTCTGGGTCAAAATCTTGGTGATGGTCGGGTAAAACAATTTTAAATGTATCTTTTATAAATGTTAAATACTTATGTTTGAATTCCTTTTTGTATTTTTTCTTTTCTGGAGCATCATCATCATATTCAAAATATAAATCATAATCATAGACTCCTATTTGAGCAGGCGATAAATGACTTATATATTGTGTAACATTTTTTTCATCTGGTAAAACATTCCATACAAGAGGAGCAGCCCAACTATAAATTTCACTCTGATTTGCGTAAGCTAATAACCCATACATATCTTTTTTTTCAATAAAACGTTCTACATCTTCTTTTACTTTGTGAGTATGTTTTAATCCAACTGTTTTTGTTGTATTATAAATCGCTTTATATACATTATCAAGTAATTTTGCTTTCTTCGAATGAGGATTTGTTTTGATATAATCATTTACATAGTCAATGACTTGATAATACACTTTTTCTTGAGCTATTCTAAAGCTATCAACCTGGGCATAGTATTTTAATTCTTTTTTAAGTTTTTCTTCTTGTTTGTGTATCCAATCGTCATTTATATATGAGTAAAAATCTTGATTACTATGTTCTTTTACTAAATAAGCATCAGAAATTACCTTTTTCAAATTATCGGTATAATTTCTATATTCTTTTAATATTTTATCGACTTCTTCTTTATTATGAGCATTCTTAAAAAGTTTACCTTCAAATGTATTAAATCCGCTTCTCATACATAAATCTTTTACGCGTAATTGTGTATCTAAATGTTTTTTCATTTTATTTGTTTTATTTGCTTTATAATGTCTTGCTTTATGTTTTAAAGATTTCATTATAATTATATATATTATAATGAATATTTATTTATAATTTTATGAATATTTAAAAATATAAATATTCAGTTTACTTGTCTAAAATTACTTTTTAATTGTTTTATTATACATTTTTTTATTATATTTAATCGATTCCTTTTTTCCATCTTTCATTTTATATGGTTTATCACTTGATTTAAAAAGAGTCCAAGGCTGAGACGGTCTATCAAAAATCCAAGGTCTAAACCGTTTCCATTGTATATGTCTATCAAAAAATTTGTCTTTATCAAAACTAGTTCCACACGAAGAACCCCATCTCATAGAAAATGACATATTTTTAGCAAGTGTTGAATCACATACAGAACCATCTACGGCTCCTCTTGGTTGAAAAGGTAAGGGTCTATCTGCTTGACTCATAAATGCTCTGTCATCTAATTCATAATGGGAACAAGTTGTTCTTGAACAAGGATTTTCTCTATGTAAATAGACATCAAAATGGTCAGCTATAATTTCTTGTGCTACTTTAACATTAATTTTACCTTTATTTTTTTCCATTAATTCTTCTAATCTAACTTTTCTAGCACCTTGGTGTCTTCTAATGTCATCATAACCTGTATTTGAACACTCTAAATTCCTAATTTTAGGGTCGTCTGGAGCATTGAAACCAATAAAATAACCATCTTTTTTTCTCTCAACATTTACAAATTTAAGACCTAATTCAATTCGCATAATTTCATTTTTATTTGTATCACCAATTAACCAAGAATTCGCATAATCGCCTGAATTATTTTTAGTGAGCATTTCAACATAATCGTCTAATGTTTTAGCATATTGCATACAATTTCTTATTCTTACAGAAATAGGGTCATGTCTCTCATACATATGAAAACCGCCTATAGTTGTTTCTGTTCCAATAAAACCAGCACTTGTAACAAAGAAATCGGTTTGACTTGATATATATCCTGGCGCGCCTTGATAAAGCATTCTATTTCCATTAGATGGTGAAATGTCTATAATGATATTAAAAAATTGACCACTTATAAAATCATCAAATGAATTATGAGCGCAACATATCTTACCGTCACTTGTATAAGACCCAACCGCAATAAATCCAGAACATTTATCTTTAGCTCCGCCTTCCTGTTTTCCAGAACCTAAATTTTTCATTAAATGGCCATATTTATTCTTTAATTCTGTCATCTCTTCTAAATATTCGCCAACAGTGGGTACAGCATACCCCAGTGAAGTTATATTATTCCATAAAATAATCTCATCTAAAGTTACATTGGCTCCATTCTTATTTGCTCCTTCATGAATACCCTTTAATTCTTCAAAAAATTCTGGAAAGTGTTCTTGTATAGGTTCTTTGAAAAAGAAATTACTACATAAAATAAAAAAATCTTTTTCCATACCATAAGAATCATTTAAGCTAAAGAACATGGTTTTTATTGCTACTTTTATTTCATCTGCTAATAAATAACCATGCGCATATCCACGTTCATACGGTTTTCCTTTTATTGAAATATATGTCCATCCATTTACTTTATGCTTAAATCCATTTTTTATTTTCATTTATATAAATAGTTGATAAAATAGTATATGCTTATCATAAATAATTTAATTCATTACATATTTCAGGTTTTGTTTTTACATAATACACACTATCGCCATTTATACCACATATTCCATTATTTATTGTTTTAAGCCCATTCGCGCTATTAAATAAAGCACCCCCTTGGTCAATTGTATTCATCTTCAATCGACTTATTCTATTTTTACAAGATGTGGCTCCTTGTATTGCGAACTGACGATTATTAGGTTTGTATATCATTGTTTGGGAATTACAGGTTGATATAATTGGAGTAGGAAAAATATTATCATCACAACAATCACTTGAGCATATTTTTTTCTTTAATACTTGACATCCATTACTAGAATCATTTGGATACGTCGCGATTCCATTTTCATTAAAATAAATATTTCCGCTTAATTTTGTAGTTGAAATATTTTGATTATAATTATAACATTTGTGTTTAAAATATCCAGAATAAGATATATAATTCTTCTCAATTGGTTGTGTTTTATAAGTAATCAAATTATTCTCTGGATTACAACAAATACGTTTTCCAAATGAACAATTCCAACAATATGGATTATCATCATAATTCGCTTTTGTTTCGCTATTATCATATATCGTTGAATTATTTTTTACTTGAATATTTGAAATAATAGAGTGACTAGTTTTTATATTATTATTATTTGACTCAATACAACAATTACGATTATTTAACATATTATATAATCCAGGTTTATCAATATCGCATATATTTACACTTTCTGTTCCACCTCTTACAGGGTCAGAATGAAGTTGTTTTCTCCAGTGTTTTATCGGTCTAGATATAAAGGCATTACCGTCTTTTCTCTCTTTATCATATGCTTCTTTATTAGTTACCCATGAACCATTTGTTTCTGGTCTAGATTTAATAAGCGATGACTCTTTATAATAATCTCCTTTCCATGTCACATAAGGTTGATATTGCCATTTATATGTTTGAGATGAATTAGTATCATTATTTTGATTTGACATTATATACAATATAAAAATATTATATTGATATCAATTTATGATAATAAATATATTATTATAAATTCTATATTATAAATATTACAAGTTAATTGGATGATATAGATGGATGATACATATAAGGCGATATAGTTGTTATTCTTCTATTATTTGTAAATGTGCTGCTTGTATTTGTATGAAAACATTTTGTAAAATTTCCATTTCGATGATGATGTTCACATTTACCAATTTTATCTTTTATCAAATATGGAGTATTACCATTTAAGTAATATGAACCTGCCTTAGCAGCTGAATTACCATATGGAACTTTTAATGAATGCGCGCTTTTATTTACAGTATCTAATTTTAATTTTTCTAATCGGGTACTACTTGAAACAGCTCCTTGAACTTTGAATTCACGATTACTTGGTTTAAATATTGTAATTTGAGGTAAAGAACCACAAGCTCCTTGAGGACATTCTCCTGTTGAAAATACTTGAGGTCCTAAAGGTTCATTATTTGGATATAATACATTACCATCTTCAACATAAGTTACGCCAGGATAAGGTAAATTTGTTAATTTTTGATTATATAATTTATTTCTGCTTCTTAAATATGCTCTACTATCTGTATAATACTTTTTACTTAATAAAGTCGTAGCAGGTTTGATAATATTATATTGAGGAGTACAACATATTTTTTTTCCAATTGGACCATTCCAACCATCTTTTACATTTTGAGCAGTAATTGTATATGAACAATTAGTATTTTTACAATATTTATTGTCCTTTTCAATTGTAATATTTGATGCTAACTTTGTAGTAACATTATCGAGTTCACAACATTGATTTTTTTCGTTCACTTTTCCATTTAAATAAACAGTACCTCCTGGTTGAGACATTTCTACAATTAATTTTGAATTACTTCCACCTCTAATTGGGTCTGGTTGTAATTGTTTTCTCCAAATTTTGATTGGTCTAGATAAAAAGGCATTGCCATCTTTCGTATCATTAAACTGATTATTATTCCAAACACCATTTGTTAATGGTCGAGACTGACTAGGCACAATTTCTGTACGTGAATACCCTTTATCCGGTTTATATTGTTGTAATTGCCACATGTAATTTTTGCTTCGAACTAACATATATTTATATATATTTATAAAATAAAATAAAAGCTGTTTATATATAATGAATCACAAACATAAATTATTTTTATTTTTCTCTCTTGTTGTAATCTTTTTTGTATTATGGTGGTATCCTAAATCTAAACATATATATAGAATCAAACCTAGACATAATTATATTGAAAATATGGAAAATATGGAAAATCAAGGTGAAGCATGTTGTAATAATAATCCATTATTTTTAGCAATGAAAAATTCAGCAGATATTTCTGTATTGAAAGAGCAGGTTAAAGAATTATCACAATTGAGAGAAAAGGTTAAAGTATTAGAAACAAATAATGAAACTAATACAAAATATTTGGATACTTTACAACAAGAAGACGTAGATGTTGCGAAAAACATTCAAGATGAGATGGAAGAAACCAATGAAAGAGAAAATAATCCT
>Ga0255166_1000582_pt1 | contig 12593 bp, 11 predicted proteins | sample Atl_Cont_RepC_8d_FD_186013 | JGI IMG/M metagenome (GOLD analysis project Ga0255166, IMG submission 186013) | Freshwater microbial communities from Altamaha River, Georgia, United States - Atl_Cont_RepC_8d | ecosystem: Environmental > Aquatic > Freshwater > River | place: USA: Georgia | collected...
CCTTGCCCAAGCCGCCAATGGCCGGATTGCAGCTCATCTCACCGATGGTGGAAAATTTATGGGTGATCAGCGCAGTCTTGGCGCCCATACGCGCAGCAGCAGCGGCCGCTTCGCAGCCCGCATGGCCGCCCCCGATGACAATCACGTCGAATTGAAAATCTGTGCTCATGGCCGTGGTTATACGCTGCGCGGCCCCGCCATTTCAAGCTGTGTGGCTGATGGCGGCTTAAGGCCCGCGCAGGGCAGTGACGTGATAAGCCGCTGATTCCGCGAGAGATTTGGGGTCATACCCGCCTTCCAGTACGGAAACCACTTTCACACGCTGGCCGCTGTCAGCGGCATCGGTCACCAGCCGGGTGAGGCTTTGATAATCCTGCGACTTGAGGTGAAGCGAGGACAAGGGGTCCGCCTCATGCATGTCAAAGCCAGCCGAGAACATGACCAGATCCGGGCGGAAATCGGCCAGACGCGGCGCTACCGCCTTCTCATAAATCATCGAGACATGGCGATAATCGGCCTGCTGCGGAATGGGAAACGCAAACAGGCGGTCGGTAATCCAGCCATGATTGGCAAAATGCTCAGCCCGGTTCTGGTCATACTTACAGCCCTGCTGAAAGGTAGAGATGAACATAAGGCCGGGATCTTTTTGCTGCTCGACAATGGCCTGCGTGCCATTGCCGTGATGGCGGTCAAAGTCGATGATCGCGACGCGCTCAAAGCCAAGCTGGCGCGCATACACAGCGCCCGCTGCCACATTGTTGAAAATACAAAAGCCTTCGGCGCGGTTGGGCCCCGCATGATGGCCGGGCGGGCGCACCGCCACAAAGGCGCGTTCGGTCGCTTTGTTCCACACATCACTCACGGCGCGCATAGTGGTGCCCGCCGCTGCATATGCCGCCTGATAGGATCCAGTACTGATGCGCGTATACCATTGCAAACGCGGATCACGCAGCTGGGCGGCCGCCGCGCAAAGCGGTGTCATCAGGCTGATATTCTCAATTTTGTGCACATAGGAAAGGTCATGAATTTTTTCGAGCGTCTGGCGCACCGGCAGCGCGCCCAGCTCAGGCGTGCGCAGCCACGGCATATGGCCATGCTCGCGGCGCAGCTGGTCCACCAGCACCTCAACGCGCTGGCTCTTCTCATGAAAGCCCGGCCACAATTGGTGCTTCTGGCAATCTTGGTGTGTGTATAGCGTTACATTATGCATGACGCGTCTCCCCAGACCTTCAAGGGATACGCGCCTGATCTAGCGAGTGCAACAGCGATAAGATTAACGGCGCTATTTGCCTAAACAGAAATCACGGAAGATCACATCAAGCAGGTCTTCTACCCCAACCTGCCCGGTAATGCGCCCTAAAGCACGGCTGGCCAGGCGTACATCCTCCGCCACCATATCAATAGTTTTAGGCTCAAGCGCGCGCTGCAATGCAGCAATGGTTTCCTCCACCGCTGCACGGTGGCGGGCGCGGGTAAGGACGGGTGCGGGTGAGAGGCCCACCAATTCATCCAGCCGCGTGCGCATGGCAGAAAGCAAGTCAGGCAGGCCCACGCCGGTCTTAGCTGAGATTTCAATTGCATCATCTTTTAGGGCAGCTTTCAGCACGCTGGTATCCGCTTCATCCGCCTTGTTGATGATGAGCAGATCGCCCGGCACATATTGCGCCAAGGTGGTAAAGTCCGGCACTTCACCGGCACTGGCATCAAACACCAGCAATTTGAAATCGGCTTCAGCGGCGCGCGCCAAGGCGCGGCGAATACCTTCCTGCTCAACCGCGTCACTGGCCTCACGCAGGCCAGCGGTATCGGCCAGAGTCAGCGGGTAGCCGCCCACATCCAGCTGCACTTCCAGCACATCACGCGTCGTACCGGCAATGGGTGTAACAATCGCAACATCGCGCTGCGCCAACTGGTTGAGCAGGGAGGACTTGCCCGCATTGGGCGCACCGATAATAGCGGCATACACACCCGCGCGCAGACGCTCGCCCCGGTGGGCATCGGCCAGATGGGCTTGCATCTGTGTCAGGAGGTCGTGCAGCTTGTGCTGTGTTTGCTGCTGCAAATCAGGCGGGAGATCGTCATCGGCAAAATCAATGCTGGCTTCCAGATGCGCTTGCAGGTGCGTGAGCTGTCCGCGCCAACCATCATACAATGCGCGCAGCTCGCCGCCGAGCTGACGCAGCGCCTGTTTGCGCTGCGCCTGCGTCTCGGCATCGACCAGATCCGCCACGCCTTCAGCTTCAGTGAGATCCAGCTTGCCGTTGGTCACCGCGCGGCGGGTAAATTCGCCCGGCTCGGCCAGGCGCGCGCCAAGCGCGGTGAGCGCCTGACTGATCGCGGCCAACACCGCGCGCCCACCATGCAGATGCAGCTCCGCCATATCCTCGCCGGTATAGCTGGCAGGCCCGGCAAACCACAGCACCAGCCCTTTATCAATTTGCTCGCCATTATGGCGCAGTGCGCATAAGCTGGCCTGCCGCTGCGGTGGCAAGCGGCCCGCCAGCTGCTCCACAATCTGTGCGGTCTGACGGCCTGAGATGCGGATCACCGCAACACCAGCTCTACCAGGCGCAGAGGCTAAGGCATAAATGGTTTCACTCATGCGGCTCTTATAACCGATGCGGCATAGATGCGGCCAGCTGTTATGCCAACTGAATGGTTTTGGCAAAAATGATTTAGATCAATAAGTTAAAACAATTTAATTCTTGTTAACGTTTACGTGGCAGCATCATGTCTCGTTGGGAGAGGGTCAAATGAAGCTATCTGTACGCGCCAAGCTGATTTTTCTGCTGGTTGTTGCCGGGCTGGTGCCTGCACTGATCATCAGTGCCGTCTACATTACGCAAAAGGGTGCCATTGAGCGCCGTTATGCCCAGATGTATGAGCAGGCCGCGTCAGACCTTATGGAAAAAATCGACCGCAACCTGTTTGAACGCTATGGCGACGTGCAGGCCTTTGGCTACAACACCGCCGCGCATGATTCCGCCAATTTCAAAAATCCGGTGGATGGCAACCCGCTCATCACCGCCATGAACCATTATGTCGATGCCTATGGTTTCTACCCAATCATGATGCTGGTAGCGCCTGATGGTAGCGTGCTGGCTGTCAACAGCAAGGACGCCGACGGCAAGCCGGTGGATACCGCCTTCCTCTATCAGCAGAACTTCAAAGGTGCACCCTGGCTAGAAGATACATTAGCTGGCAAATATCTGGCTGGCCGCAACGGTTTTACCGGCACGGCTGTGCAGCAAGTGGCGCGTTACGACTTCATCCAGAAGGCCTATGCTGACAAGAATGACGGCATGGCCATCGCTTTTTCAGCCCAAGTGCATAATCAAGCCGGTGAGCTGATTGGTGTATGGGTCAACTTTGCTGACTTCATGCTGGTTGACCTGATTTATGCTGATTACAACAACCGCTTGCGCGAGGCTGGCATGGAAGAACCAGATTTAATGCTGGTCGATCAAACCGGCCTCAAACTGGTGGATTACGATTCACAAAACATCAGCGCCGATGGCATTTACAAGCACGACTTTACCAACGTGCTGCATGACAACCTCGCCGGGCTGGGCATGAAATCGGTACAGACGGCCATTACCGGACAATCCGGTTCCATCCGTGAAATTAACCCCGACAGCGGCCTCATGAGCCTGACCGCCTATGCTCATAGCAGCGGGGCTTATCACTTCCCGGGTCTGGGGTGGTCAGTTACCCTGTCAGCTGACGAAGCTGGGGTTTATGCCAGCGTCACCAAAGTGACACAGACCATGCAATTGGCGCTGCTGGTGCTGTTTGCGCTGGTCTTGGTTGCCGGTATCGTGATCGGCGGTTATGCGGCTACGCCGCTGCGCCGCATTGGCGAAATTGTTGACCGCATGGCCAAGCATGAGCTGAACCTGACCGTCCCCTATGGCCAGCGCAGTGATGAAATCGGCCTGATTGCCCGCGCGCTCGACGTGTTCCGTAAAAACATGCAAGAGGCCGATGCGCTGCGTGATGAGCAGGAACGCGCCAAAGTGCAGGCTGAGGCGGACAAGCGTCGCACCATGAACCAGTTGGCGGATGAGTTTGAGCAGGCAGTCAAGAGCGTGGTCAGTGCAGTTGCCAATTCGGCCAATGAAATGCAGCAATATGCCGGCACCCTGACCAGTACCGCTGATCAAACCAGCAGCCGCGCTGGTAACGTTGCAGCTGCCTCTCAGCAAGCTGCGGCCAATGTGGCTACTGTTGCCACTGCGACTGAAGAACTCTCGGCTTCTATTAGCGAGATCACCCGTCAGGTGTCAGATTCATCCCGCACCGCTGGCGCTGCGGTTGATGAAGCGCGCAAGACCAGTGAAGTGGTGGGCAGCATGGCCGACGCCGCCCAGAAGATTGGCGATGTAGTGCACATGATCAATGAAATTGCCAACCAGACCAATCTGCTGGCGCTTAACGCCACTATCGAAGCCGCACGCGCGGGTGAAGCGGGTAAGGGCTTTGCGGTTGTGGCCAGTGAGGTCAAGAATCTGGCAACCCAAACAGCCAAGGCAACTGAAGACATCACCGCGCAGATTGGCACCATGCAGAGTGTGGCAACTGAAGCGGTTGAGGCTATTCGTAGCATTACCGCAACGATTGAGCGCATCAACTCCATCAGCAGCTCGATCGCTGCTGCGGTTGAAGAGCAAAGCGCAGCCACCGGTGAGATCTCGCGCAATGTGCAGGAAGCGGCTACCGGCACCAAGGAAGTATCGAGCAATATCGGCTCGGTCACCCTCGCCGCTGGTGAAACCGGGCAGGTGGCTGCACTGGTGCAACAGGCCTCGGCCTTGCTGCAGACAGAATCCGGCCGCCTGAGCGAACAGGTCAACGCTTTCATTCACAAGGTGCGTTCAGCCTAGGGCCTGTACTCATTAGAAGCGAGTCATGCCAATAACTTTTCCTGTCATTCCCGCGCAAGCGGGAATCTAGTTTATACGAGCGTACAGCGAGTATAAGATTCTTCAACGCGTAGACGCGCATCGGTCTGGATTCCCGCTTGCGCGGGAATGACAATAATTGAAATCTAATGAGTCCACACCTTAGCAAGAGGCATTGCAGACCATTAAAAGAATCAGGACGCCATCTTGCTCCAGATCGAATCCTTGATACCTTTGATATACTCCTCATGCGCGGCCAGCTCGTCAGGCTTGGGGGCATGCGCGCGCGGCTGGCGCATGACGCGTTGGCTGGCATCCATCACTTCGACATCACCTGCCTTGACCTCACCCAGCTCAAGGCCGGTTTGACGGCCGCCACGCAGCTCCAGATAAACTTCGGCCAGCAACTGGGCGTCGAGCAACGCGCCGTGCAGGGTGCGGTTGGAATTATCGATACCAAAGCGCTTACATAAAGCATCAAGCGAGGCCGGCGCACCGGGTGCCATGCGGCGGGCCATGAGCAATGTATCAATCACCTGCTCATTCTTGTAAGCAGGAAAGCCGCAGGCCTGCAGCTGGTAGTTAATGAACTTCTGGTCAAAGCTGGCATTGTGCGCCACGATTTTGGCATCGCCAATAAACTCGACCAGATCTGCCGCAATCTCCACAAAGGTGGGCTTGTCCTTTACCTGCTCATTGGTAATGCCATGCACGGCGGTTGCTTCAGCCGGGATCTCGCGCTCAGGATTGATGTAGTGATGAAAGGTGCGGCCGGTGGGCATGAGGTTGATCAGCTCAACACAGCCCACTTCCACCATGCGGTCGCCCATCAACGGGTCCATGCCGGTAGTTTCGGTATCAAGGATAATCTCGCGTAAGCTCATGTTGCCAAACTCTTCCAGTAATCACGCCAAGCGTATGCCGGTACGGTTTTGGCGCGTTTGAGCGCTAATTTCAAGTGCAGGTCAGTTAACTTCAGGCCATCCCCGGTCGGGATCACTTCATCCGCCCGCTTGCGCTTGAGGCTGTCCTTAACCTGATGCGAAAGGATCTTTTTAAAGCGCGCCATATCCATACCGGGCCGGGCCAGCACGCGGGCTTTTTGCACATCTGGCGGGGCGGAGACAACCCAGATGGCGTCCACCGTTTCCTCACGGTCAGCTTCAAACAGCAGAGGAATATCCAGCACCACCAGTTTGAATTTGGCTTTGCGCTGCTCATCCAGCCAGCGGGCGGTTGCCTGATGCACTAACGGATGCACCACAGCTTCCAGCTTTTTCAGCAGGCGGCGATTGCCATAAACAATCTGGCCAAGCTTTTTGCGGTCTACCGCGCCCTTCACAATCGCCTTAGGAAACAACGCGCCCACCGCAGCCACTGCACCACCGCCACGGGCAAATAATTTATGCACCGCTGCATCAGCCTCATGTACCGGCACACCCTGCTTGCGCAGCAATTGCGCGGCCGTGCTTTTCCCCATACCAATCGACCCGGTAAGCCCGATAATGATCATGCCAGCTTTTCCTCTAAATGTGCGCGCAGCTCAGGCGTAACCTGAGGCGTATGACCAAACCATGCCGCAAAGCCCGGCACGGCCTGATGCATCAACATACTCAGACCATTGATAACCTGGTGTCCGCGCTGCGCTGCCGTTTGCAGCAACAATGTATGGCGCGGACGATAGATGATATCAAACACCACCGCGCTCAGCGGCAGATTATCCAGCGAGAGATGCAAGGGCGGCTGCCCGGCCATGCCGAGCGATGTGGTATTGATGAGCAGCCCCGCCCCTTGCAACGCGAATGGTGCCTCACCCCAGGTGAATTTTTGCAGCCGCACTTTTAAATCAGCCGCCAGCGCATCGACATGATCCGGCGTGCGGTTGATCACGCGAATATCCTTGATGCCCAATTGATGTAATGAATCAACCACCGCCCGTGCTGCACCACCGGCCCCTAAAATCACAACCGGCGCTTCACGCGCCCAGCTGGGGGCCTCGTCCTGCAGGCTAGCCGAAAAGCCGATGGTATCAGTATTATCGCCAATCAGTTTACCTTGATCGATGAGGATGGTGTTGACGGCCTTGATGCGCGCGGCCGCCGGGGTCAGCTCATCAAGCAGCGGTACAACATTCTCTTTATGCGGCACCGTGACGTTACAGCCTTTAAACCCCAGCGCCTTCAGCCCAGCCAAAGCCTGCGGCAAGGTGCCGGGCGCTACCGCCATTGGCACATATTGACCATCAATCTGATGCTGCACCAGCCAGTAGTTATGCAGACGCGGTGAGAGGGAATGCGAAATGGGCCAGCCCATTACACCAGCTAACAAAGTCATGAGGCCTCCTGCGTGCGTGCGCTGAGCAGTCCAATAATTTCAGCAGCGGTTTCTTCAATCGCGCGGCGCGATACATCAATCACCGGCCAGCCATGACGGCTGAACAGGCGGCGCGCTTGAGTGACTTCATCGCGCACACGCTCAAGGTCAATATAATCAGTCACGCGTTCTTCATTCAGCTCCTGCAGGCGGGTGCGGCGCAACTGAACCAGATGCGTAGGATCATTGGTGAGACCCACAATCAGCGCTTTGGTCTGCTGCTCCAACCCGTCCGGCAGGGGCACGCCGGGCACGAGCGGAATATTGGCCGCCTTGATGCCGCGATTGGCCAGATAAAGACATGTTGGTGTTTTAGAGCAGCGTGACACGCCAATTAAAATCACATCCGCCTCGGCCAGATTCCAGGTGGCCTGCCCGTCATCATGCTGCAGGGCATATTCCATCGCCTCAATGCGGCGGAAATAATCGGCATCCAGAATATGCTGGCGGCCCGGCTGACTTTGCGATTCAAGCCCCACATAGGCACTCATCGCATTGAGCACGGGGTCAAGCACAGCCACACAGGGCAGCTGTAGCGCCCAGCAGGCATCCTGCAATTGCTGACGCAAGGCAGGATCAACCAACGTGAAAATCACCAGACCGGGCTGCGCCTTGATATGCTCAACCACCCGCTCAAGCTGGGCGGGGCTGCGTACCATTGGCCAGGGATGCTCGGTTAAATGCATGCCTTCAAACTGAACCAGACACGCACGCGCCACCGCCGCCACAGTTTCGCCTGTAGAATCAGAGACTAAGTGCAGGTGCCGCGCGTTATCCACCACGTTGTTCACATCCCCCCGGGATAAGCTGTGCATAAAAAGCCAAAACAGACTAACCCGCTATTTCATCCCCACTAAGGGAAAAACAGGGCCTCGAGTCTTCCCCTGTCACTGTTTTGCACCACCCCCGAGTCCAGGCTGTGGACGACTCCGGGTCAGCAAAAGTTAAGAACCTTAACGAATCGTTAATTCACTTGGGAGTCTCTTAACAACTCGTTAACTATATCGAGTCTGTGGATAAGTCCGGCTCAAAAGTTATCCCCACAATTCCACCAACCTACTATTACTACCTTTTATATATAAATATTATATATATCATATGTATAGACCTTATGGAGAGAACAGGGCATATAAGCAGGGTGAAAAAAATCCTCTCTGTCCTCTCTGGCCATACCGAGACGCCGCCCCCCTTGTGGCTGATGCGTCAGGCCGGCCGTTACCTCCCTGAATACCTCGAATTGCGGGCCAAGGCGGGGTCGTTTCTGAATCTGGTCTATAACCCCGAGATGGCCGCCGAAGTCACGCTACAGCCCGTGCGCCGCTATGGTATGGACGCGGCCATTCTGTTTAGTGACATTCTGGTGGTACCACAGATTCTTGGTCAGCATGTTGAGTTTACGGAAGGGGAAGGGCCCAAGCTTGGCCCACTCGATATCAATACGCTGGCAACCGATATCAGCAAGGCCAAGCCGGTGTTTGAAACAGTCCGCAAAGTGAAGGCTGCCCTGCCGCCTGAATGCACGCTGATTGGTTTTGCCGGTTCGCCGTTCACCATCGCTGCCTACATGATTGAGGGCGGTGGGAGCGACACGTTTGACCGCACGCGCGATGTCAGCCGCGCCAACCCGGCCGCGTTTGAAAAGCTGATTGATAAAATCATCAGTGCCACGCTCGATTATATTGAAGGCCAGGTCGATGCTGGCGCTGAAGTCATCCAGCTGTTTGACAGCCACGCCGCGCAGGCTAACAATTTCCAGCGCTGGGTGGTTGAACCGACGGCGGCGCTGGTCATGATCCTGAAGGCCAAATATCCCAAATTGCCCATCATTGGTTTTCCACGTGGGGCCAGCACGCAGGGCCTGCAGAGTTATGCCATTCACACCGGCGTTGATTGTATCGGGCTTGATACCAACGTGAACCTGGAATGGGCGGCGGCAAATCTGCCCAAGCGGGTGGCGCTGCAAGGCAATCTTGATCCGCAGCTGCTGATTAAAGGCGGGGATGAGATGAAGGCCGCGATTGACGCTATCCTCAAGCATGCTAAGACCCGGCCGTGGATTTTCAATCTCGGTCATGGGGTTGATAAACAAACCAGCCCGGACCATGTGGCCGCACTGGTGAAGCATGTTCGCAGCGCTTAATATTTCAGCCCTCATGCAGTCATAAAAGGCTTGAAGTGGGTGGCCCCTCTTCAATACAGTCGCTCTCACAAAATAACAGGGGGCAATTATGGCAGATCAGGCAACAATCATCAGCAGTGACACTTGGTGGAATAACCGCCAGCAGGAACCACTCAGCCAATTACTCGGTGTATTTGCGCCGGACGATGCCGCCAGCATTCAGGCCGTGTTCAAGACCGTGGCCGGGCGGCGCGTCAGCTTTCAGCCCGGTGCGCTCGGGCAATATGCTTATGAGCTGTCCTACCCCTATCTGAACGATAAAGGCGAGGTGGATCACAAGATGATGACGTCCCAGCGCCGTGATGAATATAGGCACGTGACCGATGCGCAAGATATGTTCGAGCAATATATCATGCAGTCCAGTGCCAATACCGGGTTGGCCACCAAGCTCAGCGATAATGCTGACCGCGCGCCAGCACTGGCTCGTTATTACATCAAGTTCATCCAACGAAATGGACCGCGCAACGGTTAGCGCGATAAAGCGCTCGCGCACAGCCAGCTTTCAACGTAAAACATGCTTATGCACGGGCACCGATTATCTCTCACGTCATTACGCCTGTTGGGGTTTGCCGGATTAGTGGCTGCTTTCCAATTACTCAAGGGCCTCAGTATAGCACCGCATGTTTATGGCCTCATTCCGTTTTTACATACCTATGCCGATGGTGCCGTGCGCCGGGCTTTATTACCCTCTATATTTGCGCTAGCTGGAATTAAAGATCCCAACAGCATGGCGCAGATGGCTGTATATCTTCAGCTGATTTGTCTGATTGGAGTAGCCAGTGGCATCGCCCTGATTGCGGCAACCAGCCAAGGGCTGCGCAGCCTGTTGGCATGGCTCATGTTGGCCTCCTTCATCCTGCCGGGATTAGCGGCCCTCACCGGTTATACCGACAGCTTTACTGCCCTGCTGTTATTGGCCAGTGCCGCTCTGCTACGTCAACAGAAGTGGTGGCCTGCTTTTATCCTGTTACTAGCTGGTTTGCTGCAACATGAGATGATGCTGGCGCTTGCGCTGCCCCTCTTGTTTGCGCAAGCGCTACTGAAAGCACAAAACCGGCGCGCGCTGCTGTTGATCAGTGGTGGTTTGATCATGAGCGCTGTTATTCTGATGATAGCCCCAGCATACATTTCCGCCTTGCCTGCATCAGAGAGCTGTCAGCTTTATCTGCCCGTTGATGAGCTCCAGCGTGTAATCTGGCATGATTATTGTGCGCGTTTGACCGGCATGCAGGTGAGTGATGATTTTAACTGGCTGCGTCTTGTGTTGTTACCCTTGTTTGCGCTGACCAGCGGCTTGTTGATTCCTGTACTGTTGGCTGTCTTTGTCACAAGTGCAGCACAGTTGCAAAAAACTAGCTACTGGGTAGCCTTGGCATTTGCCCTCGCCCTTCCCTATGGGCTTATCCTGTTCATGTGGGATGCCGATCGATTATTATTACTGGCCGCACTCAGTAACTGGCTGGTGCTTGACCTGTGCTTAAGCTTAGCGCCTGCGCCGGTTAAAAGGCCATATCAGCTCATAGCCGCTGGTCTTGTTGTATTCCAGTTGGGGCTAACCTATCCGATCGTCGATCATTATGGCGCCGGTCGCGTAGTGTCCCCGGCCATTAGCGACAAATGGTTGCTCAGTGCGCGTACCCCAGCCTTAGTATGGCTAGATAGTATGGGGGCCAAGCCGCCAGAATCCTTGATCATGTGCGTCGATCCACGCTGTCAAAGTAAATAAGCTTGGCTCTTGAGCGTGTGTGCTAAAAATATACCATGAGCTAGAGGTGATGAGATGAAAACATCAGCATTTAAACTAGCGCTATTGCTGAGCATGATAGGCATTTTATATTTGTTATCACCAGCGCTATACGCCGGATATCAAAACTACAAAGGGGTCTGTCGTCCTGAAAATCGCATACTTGATAGTGATGATCTTATTCGGCGCTTAGCTGAGCAAGTGAATCAGATGGATGATCTAAGGTTCGATAATTCAGACGAAAATGTTAAGAATGAGGGGATACTACCCATTCCATATGCAGATGCAGACGAATTTCTAGCGGCTAATCCTAACTGTTGTGAAATATCAGAGCGTAGCCAGATCGAATCCGGATTTGGATATTTTATCGACAAGCTATTTGGGAATTATGGGCATCTTGCACGAGCTAAATTTATGGCGCGTTATAAAGATGAGATGGGCGTGGTTAGGCAAACTACAGCTGATTACACCGGAATTATCGATAATTGCGGCAAGATCACGCGCTGACAGGCAGCATGATACTTATCAGGCCTTGCCGGGTTCAATTAAACCTATGGCTTAAGCCGCTACCTGCGCACTTGCCGGTTTGATCAGGCGCTGTTCAGCCAGACGGTCGGCAGCAATCGCGGTGCTGATCTGCTGTTGCTGCGCCAGATCAAAGATCTGCTGCATGGTCTGCGGAATGCGGGCAATGTGGGCGTAGGACTTGTCGCGCTCATAGCCATTAGGGCCAGACAGCTTTTCGTAGCAGACATTGATCACGCCGCCCGCATTGATCGCATAATCCGGGCAATAGAGAATGTTTTTGCTGCGCAGCGCCTCGCCATGGCGCATCTCTTTGAGCTGATTATTAGCTGAGCCTGCAATAATGCTGCAGGTTAGCTGGTCTAGGGTCTGATCGTTGATGATGGCGCCCAGCGCACAAGGGGCAAAGATGTCAGCCTTGGCGGCATAAATGGCCTCCGGGGCCACTGCAGTTGCCCCGCAGCTCTCCACAATCTTGCTGATAAAATCAGGGCGGATGTCAGTGACGGTAAGATGAGCGCCAGCCTCATGCAGCAAATGGCACAGATGCTGGCCCACATTGCCCAAGCCCTGCACAGCTACATGCACACCGCGCAGATCATCGCTGCCATGCTTGTGTTTGACTGCTTGCTTGAGACCTAAAAACACGCCCCATGCAGTTGCAGGTGAGGGATCACCGCTGCCGCCCTGCTCTGGTGCCAGCCCGGCCACATGCGTGGTCTGCTTGCGGATTTCGGTCATGTCGGCGGTATTGGTCCCCACATCCTCGGCAATGATGTAACGGCCAGCCAGCTGCTCAACCGCGCGGCCCATGGCCTGCATCAAGGCCGGGTTTTTCTGGCTACGGGCATCACCGATGATAACCGACTTG
>Ga0255166_1000586_pt1 | contig 12426 bp, 9 predicted proteins | sample Atl_Cont_RepC_8d_FD_186013 | JGI IMG/M metagenome (GOLD analysis project Ga0255166, IMG submission 186013) | Freshwater microbial communities from Altamaha River, Georgia, United States - Atl_Cont_RepC_8d | ecosystem: Environmental > Aquatic > Freshwater > River | place: USA: Georgia | collected...
CAGAAGTCTCAACCCACGACCTCGGCAATCAGTCGAATGGTCTCCTGAACGTGGCTCTGTTCCTGCAATTCACGCACTCGTTGATGGCCCCTCGCTATCAGAGTGTGCCGCATAGCAGCATTCGTGAGCACTTCGTTCAGAGCCTCTGCGGCAAGCACCGGTCCGGCGTCAGCCGGCAGCAGCAGTGCACCGTTGCCAATTGACTCGGGAATCGCACCGGCACCTTTGATGACAACTGGTACCCCCATCGCTGCAGCTTCTAAAGGAGGAATACAGAACCCTTCGTGGTCACTCATGCCGAGGTACGCACTGGCCCCACGGACATATGTTGCGAGTTCACGGTCAGAAACGGCTCCGGCAAAGTGAACATCAACCATTGCGCATCGTGAGCGATACCTGAGCAGAGACTGGAAGTAGCCATGCTGGCGCTGAACACCGCAGATCACCAGACCTACGTTTCCCCAGAATGTCGAGTTCATGAGGTGCATGGTCTGCATCAACTGTTCAATCCGCTTGTGCGGAAGGACCTGGCCGACAGCCACAACATAACCATTCGGATATCGCGATCTCATCGACGCCAGCAGATAGGGGTCATAGGGTTCTTCAACCAAACGTGACGGGCTGAATCCCGCGGGAATCACATGAACATGCTCGTACCCCGCGGCGACGAGATCGGTCTTGTTGAAGTCCGAGTCCGCCACCGCAAGAACTACACGGTTCCTGAGTTCCGTGATCTCCTTGCGACCGAGGTCAAGATCATCAGCAAATTCCGGATTGTGTGCTCTATAGAAGGAGGACGGCGTCACATTGTGGTAGCTGATGGCAAGCGGTTCCTCGCGCGCCATCAACCAGTCGTGCATTTCCTGATACCCGATGCTTAGGTGATAGAGAAGGAGGTCTGCTCCGGATGTCAACGGCATGTCATCAAGTGATTGACACTCGCGTTCCATTTCAGGGCCGTGCCGCCAGAGTGCGTAGACATCGCTGTCGAAGTGTTCTCTCAGTCCATCGCGCAGGGCCAATGCCATCCCCGTGACGGCATCTCCTTGCGAAGCCCCGATCAGGACTTGGTGAACACGCTGGCGTGGTGTCATCAGGATTTTGTTGTCGCCTTGCGTTCCAGTTCGAGAACCGACTCGGCCAGTGCGTCAACCATCATCAGCCTGTCCCTGATAGCCGTCTCGATCTGATGGAGAACCCTCACATCCGCGTCGCGTTGGGCGCGTAGCTGCCTCTGAATGAGCTCGATCACATCCAACTGGCGCTGAAGAGCTACCTGGGTCTGCTGTGCCACTCCTCGTGTCTGCCTGCCCACGATCTTCCCCACCACTCTGTGGTACAGCCGTCCACCTGGGATCCGGGACTGGTTGGTCACCAGACCGTTCAGTGAGAGAACCTCCTGCCTCAAAACAGTCACCAAGTGAGCGATGTGGTCCACCTCGTCCTCTCCGCGATGGACGACTTCAAGGATCGACGCAAATTCGGCCTCTAGTTGGCGCTCAAGATCGGGTGGGTACTTCCCTTCCTGCCGGCGGACTTCGACCCTTCTCCGCAGTTCGGTGAGTACCTCTTCGGATGTGGTCATGCTGCCCTCAGAACGTCCAAATGGTCTTTTGGACAATACCACTGGCTCCACACGCATGTGAGTGGTCGCCGATCTTCGTCTGTCGCACATAACATTGGAACACCGCACGTCGGGTACTCCCATGACCACAGCAATCTCCATAGATCACGTCTGGAAGAAGTTCAGGCTGTACACAGAACACAACCAGTACCTGAAGACCGCCATTCTCCGCGGTCGACGCGCAAAGCACGAAGAATTCTGGGCCGTGAGGGACGTGAGTTTCGAGATTCCCACCGGTTCAACATTCGGCATCATCGGCTCGAATGGATCCGGCAAAAGCACATTGTTGAAGTGCCTGGCCGGCATTCTCACGCCGGACAAGGGAACTCTGCAGGTCCACGGTCGACTCTCCGCGCTTCTCGAACTCGGAGCGGGTTTTCATCCTGAACTGAGTGGACGCGAAAACGTCTTCCTGAACGGGGCGATTCTCGGCATGACCAACCGCGAGATTGCAAGCCGCTTCGATGAGATTGTCGATTTCGCAGGGCTCGGCAACTTCATCGACACTCCCGTGAAGAACTATTCGTCTGGGATGGTCGTGCGTCTCGGTTTCGCAATTGCAGCAAATGTCGAACCGGAAATTCTTCTCATCGACGAGGTCCTGGCCGTTGGTGATGCGGCGTTCCAACAGCGCTGTTACGAGAAAATCGAACAGTTCCGTCATGATGGCAGAACCATCGTTCTTGTCAGTCACGGACTATCCCAGGTCGAGCAGATTTGTGATCACGCCGCGTGGATTGACAAAGGCAATCTCAAGGAGCTGGGCACAGCCCTTGAGGTGGTCCGCGCCTACAGCGGTGAGAGCCACAATGCACTCCCGCGAGAAGAGGGTGAGATCGGTGATCGTTGGGGATCCGGGGAGGCCCTCATCACCAAGGTCGAGATGTTCTCGGAGGACAAAGTCAGCAGTCTCTTCCGCACCGGAAAGCCGATGCGGATCAGGGTTCACTTCGACGCCCCAACCCCAATCTCAGATGCTGTGGTTGGAGTACGGATCACTCACCTGCATGGCATGAACGTTTGGGGTTCCAACACGAAGAGGAAGGGCGTGCAGATTCCCCGACTATTCGGAACCGGACATGTCGACCTGGACATCGATTCGCTGCCCCTTCTCGAGGGTACGTACGACCTCACAGTGGCGCTTTCCGATATCGCCGAGGTGAGTCCCTTCGATCATTGGGAAAAGCGCATCAGATTCGACGTGCACCAGCACGATACTTTTGACGAAGGAACCGTGAACATCGTGGGACGTTGGACTGTCTAGGGGCAGGGTGACGACACAACGCGCATTTCTGAATTGATCCAAGCGGACACGGATCTCGGATCAGGACCGGGAATCTGAACTGGGTCTTGAATGCTTGAAACTGTCACTTGCGTGGTATCTGTGAACGATGCCAACTTCAGGTCAATCACTCCACCTCTGGACACGATTGCATCCTGTCCATCCTGACGCACACGTAATTCCTGAACTCCTGGGTACAGGCCCACAGACATCACCAGTCGCGCACAGCCACCGTCCTTCCGGGCCACCACTATTCGAGCTGTCTTGTTGATCCATTGACCATTGGACGCACCGTTTGACTCGACAGGAAACCCGCCTTCGTCCACCCATGCAACTCCGGTCGCAGTCTGCCTCGGGATCTCGAACACGCGTACTCCGTCTGCGTTGAATCGAAGAATGCCGAATGTCGCATCAAGTTTTGGCACGGGCACACCAGAGGCCACATATTCGGAATCCTGCACAATCACCCAATGGACGCCGAGTGCCTGAAGTGTTGGACGTGACTGAGGGAGTTCCGGATTGTCTGCACCCAGTCCGATGATCCGGAAGTCGGTTTCGTAACCACCATTGACGGATGGATTCTTGAGCTTTCTCTGGGAGAACCGTCGTTGATATCGCAGAAGATCATTCGTCGCTGCAAGAGGATATTCCATCATCACACCGCGTGATTCCTTGGCGAGAAATGCTACGTACGACGGCTCCTTCATTGGAAGGAGAATTCCGGGTGAAGCAATCCACAAATCAGCCAACATCATCACGCAGAGAGAGGCACCGAGGGTTTGAAAAGCACTTCGATGCACTCGTGCTCGGAAGACTTGGTCCAGCAACTCGCCCACCAACAACAAGCACCCAAATCCGACGAGCAAACCAAACCTGGAATAGACACGCCAGAACGGGACAAAATGAGAAATTGCTTCGGCTGGTGATGGAACGTGTACTGGGCCAAGAGAAATACCTCTTGTGATGCCGAAGAACAACCCAAGACCGACTGTGGTCAGACCGAACTTCGTGCACCAAGTTGTTCCGCGTCGTTGAATGCTCGCCAAACCACTCACTACTGCCAGCACCACTACTGAAATACCAATGTACTGAGACACCTCGACCAGATTTGATCCATGAAGATTGTGCATTGGAGGCACGACTGACTTGAAGGGTGAAGTCGTCGAGAATGCGGTCGGCTGTACAAGTTCACGTGGCCGGAGTCCATAGACGTGGAGTTCCTCGGTGGAACGATTCACAGACTTTTTGACATGTTGCGACAGGAAAGAGAGCAGCACAATTGCAGCTGACGCAAACACGACCCCCAGTATCAAAACACGAGACTTGATTGCGCTCATTGCCTCTCTTACTGAGCTCCTGTTTACGGCAAAGGTGATGGTCAACCCACCGAATGAAATCACCGCAGATGCAAGTCCGACGTAAGCATTCGACAGGAATGACACGAGAATTGACCCGATCACAGCCAGAAGAGACTTAAGTTGCGGGTTTCTGTGCATCTTCAGGCAGAAGTACGCCGTCATGGGAATTCCGGCTAGTTGTCCCTGCCCGTACCACTGCAGCAACGACAACTGGTGATAAGGAAGGACCGTAAATGCGGTGGACATTGCCGCCGCAGCCACACGGGTCGACAGGGCTGATCGAAAGAACACATACGATGCGATTGCCGTGATCACGAAGCCGCACAAAATGAGAACGTTGTAGGCAACAATCTCGTTTGACACGAGAGCGAGCATTACTCCGGGAACGAAAAGGATGATCCCGGGCAACAGAAGGGGGCCACCGTTGGGGAGGCCGGTTGGGTAAGCCAGAAGCTCATTCACGCTCCCGGGGAGAACACTGAATCCAAACGTGCGGCCGTGCCATAGGTCGTAAATCGAGCCAGTCGAATCGCCGGGCAGTCCAAACATGGCGGAGTTAATGGAACCAACAAGCGGCCAACTCCACCAACACCACAGCGCGATAGACAGCCCCAGAACCACCAAGACCTCTCTCAAACCAGCACGATGGTTGTCAGCTGGAACCGAACGGGATTCAGTCATCGACATGACACTACGCACTAGCCTGTGCGCCAATATTCATTTCGTAAGGCTTTATATGACGTTGCTCACCAGATCAGTCCGCACTTTTCTCCGTATTCCTTACGCCACCAGTCTGCTCCCCAGCTCCTTGCTCGCACGCGGAATCCGCTCGAGATCGCTGATGTGGCGGGTCTGGACGCAAGTCGCTCTTGTCTGTTACGGAATGGACACACATGCGAGACGCACGCTTCGCAATTACTCGGTTCAGCGCAGGAAAAATCCAGACCTCGCCTTTCAGGGACAGATGCTTCAAGACGCCTGGGTCGATTCTCTCCGAATCGAGAGCTCCTACTTTCTGGACATTGGTGCCGCGTACCCAATCAAGTATTCAAACTCCTACAGTCTCCAATTGCGGGCGTGGTCCGGACTACTCGTCGAACCAAATCCCATGCTGATTCCAGAACTGGAGTCTCGATGTTCACCATCTGTGCACCTAGCTCCTGTTGCGGTGGCCCTATCGTCCGGGCATCAGGCATTGGTGGAGTACGGTCCACTTTCGAGTCTTGAAGAGTCTGCTTCCAGGGACATTTACGCTGCGCTACGAGAGAAAAAGGCAAGTTCGGGATCTGTCGAGACAGTGCCCACACTGACCTTCGATGATCTCATCACACAATTCTCTGTGCCGACATCTATCGGATACCTTTCCATCGACGTCGAAGGTCTTGACTTTGACATTCTTCGGAAGTTTCCGTTTCACAGTCATCAGGTAGCAGCAATCACGATTGAACACAATCTTGACCTCCAACTACGCAAAGAAATTCTTGAATTTCTGGTCGGGAAGGGATACACAAGAGTGTGCCGGAGATGGAGTTCAATCGACTCTTGGTTTGTCAGGTCCGATCTGATTCGTTAGTCGGAGCTCGAGAACTCCCAGACGGTCACATCTCCTGATGCCGCCAATTGCCGCACAGAGGTGTCATTCGCCAAACAACTTGAGAGTTGTGGCTGCGCACTAGTGAAGTCGACAATGACGTACCTAACCCCGGCTCTCCGAAGAATTCCCAATTTTCGGCAGGACTCAGCCTTGATTACCGCCCGTATCAAAGGGGTAGGAGGTTCGTCGTAGTCGCAAACATTCACCACCGGCATGTGTGTAACGGCTTGCCGCAGACAAGGAGTCGCGTCGGAGTTTGAGCCGAATTCACTTGACAGTTCCCACGGGAAGTTGGCGACAGGAGCCTTCGGCAGATGAGCTAACACCGCGACGGCCGTCTCCCGAGGCACCTGATTGAGCAACCGATCTCCTCCACTTCGGTCAACGCGCATCCCGTCCAGTGTTCCCAGAACAAGAATCGGGGCGATCAGTGCCAGACGAATCATCTTTGATTTCGACACTGCGATGACGAGGGAAGCTACACAAACCGAGAGGAGACTTTGAATTACGTGCGCTGAATACATTCCATGTCGAAACTGAGGAATGAGTGTGGGAATCAACTTGCCAGGCAATGGAATCGGTCCAACGCTGGATGGGCCGAGAAAGACGGCCGCTAACAACACAGTCAAGAAGGTTGCTCTCACGAAGGTGGCAATAGCTGGTTCGGTTTCCCGCGACCAACGGCCCAGATAGATGGTCGACAAAAATAGAACGGATCCGACAAGAACCCATCCGACATAAAAATAGGAACCAGATGTGAGTGTCGTAGAAAAAGAGAGGCTTCTAACCGCAGCCTCACTAGTTGAACGACTGGGCACGGCGTCTGGGAAGCCCAACTTGACCACCAAATAGGGAGTAAATCCGGACAGCCAGATTGCGAGGGTTGTCAAAAGAACTCTCAGTCGGCCCTTCTCGCGCAATACAACCAAGGAGATCGTGTGTACCGCGATGATCAGCCCCACAAACAACGCAAAATACTGAAGCCAAAGTGTCGCTACCAGCCCGAGTGCACCCGCAACAACGGACAATCGCACCGAATTTTTGCGAAGTGCCTCAGACAGAAAATAGAAAAACAACACGACTATTCCAATGAATGTGTAGTTAGGAGCCTCTTGGGCCCAGTGCAGCATCGGGGATGAAACCGTGGCAAAAAAGGCACCGATCATGCCCGCGTTCCAAGAACCCGACAGACGGAACACCACGTAAGACACCGCACCGGCCGTGAAGAGAACACCGGTGCCGGCAAAGAACACTTGGTTCGCCGTGGGCCCGGCCCATGAGAAGAACAGGAAGTTGGTCATCACACTCAAAGGAGCCGTCCAATTGATGTGCGCGCGATTCTCAACTCCGTAGGGCCAACCTATGTTGAACAGGCGAGCGGGGGTGATGGGTGTCAGGCCCGCATCTCGAAGACTCGCGAACCGACCCGCCAGGAATCCACTATCTGATGTGGTGGACCCTGACAGTCGTTCACTGATGTCAGTCAGACGATCACGTGTGATCCAGAACAGACTTACAAGGCCGACAAAGACACCTCCAGCTATGGAACAGAGGCTTCCCCGGCGTGAGCGTGTTATTCCGATCATTTCAAACACTTGGGGCGATGAGCACTTCCACACTGCTGGGCAAAGAAGATTAGCATTGTTGTGTGACGTCTTCTCTGTCTGGCGAGCGGAGGCATGCACACAACTTCGTTTTTGGCCTCATAGTGTTGATTGCGCTGGCAGTGCGTGTTCCGCATCTCACAAAGGAGCTCGCCCCTTACCAGTTCTGTGATGAGGGCATGTGGTTGTCGGAGGTACAACGCATGTTGAGCACAGGCTCTCTGGTACCGAGCAATTTCCGCTCGGGTAGCTTGAGCATCGTTCCGGTGTTTCTGGCGTCGCGCGTAGCTTCCATTTTTGTTGGACGACCGTTGACTGGGAACCAAATCACTGTGATTGCCAGATTTGTGCTGATTCTCGGCTCGACCACTGGTTGCGCATTCGTTTTCAGGCGTCTATGTCGCCGTCTTCTCCACTCAGAAACCATGGTGTCGATTTGTGTGGCAACCCTTCTGCTCAACCCGGCTTCGCTTGCGTTTTCGATCTACTGGTACCCAGACCACTTCATCATGTTTCCCGCTGTCGTCTTCTATCTGGTCATCCTGAAAGCACATGACGACGAAGGGTTTTCGCATCGCAGCTTCGGAATTGCCGGCGCCGCGCTTGCGATTCTGCTATCGGTCAAGTACACGACTCTTTTGGCGGGCGTCATGCTGCTCATTCCTCTTTTCAAGGGAGTTCGCCCCCGGTTCAAGATGGAGAATCTGCGCCCCGTCTTTTGGAGGTTGTTCGCCCTGGCAATGGGCACCACACTCATGTTTCTCGTCATGAATTACGGCATGATTGTCCGTCCTGACCGTTTTCTCACGGACTTCAAGTTCAATTTTGAGAATTACGGGCAGGTGCAAGGTGGCATGACCTCGTTCCTCTTCTATTCCTGGTCCACCTTTGTGTCGCCCCTCGGACTTCTTGCCGTAGGCGCATTTTTGTGGGGAATTCGAGTAATGATTCGATTGAGCGGGAGACTGACAGTGTCGCTCTTGTCATTTCCGGTTCTCTTGATTCTGAGTCTCTCGCGGTCAGGGCTGACAGTGTCACGACATTCGGCCGTGGTCATTCCTTTGGTAGTTCTCATCTTCACGGTCGGGCTCGAGAACCTCGTCTCGCTTCTAGTGCCGCGGATCGGCAAGTCCGGACTTTCCGTGGCAATGGTGACTGTACCGATGTTGATTGCCCCGGTAGTCGAGTCTGGCCGCCAAGTAAGTGCGTCACTTCGGCAAGACTCGCGTGTGGCCGCAGCAGAATGGATTCGAGCGAACATCCCAGCAACATCAACAATCGGCAGCAATGAGTTTTGCAGTGGTGCAAGTCCAGCAGACACAGTTGGGTTAAAGACCACTATTGATCCCACACTCTCACTTCATCTCGAGTACTACGTGCTCAATAGCTACTGGGCGTCTCCACTTTTTCCTCACTATCTGGACCGGGGAAACCAGAGATACTTTCATTTCTACAGAATCAATGGGTTTGGTGTCCCCCTCTTCGTGAACCCCACCTCTCTTTCCGATCTTGTGCCTCCGGGTTATGTGATTGCTAAGACCATCACCCTTGATGGACCTGAGATCGTCGTACTTAAGCGAATCTCGACATGAACTTGGTTAGTCTTTGACGGTCAGTTCCCGACGTTGTCAGAGAGAGTGAATAGACGTGCTGCCATCCACGAGAATTGTTGATTTGGTCTTGCGAACCTGGGGGCGTGTCCCAGCACCAGTGCAACACAATCTGGGGAAGTCGTCGATGATTAAACGCTGCATGTGGCATCTAAACGTCGACCAGATTGACGGTGCATACGTGGAGTTTGGAGTTGCGATGGGACATTCCATGAGGAGTGCCGAGATTGCTGAGCGAACGACCCATCTTGAATCCCTAGGAATCAAGAGAGTTCAGCGGCGTCTAATCGGCTTCGACACCTTCTCAAGTTTCTCGTCGGACTCAGAGCTTGATGCCCATCCAACTTGGGAGGGAACCAGCTTCAATATCGATCTCGAACGCATTCGTCGACGATTCAAGAAGGACTTAAATTCCCGTATTTTCCTCAATCAACAAGATGCTTGTGGTCTGGTTGATTCGAACAACGAAATATTGGTGTCTCATGATTCAACCGGCCTGGAAGGACCGATTGCATTACTGCTTCTTGACATGGACTTGTACGCGCCAACAGTTGCCGCTCTGGAATGGTGTTACCCGAGAATTCAGCCAGGCACAATCATTTTTCTTGATGAGTATTTCGCATTTGGCGGAAGAAGAGATCGAGGAGAAGCGCTTGCGCTTCAAGAATTGCAAGACAGACATCCCCAACTCGAATTGCGACAATTTGGTTTTTATGGTTCCGGTGGCGCTGTCTTTATAGTGGCCGCTTGCTAGGACTACGATTTTCCAGCAAGCGGCATAGTTCAACAAACGATGTCTGTGGAACTTCAAACGTTTCGCAAGTCTCGATGGAGGAATTCGCATCGACCCACACCTGGGTTGGATGATCGTGTGGTCCATCACCAATGAACCATAAGTGTCGCATGAGGTGCGGTTGCTTGGTCTTAGCCAAGAAATCAAAACCTGCCATGGATTCCTTGTCGGAGCCGACAAACTCCGAGGTGAGTACTTCATCGACGAGAGAGCTCAACCCGAGCCTTACAATCTTGCGCAATTGAATTTCTGAAGTCAGGTCGGTGAGAATGATTATGGGAATTCCTGCCTGTCGGCATTCGAGCAGAAATTCTTCGGCACCTTCGCGAATTTGCATCTGTATCAGGTACGAAGCCCAATACGTCTGTTGCGCCTGCAAGAGAATCTCCGGCCGGAACCCCAGTTTCAGGTCACTCATGAGTTGTTCGAGGTACAGAAGTCGACTGTGTGATGACGCTGTCTTCGCGAGTCGTTGCTTGACGTGCAGCCGGGCTGATTCCCATCCGCCGTCGAATTCCCGAACTGAGATTCCAATTTTTGGAATGAGAAAGTCTCTGAGTGCCTCCAAACCTGCTTTATGACACTCGGCATAGGAATAGAGGGTGTTGTCAAGGTCGATGACTACACATGTCGGTGCTGAGAAGTGACTATTCACCAGATCTCCTCCTTTCAGCCGTGGCGAGCAAGATTACGAGACTCTCAAATCCGAGCGTTCCTGGCATGAACCTCGGCTCAGACATCAGCATCGCGTGTATTTCGGGCTCCAGATATCGAAGCAAGGAAATCAAGTCTGATGAATTCAAGTCATTGGCGTCAACTTCAAGAACAAGATCCCCCACCCTGTCCCCCTGTCGAATCTCGTGTTTCACGACGACAAGACTGTTCAGTGCAGCGGAAAGTCTGGTTGGGAAGATGAGCTTCTTGGTTGAGATAGTGCAGACCAACCGTCGCTCGTGCTGACTTGGCGACTTCTCAAGATCGAGAAAAATTGCAAGATCGGCTTCTTCCAACTGGGGTTCGATGAAGCGTTGCGAGTCCGGTTTGCGGCGTTGAATGGAGGCCCTTACTTCGGTCTCGGTGACTCCCCGAGTGGCACTATCTCTCTCAACTTTCAACTTCTCGCGGAGTGAGTCCTCCATCTTGAGAAAGACTCCGACATCGTAGACATCTCGATCTCTGTCCACATACAGGGCATGGAGTCCATTGACGACTACCAGATCCCCAGCATCTATCCTTCGCCCTTTCTGAAAATGGCCAGTTGAGTGGTCGTATCTTCGGGAAACTATTGTCTCGCGTCGTCGGGCTTTCAGCACATCTTCTCTCAATGCGCTCAAGTTATTTGCTTGAGGGTTGAGATGCGTGAGTGTGGACCACTCAACAGCCCCTCTCTCATAGAGGTGATAATCATCGCCTTCAATGACCTGACAGGTTCCGCGCGGGAACAGAGATACCAAAGCATTGGAGAGGGTGTCCTTCCCCGTTCCACTATCACCCGCAATCCCAATGGAAAAGGGCTTCTGCCCGATACGCAGAGGGTCTTCTTGTGGAACGGAGCGCCTAAGAAAACTTGCAACGGCAAGTAACCCCGTCACGAGGGTCAGAGTCTGCAACAACGCCACTACGTGACCGCTTGCCGTGGGAAATTCGACCGCGCCAATCGATGAAAACCTTGTGACAAGCGGTTCGGCTTCGAAAAGTGCAATGGCCACAGCCAACATCTGCATCGCATTCAAGGAGACCAACATTGAGAGACCTGTGTTCGCCGCAAGCAACAACATTGCCGGAAGAAACCAGAGATACCAGCCAACGCTTGATGGCGCCACGAGGACGACTATTGCGAGTGCAGAGATTGCGTACGCTGAGGTCACGCCTGCAGTTGTCCTGCCCTGACGCCAGAGCAAATACAACATCGCCAGGTACACCACGGGAACCAGCAGAAATGGTTCGGAGCGTCCCAAGGACACCGAGTAATCAAGCAATCCGCCGGTCTCACGACTTCCGATCACCATCTCCCGAAATCCGGAAGAGTAAAGAACGGGGATCATCCCAACAGCCAACACCGCTGACATTGTCGATAGAAAACGCAACGAGTCACTGCGTTCCCTCTTGCCTCGTATTGCGTACACCACAAAAAATGGAAACAGCAACAGCGCAGAAAGTTTGAACAACGTGGCCAGGCCCAGAATTGCCCCCGCCGATGTCCACCTCTTTGTTCGAATCTTGATGACGGCCACGAAGACCAGCGATGCAACTGCGACGTCAGTTTGGCCGAGAACATAGGTGACATAAAGTGCAATCGGGCTCAAAACCCAAGTGATGGTTGTGAGACGGCCAATCTTCATTCGCGTCAGTTGGTAGCCGACGTACAAATCGCCAATGGACAGTGCTGAAACAAGGACCACCGACCCGGCGGCGGTTCCCAAAACTCTCGCGCTCACCGCAGCCGGCAATCCCAGCAGCAGCATCCCGATTCCGTAGGGGAAAGCAGCAGCGTCGCCGCCAGACCGTCTCCAGGAAGTCCAAGGGTCCAAATCGAAATCCCTTGTCCAGTGCTCGAGAAA
>Ga0255166_1000598_pt1 | contig 12190 bp, 9 predicted proteins | sample Atl_Cont_RepC_8d_FD_186013 | JGI IMG/M metagenome (GOLD analysis project Ga0255166, IMG submission 186013) | Freshwater microbial communities from Altamaha River, Georgia, United States - Atl_Cont_RepC_8d | ecosystem: Environmental > Aquatic > Freshwater > River | place: USA: Georgia | collected...
ACAAGTACCGGCAAACTTATTCACATCAATGTTCACTGCAGCTAGAACTGCAGGATGGTCAGCACATATTTTGGAGCAAAAGCGCACCGGTAGAATCATTCGACCATCTGCCAGGTATGTTGGCCCAGGCCCACGTAAGCCAAAGGATGTTAAAGGTTGGGATGAAACTGTGGAGTCTCTTCACTCCTAATTCAAACAAATTTGATTTAACTGGCACGATAAGCCAATGGGCAAGAGATCGATTATCTGGTTTCGTAGAGATCTTCGTGTTTCAGACCACCCAGCGCTCTTATCAGCCATAGCTGAAAGTGATGAGATTGTTCCAGTTTTTATTTTAGATCCAAAGTTAATTAAATCTAGTGGGAGCAAAAGATTGGCATACCTTGCTCAATCCCTAAAATCATTAGATGACTCTTTGAATAATTGCTTACAGATAATTGCAGGCGATCAACTGAAAGTTCTAAGAGATTTACAAAAAAAATATGACGCAGAAACGGTGCATATTTCAGCTGAGTATGAGCCATATGGATCCAAGCGGGATAAAAATCTCGAAGCGGGTGGTATTAAATTAATTAGAACTGGTTCACCCTATGCAGTAGCACCAGGGCGAGTATTAAAACCAAGTGATAACACCCCGTATCGGGTATATACCCCGTTTTATCGGGCTTGGTGTCTACATGGTTGGCGTGAGCCCGCTGGAAAACCAAAAGAGATACCAACTGTTAAGGCAAATAGCGATTCTAGAGAGTTCCCAGATTGGAAACTCCCAGAAGGAGTAAAAATAAGTAATGCAGGTGAGCAGGCTGCAATTGAGCGATTTAAGTATTTTCAAAAAAATGGTTTAGATAATTATGATGAGGCTAGAAATCTTGCGGGTATTGATGGAACTAGCAAAATGAGTGCTCATTTAAAGTGGGGTGAAATTCATCCGCGTACCTTGTTAGCTCCACTTGGTAAAAGTAAAGCCCATGAAGTATTTCGCAAAGAGATAGCATGGCGTGAGTTTTACGCTGATGTCTTATTTAATAATCCACACACAGAAAGTGATTACTACGCCCCACAATTTTCTAAGATGAGATATGACAAACCAGGAGCTCAATTTAAGGCTTGGTGTGAAGGAAAAACTGGTTATCCATTTGTAGATGCAGCAATGCGCCAATTATTAAAAGAAGGTTGGATGCATAATCGAACCAGAATGGTCGTAGCATCATTTTTAGTTAAGGATTTACACCTTGAATGGCAGCTCGGTGAGAGATTTTTTAGAGAGCATTTAGTTGATTACGATGTGGCATCAAACGCTCATGGCTGGCAGTGGACCGCAGGATGTGGCACTGATGCCTCTCCTTACTATCGAGTCTTTAATCCAGTAGAACAAGGAAAGAGATTTGATGAGAATGGCGATTATGTCCGTAAATATGTTCCAGAGTTAGCACATCTAAAAGGAATTGAGATCCATGAACCATGGAATGTTTTAGATGGATATTTAAAAGATTACCCACAGCCAATAGTTGATCATGCAACTGAAAGATTGGAATCACTTGCTCGCCTTGATGAGATCAAAGCAAGCAAGCCACTACCGCCAACAAAGTAACTAAACTAAAAAGTTACTAAATTGCCAAGGATCACTCTCATCGTATTTACGATTGTTCCAGCCCTTAAATAAATCGTTGCGGTGCATTAGTGGATCCCAATCGGCAGCCTCTGAGTGATAACCACCCCAATATTTTTCGGCATAATCTAAAACCTCTCGCCATGGCAGTTCATCTGGAACTCGATATCCGGCATTTGGATTAGCCATCGCCCAAGCGACTGCGGCATAGACCGCACTTGCAACTTGAACTGTGGTGGCTGATTGTTTTGGAACTAATTTTCTTGATTCATGAATATTTAATAAAGATCCAGTCCACCAAGATTTGTAAGGATGTCCCATAAGTAATACCCCGAGGCGATCATCACCATCAATAATCTCCTCATTCATAATTCTTTGATTTGGCGTTAAATCCCACTGGCGCATCTCTAACTCATGCATAGATGCCACAGCGGCATCTGTTGGACAGTAGGCATAGTGAACAGTTGGACGATACACAGCTTTATTTCCATCCCAAACTGTTAGGTGGTCACTGATTGTGAAGGCTTCACCATGTCTAATTACCATGCCAGTGGTCTCCATATTTGGTACCCAAGATCTAACCCAAGTTTTTGCGCCAGGTTGAGCAATACAGATTTGGTTTTTTGGTCCAGTTGGATGCTCATAACCATTAACTGGAAGGGTTTTTTCATGTGTTCCCCAACCTAATTCAGCCGGAGCAATACCCTCTTCATAAAATCCTTCAACCGACCAGGTATTTACAAACTCATTAACCTGCTTTGGTTTATCAGAAATTTGAGTATCCCGCTCTGCAATGTGAATTACTTTTACATTTAATTTTTGGGCAAGTGTTGGAAAGTTTTCAGAATTTAGCGCCTCTGAAACACCAGCAACAGCTTTACCTTCTTTGATAGCTCTAGTAGCAATATCAAATAATGCTTTTTTGGTTAGGTGCGAAACTAATCCAGGGTTAGCTCCATGTTCAACAATTGCTGTTGGCCCTTTACCACCCCAAGTATCGGTAAGTTTACGAAGCTTCATATGGCGCCAATAAAGTGTTCGTTCAGTTGGATTTCTTGCTGCCCCAGCTGCATAAGGATCCCACTCTTCAATGGATGTATTTAAATAAATAACTCCATGATCATGAGCCCAGCCAATAATTGCATTGGCATCAATGTTCCATGCTAAATCTAATAAGAAATCGCCAGCTGATAAGTATTTGGATAAGAATTGATCCATATTTTCACGGGTCAATTGATCTTGAATATATGTTGCCCCAGCCGCTATGGCCTCTGAAACTCGTCCTCGGTTATCACGCATATCTGCAATCGTGATCTGTTTGGCATCAACTAAATGCTCAATTAAAAGTGGTAGTACACATTGTGATACTGAACCTGCACCTAAAACCAGAACTCGATTTTGGAAACGTGATGCCAATTAGGACCCCCATTTTCTGTGCTAAACCATTTAGCCAGTGAAGATTAACCTATTTTTTTCCGTTCAAGTACGCCAGAGAAGGCTGCCAGCATTATTTCGTTTGGCTTCATACATCGCCGAATCTGCTCGCCGAAGTGACTCAGCCGTATCCGCCTCCTCGGCAATTGGCGCATAACCAATACTGACATCGATTTTTTCCTGATGATTTGCTAATGAGATCGGGTAGCTAAGTGTGGCTCTTAAAGCTAACGCTAGTTCATTCGCCTCTTGTTGGGAGATAGAAGCAATAACGCCAAACTCATCGCCACCTAATCTTGCAATCAGCGCATCGGCTGGTAGTGCCCTTGAGAATCTGATCGCTACCTGCTTAAGTAATTGATCACCTGCCTCATGACCTAGAGTGTCATTAATCCTTTTAAAGCCATTTAGATCCAACAAGAAAATATAGCCAGATTTCAATTTGTTTAATTCTGCAAGAAAATTTCTTCTATTTGATAAACCTGTTAGCTCATCGGTTCTAGCCAAAATCCTCTCCGTACCGGCGGTATTCGCCTCAGAGAGCGCAAAACTCATTCTAATAAAAGCTAATGCAATGGTGATAAAACCTGGAAGTAGAATAAAGCTTGGAAAATATCCAGGTTTTAAAGCTGCAATTCCCAGTAAACAACTACTTGCAATTAAAGCGATTGTGGCGCTGTAAGAAGAAATTTTTTCAGAGAACTTACTTACTCCTGAGTCATAAGATAGCGAAAGAGAGATAAGTAGTAGTCCAGCTATCCAGCCATCATCAGTTATTGAACCAAATGTATATGTAGCATTTAAAGATGACCAAATAAAGAAAAGATCAGATAACGAAAAAAGTAATAATCCGCCACAGAGTAAAAGCGATCTAATTCCAATTGGGCTCAATAATGCATAAGCCAAAGCAATAGCTAAAATTACGATATCTCCAACTGGATAAAGTATTGAAATAAAAACTTCAAATGCACTTCCTTCAAATCCAATCATCGCTGGTTTTAGGAGAAATGCAGTCAGTACGCCAGTTAATCCAAATGTAATTATGGTGGTATCAAGTAATTCAAGTGCTTTAATTTTAAATTTTTGAGTAAAACCACGGATAACTGCAAAGAAAACTAGTGGATAAAAGATTGAGTAAGAAAGTTCTGAAAACCATTGTGGGGTCTCAGATTTGAAAAACGATCCCCATGTGGATAAAAAAGAGCCTACACTCCAGATTAGTGCAGCTCCTCCAACAGCAAATGCTGAGAACTTATCGGTTAAAACTGGAGCATTAAATGCAATCGATGAGGCAAGCAAGCCGACTAAGTTAAACAAGATCAAATCAATAAAAATATTTGGCTCTGGAAAGATTAATCTAAGGATTAAATGAGATACCAATAAGAGAGTAGTAATCCATTTCAGTACCGAGTACCTTTGGATAGTTTGCATAAGGAGATTTTAAAATAATTCAACCAGCAAATGTAGGGGATTGGGAATATTTGAGTGGACGCACTCACAAGGTAGGATTTATATTTATGAAGTAGCAGCCCTAGGTGAGCTTTGAGCAGGTGCAGCAGTAAAAAACCGCAAATAAACCTAAATCAATAACTATCTTTGTTTTCTTCTAACATTAATTCCAATTTTTCTAACTAAAGGTCTTGGGGCATATTGAGCAAAAATCGCTAAAGTTTTGTATTGAAACCCTGGTACCGAAACTGCTTTATTCTTTTGTGCAGCACGCCAAGAAGTAGCAACTAATTTGTTAGCATCTAACCACATGAAATTTGGTAATCCGCTCATTCGCATTTTTCCTCTTTGGTGAAACTCAGTTCTAGTAAATCCTGGGCACAGGGCAGAAACCTTTACATTTGTACCCTTAAGTTCATTGTTTAAATACTCAGAAAAAACTGTTAAATATGATTTAGCTGCGCTATATGTACCACCTGCAATCCAACTTGCAATACTACTTACATTGACAATCACACCTTTGTTTCGCTTCACCATGGCTGCAACTGCTACATGGGTAAGTCGCATTGGAGCAGTAACTAGAACATCCAAAAGCTCTTGTTCACGCTCAAGATTAGAGTCTAGAAAGCTATCTTTGATGCCAAATCCGGCATTATTTATAAGCACATCAATTGGTTTAGATTTTACTGCTAATCGCTTTTCTATCTTGGCTAGTTGAAGCGGTTTAGTTAAATCAGCCTTAATGGTTTCAACTTTGATTTCGTACTGTTTTTTTAGTTGATTTGCAATGTTGTTTAATCTTGGTAAGTCTCTTGCTACTAAAACTAGATCAAAACCTTGCTTTGCCAGTAACTGTGAATAAGCCGCGCCAATACCAGCTGTAGCACCGGTAATTAGCGCCGTTGCCATTACTTTACTATCCCCGATGCATCTTCTTCTCTGATATGCCAAGAAGTTCCATACTCTTCTAGTAGATCTAGGAAAGGCTTTGATTCAAACCACTCAGGTCCATTAACTCCCTGTGGTTTCCAAATTCCTTTATGTATTAACTCCAAGGCAATAACTGGATTAATCGCAGTCTGCCAAACCACTGCTTGATCACCAAACTCTTTCATTGACCAGGCATTATCAACCACATTGTAAATATAAACTGCTTTTGGATTACCTTCCTTATCTAAACCTTTAACTAGTGCACCAGCGCAAGTTTTACCACGCATACGCTCACCTAAAGTTGCCGGATCTGGTAGTGATGCAGTTAGAAGATCTCTTGGTGAAACAGAAACTCCTTGAACCTCAACAGTTTCTTTTCTATCCATTCCTAACATATTGATTGTTTTTAAGATTGTGATGAACTCAGCACCCAATCCATACTTAAAGTTAACTTTCTTGGCATCGATCTTCTGTGGAATCAAGACCACCTCTTCGTGTTCAACATTTACGCACTCAACTGGTCCAATTCCCTCTGGAAAGTCGAAGATTTCAAGCTCGGAGAACGGGGTAGTGGTATACCAACCACGACCATCCTCCCAAACCAGAGGTGGATTTAAGCACTCTTCAATGGTGGTCCAAATAGAAAATGATGGTGCGAAGTCATAACCTTCAACTCTTAAATTTGATCCATCTAAAATTGTGCAAGAGTCAATTCGGCTAAACATATGTTCACTTGCATACTTAGCAAAAATATCGCTCATACCAGGCTCTACACCCATTCCAATTAAGGCAAAGATTTTTCGCTCATCCCAGTTGAAATCTCGGGCAAATTGCTCATCCCCTAACTTAACTCCGGTTTCGGTGTATGGATAGTGAGGGTGCTTACGTGATAACGACATGGCCATATCAACGTAATTAGTATTTTCAATTTCACATGCTAAAAAGATTGGCATTACAAATCGAGGGTCAACTGCATTAATAACTACATCTGGATCTGCTTTTCTAATCAGCTCTCTTACATCCTCAAGCTCAGCAGCATTAACCATTGCAGCAGAAAAACGAGGGTCTTTTACCCGCGCCACAGCCTCTTCAGCTCTTGCAAGTGTACGGTCAGCAATCACCATTGATTCAATAAATGAACGACGTGATGCGATATTTGCTATCGCTCTACCAACTCCACCGGCGCCTATAACTAGGGCCTTCATAACAATCAACTCCAAACGAATTATCAGTAGTCTATCGCAGCAATAATTTAATGCCAAATTTACGCATGTTTTATCAGTAGTTATCAATAATTAAATTATTAACTTACAATTAAGGTAACTTTAACTTTTAAAAATTAAATATTGTCCCCGTAGCTCAGTGGATAGAGCAACCGCCTCCTAAGCGGTAGGTCGCAGGTTCAACTCCCGCCGGGGACGCAATTAGTGATTAATTGTAAAGCGCTTCATTGATTTAGGTGCCCACCAATTTCTTTCTCCAAATAATCGCATTAGTGCAGGAACCAATAAACCTCGAACTAAAGTCGCATCTAAGATAATTGCAAATGCCACTCCAAATCCCAACATCTTGATTGACGTAACACCACTGAGAATGAATGAGGCGAAAACAATTGCTAGCAATCCTGCAGCGGCCGTAATTATGCGGGCTGAACGTTGCAAACCAATAGCAACTGATTCAATATTTGATTTACCAGCATCATGTTCTTCCTTTATTCGCGATAACAGGAACAACTCGTAATCCATTGATAACCCAAAGGCAACCACTGCAACCAGAATAATAGATCCGGTATCTACGGCATTTACAACGGTGAAATCTCCAACTAACCACTTGAGATTTCCATCCACAAATATCCAAGTAATCGCTCCAAGTGTTGCACTTAGTGAAAGAATATTTAGAATTACCGCTTTGATCGGTAAAATTATTGAACCAGTAAATACGAATAATAGAAGTAGTACCCCAAGTGTTATCCAGAGCAATGCCCAAGGCATTGTTCGCGCAATTCCATTTTGAGTGTCGGCGTAATCTGCTGCTACTCCACCAATTAGCGTTCCCTGTGGTGCAGGTAGTTTTCTAATCTCTTGAATTAAGCGCTCAGCATCTGGAGTTCTTGGTCCCATAGAGTGAATTGCAGTTACTCGGACATCATCACCGTATACCTGGGATTGGCCAATTCGAACAATGCCATCAACTTTGGCAATTTCGGTTGTGTATTGATTTATTTGAGTACCCATAAGCGCACCCTTAGGAACCACAATCTCAATTGGATTACCTTCTTGACCGGGAAAACGATCTGAAATAATTTTTGATGCTGCAGCTGCTGGATTACTCGCTGGCAATACTCTGGAATCTACTTGGGTAAATACAATATCTTTAATTGGCGCAGCGAATATTGTTAACAAAATTAGAGAAAGTGCAACGACCGCAACAGGTCTTCTCATCACAAATCTTGCTGTTTGTGCCCATCTGCCATCTTCTTTTGGAGTTATTGCTCCCTTTCGGACTACAGCCTTATTAATCCGAGTACCTAGGATTGCTAGCAGTGCTGGCAAAGCAACTAGGGAACCAAGAACTGCCATAATTACCACAGTTACACCTGCATAACCGAATGATTTTAAGAACATTAATGGAAAAAGCATTAAAGAAGCTAAAGTAATAACAATTGTTACACCAGAGTAGAAAACAGTTTTTCCTGCAGTGCTAATAGTTTTTCGAATCGCCTCATCAACTGTTTTACCAGCGTGTAACTCCTCCCTAAATCTATTAACCATTAGAAGTGAATAATCAATGCCAAGTCCAAGCCCAAGACCTGTAATTAGATTAAGTGCAAATACGCTAACGCCAGTAAATAAAGTTAATAAGTACATAATTAAAAGTGAACCTAGAATGGCTGAGACGCCCACTAGTAATGGCATAGCACTTGCAACCATGCTGCCAAAAACAAAAACTAATAAAATAAAAGTTAAGGGGATAGAGATTGACTCTGATAGCTTTAAATCATCTGCAATTTTGGTATTAATTGCATGGGCGAATACACCGGTACCACTTGCATAAACCTTCAAGTTTTCATAATCACCCTCATATTTTGCCTGCATTCTTTTTCCTAAATCTTGAACACCATCCCATTCAATACTCTTTCCGTAAATGAAGAGGAATGCAGAATTGCCATCACTACTTTTTAACGAGGGTGCACCACCTGAGCTCCAAAAAGACAGGGTTGATTCCACTCCAGATTCAGTCTTAATTTGTCCCTCGAGCTTTATTGCTGATGCTGTTGATTCAGGTGAGGTAACACCATTTTTTGTTTCCACAACTAAAACTACCGCTGGGTCTTTGACTTTGAATACATCAGTTAGATATTCAAATACTTTTGCAGAGTCACTCTTAGGATCTGAGTATCCACCACTATCTAGTTTGCCAAATACCGATGAGCCCAGTGCTCCCGCTATTAGAATTGCAATAATAAACAGCGGAAAAATAACTTTTTTACGTCTCACGATTACTGAACCTAATTTGTCAAACACTTGTCCTCCTGGTTATCTGAATAGTGTTCAGATTATGGTGGGTTGATTTGAACACTGTCAAGTTTGACGCCATAATTGGGCCATGTCAGTGTTAAAAGTATCGCGAGATTCCTATCACCATGGAAATTTGCAAGAGGCCATTATTCAGAGTGCAATTAAATTGATTAGGAAAAATGGCCCTGATCACTTATCAATGCGGGAAATTAGTTATGAGGTGGGGGTTAGTCCATCGGCCGCTTACCATTATTTTCCAGACAAGGATTCATTAGTTAGAGGAATAGGTCAGCACTTATTTGGTGAACTTGCTTCGATGATCACTAAATCTATTGAGAAATTTCCAGGCACGAGTGCTCGAGCATCTAAACTAAGATTTAGAGAGATTGGTCGAGCTTACTTTAAATGGGCTGTTAAGGAACCCAATTTATTTAGATTAATGTTTGGTGGCTTTTGTTCTAGTGATGAGCAAACCTCCTACAAAGAAGATGCAAGTTATATTATGTTGAAAAAAGCTTTAGATGATTTAGTTGCAAGTGGGGCAATGCCCAGTAAATTTAGGCCGTATGGCGAAATTTTAGCCTGGTCCTGCGTGCAAGGTGCATCAAATCTAATTTTGGAGGGACACCTACCTAAGAATGCATTTGAAGATTTACTGGACGGGCTAGAACTTGCGTTAGGAGTTAAGTAGTGAAGGATTCAAAAATATTACCGGTTGTCACAAATGATGAAATTGAATTAGAGATTGACCATGATCGAGACAAAGAAATAAAAGAGGAAAAGCCGCCTCACCATAATTAAATCTATTTCGGATCAGATTTAGCTGCAGGACTTGAATCTGTTTTCTTCACTTTTTCGCTTGGTGATGATGATTTATTATCAACTTTATTTTCTGACTTTGCCTGGGAAGTTCTAGAATCTGTTTTATAAAATCCACTCCCCTTAAAGACGACGCCAACGTTGTTGTATACCTTTCTAACTTTGCCGTCGCATTTTGGGCAATCCTCTAAAGCCGCATCGCTAAATGACTGAACCACCTCAAATGCATGCTCACATTTATTGCACAGGTATTCATAGGTAGGCATAGGGGATAATCTTAAGCAAGTGGGAAGATAAGGGCTAACTAGGAAGGTTGTAAAAGTGATGAGGCGCTTGTTTTATGTAATTAGCTTGTCAATCATTACATTACTGGGAACAAATCTAGCCCATGCCACTTCAATCGTTTCTACATCTCCTACAGCTGGATCAATTTTAAGTGTCTCACCAAGTGCAGTTTCAATTAAAGCAAATGGGGATTTAGTCGAGGGTGCTAATTCAATTGAGGTTACTAATCCTTCGGGTATTCGGGTAGATGATGGTTCTATTCAAGTTCAAGGATCAGTTTTACTAGTCGGCATTAAACCCTTAGTCACATCCGGAACTTATACAGTTTCATATACTTTGATGGTTATTGATCAAGAATCAAGTTCTGGAACTTTTACCTTTATTTATAACGCACCTGGTGAGGTTACATTAGCAACTCCTCAACCAAGTATGAGCGAGGAACCTCTTTCAACAAATAATCCCAATCGAATAACAGATTTGTTTGTAGTTGGTCTAATGGTTTTTGCCTTTATTGTTCTGGTCTTTTTATCAAGATATGCAAAGCAAACTTTTAAAACACCAAGTAAGCCAAAAACTCAAAGAAAAAATCCAAGTACAAGTAAGAAATTTTTAAAGTAATTTTTAATGATTGATCTACTTGTTCCGTTATCAAAGGGCTTAATTCAATTATTTGGTGTGTTAAGTATTGGTTTATTGATCGCAACTGCATTTTTAGATAAGGATGTAAAAGGAAATATAATAAATTTACGTTTGATCAATAGAACTAGATTATTTCTCTTGCTTTGGTTTGTATCTTTAATGATTTTCGTGATCATTCAGATTGCCTACTTACTTGATCAACCAATATCAGCTTCGTTTGATTTAACCGTAGTACGCTCCTATCTGACTCAAACTTCAATCGGGAAAAGTTATTTAATCCAATTTTTGGGGATATTGCTCATCTTGATTTTGCCACTTCGGAAAATTCTTATTTCATACTTTGCTCTTTTATTAGCTCTTGGTTCATTTATCTCACCAGTGTTTCAAAGCCATGGCAGTGCATCAGGAAATCATGGTCTTGCAGTTGGTGCGTTAGTTATTCATGTGATTGCTATTAGTTTTTGGGTAGGTGGACTTTTTGGATTGACCCAATTAGAAAATGAACAAAAAATTATTGCATTACCAAGATTTAGCGAAATAGCACTTTGGAGTGCAATTGCTGTTGCAATAAGTGGGACTGCCAATGCTTTCTCAAGAATGGATTCCGTCGAAGCATGGCAAAGTAAATACGGTGCAGTAACAATTTTAAAGATTTTTCTAACTGTAATTCTTATTGGATTTGGCGCAATTCATCGACGGTGGATAATTACCTCAGATTTACCATCAGTTTTTAGATTAATTTCTGCTGAAATTGCAATCATGTTTGGCACAATTTTTGTTGGAAGTTGGTTATCAACAATTGCCCCACCAGAACGAGTAGTTACTTCAACACCTGCACTTTTACTTACTGGAATTGAATTACCACCTGAGCCGACTCTTTCTAGAATCCTATTTTCTTACGAAGTTGATGGATTAATGCTCGGACTTTTAGTTTTTGTAGTCGCCTTATATATAAAGGGTGTAGTTATTTTAAGTAGGAAAGGAGTGAAGTGGCCTATTGGAAGGACCATAGCATTTGCTGCCGGAGTTAGTGCAGTTGATTTTGCAACTAGTGGTGGTTTGGGCTTGTACTCACATTTTTCATTCTCAGCACATATGTCCTCACATATGGTAATTGGAATGATTGCTCCAATTGGAATAGTTCTAGGCGCTCCAATAACTCTTGCGCTTAGAACTTTGCCAATTGGTAGGAATCCTCAAGAGCGGGGAGTTAGAGGTTCCTTCATTGCACTATTGCACTCAAAGCTTGGAAAATTTTATACAAATCCAATAGTTGCATTGGCTATTTTTGATGGCTCTTTATTTGCTCTCTATTTCACGCCATTGTTTGGCAATTTAATGCAGGGACATACTGGTCACTTTATTATGTCAATCCACTTTCTACTTGCTGGAATTTTATTTTTCCAAATTCTTATTGGGATTGATCCAATGCCACAAAAAATTCCACATTTGGTAAAAATCATCATAATTTTTGCGGCTATGAGTATTCATGCATTTTTCTCAATCT
>Ga0255166_1000599_pt1 | contig 12185 bp, 2 predicted proteins | sample Atl_Cont_RepC_8d_FD_186013 | JGI IMG/M metagenome (GOLD analysis project Ga0255166, IMG submission 186013) | Freshwater microbial communities from Altamaha River, Georgia, United States - Atl_Cont_RepC_8d | ecosystem: Environmental > Aquatic > Freshwater > River | place: USA: Georgia | collected...
CAGGAGCTCGAGTTGCTGGTCGGCGCCGACCAGCAACTCGAGCTCCTGACCGGCCTGCTGGGCGACCGGGGGCGTGCGCAGGCGATGATGGACTGGTTGGGTGATCGGTCGAGCGGCCTGCCATTCGACCTCTGCCAGATCGCGATCGCACTCGACCGCGAGCAGGCTTTTGCCGGGAGCGGCGACGCGCATCGCATCGATCTCGCGCGCGCGGCCGTCATCGACCATCGCGACGTCGACGGGCTGATCGTCCAGCGCGCCCGGGCGCTGCCGCCGGAAACCCTGCGCCTCGGCATCGCCGCCGCCCTATGGGGTGATCGCGCGCCCTTGGAGCAGTTAGGCAGCTGTCTGGCCCTTTCTTTCCCGGCCACCAGAGCCGCAGCGCAAATCCTGCGGGCCAACGGGCTTCTGCGCCTGGAGGGCGAGGAGATCGTGTTCCCGCACGACCGGATCAGGAGCAGCCTCCTGGAGGTGCCGCAACCCGCGGAACGGAACACCCTCGCCCACGCCATGGCCGACGTCGTGCTGAGTGGAAGCGCGAAAGCCCACAGGCAGACCGCTTTGCGGCTGAAGCTGCTGGGTGGCCTGGACGCGGAGCACAGCGCCGGGCTTGCCACGCTGTTCGCGGCCGAGGCGGCGTCAGCGCGGCTCGCCGCCCAGTTCGACCTGGCCGCGGATTTCGGCGAGGCCGCCTGGTCGATCGGCCAGCGCGCCGCCGACCTGGATCGAACCCAGCGACTGGGCGTGCTTCGCGAAGCCTGCTTCGCCGCGGCGCACCGGGGCCAGGTCGAGACGACACGGCAGCGCTGCTTGCAGATGATCGCAGCGACAGCCGATGACGCGGAGGCAGCCGATGCCTACGAGCGGAGCGTCATCGCCATGCGGCTGACCGGAACGTCCGCGGACGCCTGGGTGTTCTGCCGCGACGGCCTCGCGCGCTTTGGCGTCCGCCTGCCCAATCGCGTCAGCCAGATGCATCTCGTCCTGGCATCGATCGTCTGGCGGCTGGTCGGACGAAGGGCGCGCCGAATGCTCCGGCATGAGTCGAGAACGGAACAGGCGCTCGCTTCCTTTGCAAGCTCTGCCGGCTACACCGTCTGGGAACGCAGTCCGCGCCATGTCGCCTATATGTCCATCCAGCTCGCCATTCGGGCGCGTCTGAAGGGCTACAATTCCGCCCTCTGGCTAAGCGCCGATGCGCTGATCGCCGCGGTTCTCAAGGACTATCGCGCAGCAGCTTCGTTCGGCGACCAGGCCCTGGCCAGCCTCGAAGACCTCCAGGTCGGACGCGGGTCGACGCTCCACCGGGCCGTTTACTTCGGCAGGATGTGGCGTGACCCGCGCGTGTCGCTGATCGACAGCAATCGCAGGATCTACGATCTGTGCATCGCCGAAAGCGACCTGGTCAGTGCGGCGAACGCCCTCCTCAACGAAGCCGTGTGGACCTGGCGGAGCGCTCCGACCCTCGAAGAAGTCGCCGCGAAGCTCGTGGACTGCAACAGCAGGGCCGTCCGCCTCAGCGCCACGCGCGCCATCACCGAGATGGCGCTGCTGGCCGAACTCGTTCGACGGCTGCGGGGGCAGGAGCCGCTCTCGTCCAGCCAGCTCGACAGGTTCATCGCCGGAAAACTGGACGACCCGCCGATGGTGGCCGTCGAGTATCTCAGCCTGGTCGAGGACTGGCCGGCCATCCTGCGCATCGTCGCCACATGGAAGAGCAGGCGCCATACGCTCGATTCCCATCCGGTAGGCGTGAGCTGGCGTTTCCACGACAATCTCGCACGCCTGAAGACCGGCCTGCCGCTCGACCGATCGGACCTCAGATTCATCGAGCGTGCCGCACGGGCCAATCCGACGGACCAACTCGGCAAGCTGCTGTTGCTGCGTGCCGAGCGCGCCTATCGCCGGGGAGACAAGGGCTGTTTGCTCACCTATGCCGCCGCCGTCGAGGCGATGCAGAAGGGCTCGTCGCGTCTCGAACTGGGCCTGGCAGCGGAATGCGCCTGCGTCGCCGCACGGGAACTGGGCGACGAGGCTGCGCACGCGCGATTTCGAGGTATCGCCGTGACGACCTGGTCCACCTGGGGCGCGCTTGGCAAGCTTGCCATGTACGAGCCCACTCAGCTCGACGTCTCGATCCGGGCACAGCTCGCGGAAGCAGAGGCTCAGTCGGCCATGGCGCAGCGCGGCGAGCGTGCGAAGTCGCGCTTTCTCGCCGAGGTCGGCCACGAGCTGCGCACGCCGATGCAGGCAATACAGGGGCTACTCGATCTCGCCGCCGAGCGCCCGGGAGAGATCGACGTCGGGGAAATCCGCGAGGTCTTCGGCAGCCTGAGAAGTGTCGTCGACGACCTGATGGAGCTGGGCGCGCTCGGCGCAGAAGCCCCCCTGAACGTACGGCCAACCGATCTGGCGGCGTTGCTGGGGTCGGAACTGGCGCTTGTGCACGAGGGCGCCCGCCAGAAGGGGCTCTCTCTCTCCTCCGATCTGGCCGGCCTGCAGGGACGACACTTCGAGCTGGACCCCGACAGGTTGCGACAAGTGGTGCGCAACCTCCTGTCGAATGCCGTCAAGTACACCGACCATGGCAGCATCGCACTGCAGGCGAGCATCGGCGAGGGAGCCGGTACCACGATCCGGCTTGTGGTCGAGGACACCGGGCCGGGCATTCCCGAGGAGCGCCTCTCCCATCTCTTCGAGCCGTTCGATCGTGCCGGTCGACAGGACGCCAAGGGACTGGGGCTCGGCCTCCTGCTGTCACGCCGGATCGCTGAGAGGATGGAAGGATCGCTGACGGCGGAGAATCGCCCGGAGGGCGGCGCCCGCTTCGTGCTGTCGTTCGCAGCCAGGCCTGCCTCCCCTCCGCCGTCGCCGGACATTCCACAGGCGGTCGGCCGCCGCCTCACGATCCTGATCGTGGAGGACACGTCGCTCGTGCGCCGACTGATGGTGCGGCTGCTGGGCAATGACGGCCATGATCTGATCGAGGCCGAGACCTTGGCGGAGGGATTGAGAATGGCCCGGCGGCACAGGCTCGACCTGCTGCTGCTCGACCTTAATCTGCCCGATGGCGACGGCCTCTCGTTGCTCGCACGGTGGCCTCTGGAGCACCGAAGACCGCCGGTCATCGTGCTCACGGCGGCCGCCGCGCGCGATACGGAGGATCGCGTGAAGGATGCAGGTGGCACCGTCCTGCGCAAGCCGATTGCCGCCGTGGATCTACGCGCGGCGATTGCCCGGGCGTGCGGCGGGACGGGCGTAGCGTCGACCCGCGATGATTTCGATGCCGAAATGGCCAGGCTTACGCGCGAGGCAAGCCACGAGATCTCGAAGCGAGTGGCCGAACTGATCGACCTCGTGGAGGCCGGGCAAGCCGGCATCGAGATCCAGAAGCACGCGCACAAGCTGGCCGGACTGGCATCCCAGTTCGGCGCACCGGCCGTCGCCGACGCGGTCGACCGGATCGAGTTGGCTTGCGCGAACGCAATGCCACTCGACGAAGGCCTCGCAGCTCTCAAGCTCGCCCTCGTGGAGAGCGACCGACGTTAGAGCATCTCCACTCGGCAGTGTTTCGCTCAGACGATGAGGAAATCGTGCTCCGTCAGCGACAGGCCTGCCGAAAGAACGGCAAAAGCCTGGGCCGTTCCCACGCCCGCGCCGTCGGAGTCGTACATCAGCGTTCCGCTTGCGGAATCGTAGATCAGACGATCGTCTGCATCGTGCGCGGCCCCGCCGATGTACAGGGCGGAGGACGCGACGGTGCTCTGTCCCGCGAAGGCTGCGAAAATCGAATCATCGAGAGCGATCCGGTCTATGCCCGAAGTGAAGTCTAGAATCGTATCCAGGTTGGTTGCGTGCAGCGCCGTACCGAAGACGAACGTATCCACGCCGGCCCCGCCGTGCAGCGCATCGGCGCCACCACCGCCCTTCAGCACATCGTCGCCTGCGCCGCCCTCGAGCCGGTTGGCCAGACCGTCGCCGGTCAACGTGTCGTTGCCGGACCCACCGGTCAGGTTCTCGATGTTGCGGAGCGTATCCTCGGCGACGCCGCCCACCGTCACGCTGGCCGCGCTCGCGCCGTTCAGCGTCACGGCAACGGAGTCCGTCTTGTCGCCATAGTCCGCCGTGTCCACGCCGGCGCCTCCGTTCAGCACGTCGGCACCCAGGCCGCCGCGGAACACATTGTCTTGCGCATCGCCGGTCAGCGTGTCTGCCCCCGATCCGCCCGTCACCTTCTCGATGTTGCGGAGGACGTCCTCGACGACGCCGTCCACCCTCACGACGGCATTCGCTGCCCCGTTCAGGGTCACTGACACGGACACCGCCTTGTCGCCGTAGTCCGCCATGTCCATCCCGACGCCACCGTCCAGCACGTCGGCGCCCATGCCGCCGTTCAGCACGTCGTCGCCATCACCGCCCACCAGCAGGTTGGCCAGCGAATCGCCAGTCAGCGCGTCCGCGCCCGACCCGCCCGTCACCCTCTCGATGTTGCGGATCGTGTCCTCGACGACACCGTCGACCGTCACAAGGGCATTCTCCGCCCCGTTCAGGGTCACCGACACGGACGCCGTCTTGTCGCTGTAGTCCGCCATGTCCACGCCGGCGCCACCATCCAGAACATCGGCACCCAGGCCACCCTTCAACATGTCGTTGTCCGCGCCGCCCGCCAGCATGTTCGCCAGCGCATCGCCGGTCAGCGTGTCCGTCCCCGATCCGCCCGTCACGTTCTCGATGTTGCGGATTGTGTCCTCGACGACCCCGTTCACGGTCACGCTGCTGTTCGTCGCCCCGTTCAGGGTCACCGACACGGACACCTTCTTCTCGCTGTAGTCCGCCGTATCCACGCCGGCGCCGCCGTTCAGCATATCGGCACCAAGGCCACCCCGGAATATATTGTCGCGCGAATCGCCGGTCAGCGTGTCCGCTCCCGATCCACCCATCACGTTCTCGATATCGCGGATCGTGTCCTCGATGATCCCGTCGATTCTAACAGCCGCATTGGTCGCCCCGCTCAGGGTAACCAACACAGAAACCGTCTTGTCGCCGTAGTCTGCCGTATCCATTCCGGCGCCGCCGTCCAGCACGTCCCTGCCCGCGCCGCCCTTCAGCAAATCGTCACCATCACCGCCCACCAGCAGGTTGGCCAGCGAATCGCCGGTCAGCGTGTCCGCCCCCGACCCGCCCGTCACCCTCTCAATGTTGCGGAGGACGTCCTCGGCGACACCATCCACCTTCACGACGGCGTTCGCCGCCCCGTTCAGGGTCACCGAAACGGACGCCGTCTTGTCGCTGTAGTCGGCCATGTCCACGCCGGCGCCACCGTCCAGAACGTCGGCGCCCAGGCCGCCCTTCAGCACGTCATTGTCCGCACCGCCCGCCAGCATGTTCGCCAGCGCATCGCCGGTCAGCGTGTCCGTCCCCGATCCGCCCGTCACGTTCTCGATGTTGCGGATTGTGTCCTCGACGACCCCGTTCACGGTCACGCTGCTGTTCGTCGCCCCGTTCAGGGTCACCGACACGGACACCTTCTTCTCGCTGTAGTCCGCCGTGTCCACGCCGGCGCCGCCGTCAAGAACGTCGGCACCCAGGCCGCCCTTGAGCACATCGTCGCCGCCTCCGGCCAGCACCGTGTCGTTGCCGTCACCGCTGTCGACCGTGTCATTGCCGTCACCCGTGGTGATGCCGTCATGACCATTGCCGGTGCGGATCACGAAATGCTCGACGCCGCTGAAGTCGACCCGATTGTAGTAGCGGGGATCGTCACCGAAATAGAAGCCGGAATAGCCGGTCTCGAGCGAACCCGTCAGCGCGGTCCCGACATTGCGGTTGATCGTCGACCAGTCGACCGTGAGCGTGTCGCTCTCGGTCCCCATCGCAACCGCGTCGCGTCCGCCCGTCACCGTCACCACATCGTTGCCGCCACCAGTATCGATCTGGTCGTCGTAGCCGTGCGAAGCGCTCAACGACAACAGCGTGTCGACCGTCTTGACCCTGTCATTGCCGGCACCGGTCTTCAGCGTCAGCGCCTCGATGCCGCGGACCGTGGCGGTGCCAAAGTAGGTAAGCTGCACGCCCGTCTTGGTGAGGTCGATGTTGATGGCCTGAGACGCTGTCGCCGTCGACTTGTCCGCCTCCCACCGGTCGGCGCCGAGGCCGCCGTCGATGACATCGATGCCCTTGCCGGTGGCCAGGTGGTCGTTGCCGTCGCCGCTGGAGACGGTGTCGTTGCCGTCGCCGGTACGAATCCCGTCATGCCCGCTGCCGCTGCGGATGATGAAGTGCTCGACTCCGCTGAAGTCGAGGCGATTGTAGTAGCGCCAGTCGTCGCCGAAGTAGATGCCCGAGTAACCCGCTTCCAGCGAACCCGTCAGCACCACGCCGCCCGTACCGTTCACATCGTAGGTTCCCATCGACCGGCCGATCAGCGACCAGTCGATCGTCAGCGTGTCGGCGCCTGCGCCCATCGCGACAATGTCGCGGCCGCCCGTCACGGTGACTGCATCGTTGCCGTCGGCAGTGTCGATCTGGTCGTCGAAGCCATGCGTACTGGTGTTGGACAGGACGGTCGCGTAGGTCCGGACGGTATCGGCCGCCGCACCCGTCTTGAGCGTGAGCATCTCGATGCCACGCACCGTCGCGCCGCCCATGTAGGTGAGCTGGACGCCGGCCTGATTGAGATCGATGTTGATCGCCTGCGCCGAGGTTGCGAACGACTTGTCCGCCTCCCAGCGGTCGGCGCCGAGGCCGCCGTCGATGACATCGATGCCCTTGCCGGTGATCAGATGGTCGCCGCCGTCGCCGCTGATGACGGTATCATTGCCGTCGCCCGTACGGATCCCGTCGTTTCCGCCGCCGCTGCGGACGATGAAGTGCTCGACACCACTGAAGTCGAGGCGATTGTAATAGCGCCAGTCGTCGCCGAAGTAGATGCCCGAATAGCCCGTCTCCAGCGAGCCCGTCAGTACCACACCACCGGTACCGCTCGAATTGTAGGTCCCCACCGATCGGCCGATCAGCGACCAGTCCACCGTCAGCGTGTCGGTTCCCGTGCCCATCGCCACGGAATCGCGCCCGCCTGTGACAGTGACGGCATCGTTACCGGCATTGGTCTCGATCCCGTCGTCAAAGCCGTGCGTGCTGGTATTGGACAGGACAGTGGCGTAGGTGAGGACGGTGTCATCAGCAGCACCCGTCTTGAGGGTCAGCATCTCGATGCCGCGCACCGTGGCGCCACCCAGATAGGTGAGTTGCACGCCGGTCAGGTTGAGATCGATGTCTATAGCCTGCGCCGAGGTCGCGAACGACTTGTCGGCCTCCCACCGGTCGGCACCCGCGCCGCCGTCGACAATATCGATGCCCTGTCCGGTGATGATGTGGTCATTGCCGCCGGCGCTCGACACGGTGTCGTCGCCGTCGCCCGTGCGGATGCCATCGTCGCGGTCGGCGCTCTTGATGTCGAAACGCTCGATGCCACTGAAGTCGACGCGATTGTAGTAGCGCCAGTCGTCGCCGAAGTAGATGCCTGAATAGCCGGTTGCCAGCGAACCGGTCAGCGGCACGCTGCCGTTGCCGACGCTGTCATAGGTCCACAGGCTACGGTCGATCTGGGACCAGTCGACGACTAACAGGTCGTCGCCCGCACCGGCGGCGAGCACGTCGCGCCCGCCGTTGGTCCGCAGCGTATCGTCCAGTGCTCCGCCAAAGAGCCCGTCGTTGCCCTTGCCCCCAGCCAGGTCGAAGCGTTCGACGTTCTGGAACGACGCGGTATAGTAATACTCGGTGGTGTACGGCACTCCCCCGGTGATGACCGTCACCGAATGCGAGAAGCTCTTGTAGCTGCCATCGCCGCCATCGCGGAAGATGTCCCGCTGGGACGTTGACCAGTCCATGATGAGCAGGTCGCGCGTCCCCTCCCCACCGTCGAACTCCACGCCGTAGGAGGTGGCGAAATCGACAGCCAGCGTGTCGTTGCCGCCTTGTCCGGCAAAATACGTCCAGGTCCGGTTCAGGTAGGGATTGTCTGAGGGATTCGTGACCGTGCCACGAACGTCGAGATAGTCGTCGCCATTGCCCGCAGTGAGGCTGAGGGCTTCGATGGAGACGAGTTGAGTCCCGTCGGCCAGCGTGACGCTGCCGGAGCCCATCAGGTTCTTGAGGATGATGTTGTTGGCACCCCCCGACAGCGAGAGCGAGGCCCTGTCGAAGCCGCCGCCGCCATTCAGGATGTCGACCCCGCCGCCGCCAATCAGGAGATCGTCGCCGTCGTTGCCCGTCAGTATGTCGTTCAGTGCACCACCGACCAGAATATCGCCGGCGGAGCCGCCCTTCACGTCGAACCGTTCGACCTCCTTGAAGAAGAGATACTGATTGGATCCGCCGACAACGGTGCGCTGGTAGTTCTCCGCGATCCCGATCTTGTCGGAATTCGCGATACCCAGCCCGGAATAGCCGATCGATGTCGTGGCAAGGGACCAGTCCAGCACGAGCGTGTCGGTTCCCGAACCGCCGTCGAAGTGGTCGGCGGCAGAATTCAAGTCGCTGAATGTGGCGCGGTCGTTCCCACCGTGGCCGAAAACGACATCGGACCCTGCTCCCGGTGCGAACGTATCATTGCCATCGGTCCACGGATCCTGATCGGCGGCCTTCGCAATACCGGCCTCGACGCGATACATGCGGACGTTGTCCAGCATCGTGCCGTCGCCGTCGCTGCCGCCGATCTCCACGAAGGTCAGTCGATTCTTGTCCGGCCCGGTTCCCGCACCACCGGTGACGTCGATGTAGTAGGTCAGGTAGCCGGTCGTCGGATCGATGTAGGTGTCATGGGTCGGCCCCCAGGTCAGTTTCGTGCCGCCCCAGTAGACCTCCAGCCGTGCCGAAGTCCCTGCATCCAGCTTGCGCGCCTCGAATGCCAGCCGGTAGCTTGCGCCGTCCTCCGCGCGATCGACCTTCTGGGTGATGCTGATATTGGTTCCGGGCGCATAGCCTTCCAGATCGATTCCGTATTTTCCTTCGAAGGGATCGGCGCCGACGACGGCCGCGGTGAAGAGTTCACGTCCCGGGCCCGACAGCAGCCCCCAGCTGTCGAGGGAGTCCAGGTACTGGACATAGCCGTTCGCGTCGACCTCCACAGTGTCGACGACCTCGAAACCGCCGTTGATGATGAGGTTGGAGTCCGCGCCGAAAAGCGTGTCGTCGCCCGCATTGCCGGCGAGCCTGTCCGCCCCCTGTCCGCCGCGCAACACGTCTGTATCGTCGCCGCCAAAGAGAATGTCGTCGCCGCCGAGACCATCGAGGTCCGATCCTCCGGCAACCGTCAGGCCGACCAGTCGATCGTTGAAGTTGCTGCCGATCAGGTTCTCGATCGAGACCAGCACGTCGCCCTGCGCGTCGCCGCCCGACGGACGGCGGGTCTCCTGGCGACCGAGGTCGATGTCGACGGCGGCCGTCGATCGTTCGTACGTGACGGTGTCGGAGCCGCCGCGGCCATCGAAGGTGTCCGCACCCGCCCCGCCATCGAGCATGTTGTCGGCGGCATTGCCGGCGATCGTGTCCGCGCCTGCGCCGGTGATCGCCGTTTCGATCACCGTTCCGAAGGCTATGCCGATGTTGTTGACCAGGCCGGCGGCGCTGCTGAACTTACCGTCGTCGAGGTCCACCTTCGATGCCTGGGAGAATCCGGACAGGTCGAGCGTGTTGTTGGTCCCGGTGCTGAACAGCGTTACGACCGGGGTCGCATTGTTCGTGAAATCGAAGAACCTCTGGAGTCGGCCGCCGATGTTGCTGTTGAAGCCGAACACCTCTCCGCCATCGAGCGGAGTCGACTCCGCCTCTCCGTAGAGTCGCTGAATCGCCACCACGTCCAGCGGCATCCACGTATGAGCGGTACGGTTGTACGCATTGTTGGGGCCGGGAAGGTCGTTGCTGTCGGTGCCCCAGTTCGTGTCCTTGTAGTCGTAACTGTCGCGAAAGGCCGCCGTGCTGCGCTGGCTGAAGCCGATGTAGGACATCGTCGTCCACATCAGTTCGTCGTAGGCGCTGAACTGTTGGGTCGCCGGATTGACGGTCCCGTTGTAGTTGCCGCCGTGACCCAGACCGAGAAGGTGCCCGACTTCGTGGATGATCGTGGCCATCCCGAAGCCGCCGATGTAGTCGACGCGTCCCGACAAGTCCCAGCCGACCTTGCCGGTTTCCATGTTGATGATGTGCTGGCCGCTGCTCTGGCCGAGCGTGCTTCCGCTCCCCTGTGTGCTGGGACCGCTCTCGTTCGCGCCGCTTCCCGTACCGCCACGCTGAAGCTTCACATCGGCATTGCTGTCGCCAAGCACGAAGGTGACGTTGGCGATCGCCGACCACATGTCGAGCGCGGTGACGAACGTATCCTTTTCCGTATCGGTGAAATTCGACGCCGCATCGAACGTATAGCTGATCGTGGCGCCCGTGCCTGCCGTTGGAGTGCCCCACTTGTGGGCTGTATCGGATCGTTGCCCCCACCACGAGTTGCTCTGGATGGTACCGTCGGCATTGACCCCGGTGACGTAGGCGACTTGCTGTTCGAATGCCGAAGTCACGGGGGCAGCCGCGACGGCCGTCGCCTGCGACATCGCGCCTTCCGAGGTCGGGGAAACGGCTGCAAGCTCCGTCGAGTTTGCCGTTACGCCTTCAAGTCCGTCCCAGATCCACTTGGCAGGCTCTCGACCATCACCGCAAAAAACGCACATCTCTCCGTCCCCCAAGTATTCAGGCTGCGTCGTTCCCCTCGGCTTGTGCAGTCCGCCGACCGGCAACCAATGCAATGCCTACGTGCGTTTGGGTCCCGCTTCCCGGTTCGGCCCCCTTGCACGCCCGTTTTCCCACCCAACGTCTACCGCAGTTTCTCGTTCAGACTGTACCGCCGACATGTCAACCAGTTGTGAACACTGGCGCGACTGACAAGCGTGCCGCCTCACCCGGCATTCTCGGGTCGACGACGACATCGACCAGGCACCGTCCAGCTCCGGCTGGTCGCGGCCGGGCTTCTTGCGTTACTGGAAGGCGGGACAGCACAGCGGGGGAAGAATGAAGCTCATATTCATGACATGCGCGCAGTCCAGCGCCGTCGACAGTCAGACCGGCCGGCTCAGCCTCTTCCACCTGCTCGAACAGGTTCAGGCGACCAGCTTCCCCACGGCCATGTCGCTTACGCTCATTGGCATGTTTGCCCGGGAGGCGGGCGAGGCGGACGACCAGTCGGTTCGGTTGAAGGTGGATCTGGGCGAAGCGACGATCTTCGAGTCTGCCGTCAATTTCTCCTTCCGGGGCAAGCCGCGCAGCCGGGTCCTGATGGCCATGAACGGCCTCGCCGTTCCCTCGGCGGGAACGCTGTCCTTCTGGTTCCTTTCAGGCGAGGGCGCGCCGCTCGGGGCGCCGTGGGAGGTCGTCGTGGAGAAGGGTCCGGCACAGCAGACGCCGGCGCAGGCGTCATAGACGCCTTAGCTCCGCTTCAGATCGTGTGAAAAATCCTTCACCGGCTCTGAAAAAATATGTCCGGAAACGAATTTGTGACCGGCAGGATTCTTGCTCTCCCGGTGCAGTTTGCCCTATGTGGATGGTCTAATCTGCATTCGTGATGTGCGCGATTGCATAGTCACGGCCGTTCAGGGGCGTCATGTTCAGACCGAGCCAAGTGGCGTTCATCGACCCTGCGGTGCGGGATGCCGGTTTCCTTGCCAAGCATCTGCAACTTGGCATCGAGCCAGTGCTGCTGGACCCCACCCGTCCGGCGCTCGCGCAGATGGCCGAGTTTCTGGCGGCCAGACCGAAAGTCGACGTCATTCATATCGTCGCCCACGGTCAATCCGGGCAGATCGACTTCACCGCCGGTTCGCTTACGCGTGAGCGACTGACGGCTCACTGGAGCGAACTGTCTGCTCTGGCCCGTGGGCTTTCGACGACCGGAGAGATCCGCTTGTGGGCCTGCGAGGTCGCCAGCGGCGCGGCGGGAGCCGACTTCGTAACGGCGCTCGCGCAGGCGACCGGGGTTCCGGTGCATGCCTCCACGCACCTCGTGGGCGCCACCGCGCAGGGCGGCCGCTGGGACCTCGACGTACCGGCCGGCCCCTCACCTTCTCCCCCCTTCACGGCGGCGGGCGTTGCCTCCTATGCGGGCGTTCTCGCAACCTTCACCGCCGTGAAGGGGGGAGAAGGTG
>Ga0255166_1000608_pt1 | contig 12041 bp, 7 predicted proteins | sample Atl_Cont_RepC_8d_FD_186013 | JGI IMG/M metagenome (GOLD analysis project Ga0255166, IMG submission 186013) | Freshwater microbial communities from Altamaha River, Georgia, United States - Atl_Cont_RepC_8d | ecosystem: Environmental > Aquatic > Freshwater > River | place: USA: Georgia | collected...
ATTTCAATTAGGTACTAGTGGTACTACTGCTAGACCTACTCATATGAGATTACCAGAAACAATTATTGATCTTAAATGGATTAAATATGATTGTAAAAAACCTGGTGAAACTCGTACTAGATTTACAAAAATTATTTATAAAACTCCTGAAGAGTTTCTAGATATTACTGATCAACGTTTAAGTACAGACTCTAAAATAACAGTAGTAACTGATTCTACTGGTATTAAGATTAATGTTTATGATGATAGAGCTCCAACTTATTTTACATCATTTGATGATGACTATTTAGTATTTGATGCTTATAATTCTGCTGTAGAATCTTCTTTACAGAATAGTAAGACCCAATGCCATGGTAAACGTTCAGTAGCTTTTACTCTATCTGATACTTTTACTCCTGATTTACCAGTACAGATGTTTACTTATCTTCTTAATGAAGCTAAATCAGCTGCATTCTTAACTCTTAAACAAATGCCTAATCCTAAAGCTGAACAGATATCAGTATCACAAAAGCGTAAAATGAGTCAAGAAGCTTGGAAAATTAGTAACGGAATCACTTATCCACATTACGGACGTAAATAATGTCAATGCTATCTAGTAATACTCCAGCATTTATTAACTCTCAACAGTACTCGAAAGGAAAAAAGAATGGCAGAAAAATGGATTCAAAAGGCAATAAAAAAACCAGGAGCATTAAGAAAAGCTCTAGGGGTAAAAGAAGGTAAAACAATTCCAGCTGGTATGCTAGCTAAAGCAGCTAAAAAACCAGGTAAGATGGGACAACGTGCACGTCTAGCACAAACTCTAAAGAAGATGAGTAAAAAGAAATAATGAAGACTTTTACAACTCCTAACGGAAAAGAAATTCAAATTCAAAGAGATCCTAGATCTGCTCAATACTTTATTCAATTTGGTTCAGGTGGTGAACTACCAGAAGAGCTAACTGGTATCTTTACTAATGAGTTATTTGCTGAAACTGCTATTAATAAATACTTAGAGAAACAAGAAACTAAAAAAGCTAAAGCTGAAGCTAAGGAGTAGTAATGGCTGTAGGTAATGAGAAGATCTATAGATCATTTACTAAGGGTCTAATTACAGAGGCTAGTCCTCTTACATTCCCTGAGAATGCTTCTTTAGATGAACAAAACTTTGTCCTTAATCGTAATGGATCTAGATCTAGACGTCTAGGTTTAGACTACGAGGGAGGTTATTCTCTTACATCTACAGGTTTTAGTTCAGCTGCTATTCAAACAGGTAAACAATCATTCCACAAATGGGATATGCCTGGTGGTGATAATACAGTAGCAATAGGTATTATTCGAATACTTAATAAACTTTGGTTTATTGACTTACTTACTAACGCTCCTAGTTCTAATCTTCTTAATGGTGGTTCAGCTATAACCCTTAGTGGTTTAGGTGATGCTGAAATTGAAACAGCTACTATTAACAATAAACTTATTATTGTTTCAGAAGATCTTACTTATCCAGTTCTTTTATCTTATAATTCAACTACAGATACTGTATCTCAAACTACTATTACAGTAGAAGTTCGAGATATATGGGGGATAGATGATGGACTTCTAGTTAATCACAGACCTACTACTTTATCTAATGAGCATAAGTATAATCTAAGAAATCAAGGCTGGTCTCCAACTATTCAGACAACTACTGGTGCAGATGCTATTAATCGTACCTTTACTCAATTAGGTCAATACCCAGCTAACTCTGATACATGGGTAACTGGTAAGATTACTAATCCTAGTTCAGCAGACTTTGAGAAATTTGATGCTGATACAATGGAGAAAAACTCCACATCTAACTATCAAGTTGCTAAGGGTAGTTATATTATTGATGCATTCAATAGAGGATCTGAAAGAGAATCTAATTCAGGTATTACTGGATTACCAGTAGATCAAGAAACAGGGGCCTTCTCTACTGTAGCTTCATACGCTGGACGTATATTCTATTCAGGAGTAAACTCTGCTATTTCTGGTGGAGATGCTAAATCTCCTAACTTTAGTGGTTATGTATTCTTTACAACTGTGGTTACTGGTGATGATAAACTAGGTGTTTGTTATCAAGAAGCAGACCCTACTGATGCTAATATTAATGACTTAGTTACTACCGATGGTGGTACCATTCAGATTCCAGAAGCTACTCAGATTGTTAAGATTGTATCTAGCCAAGCTTCACTATTAGTCTTTGCAGATAATGGCGTATGGGAAGTTTATGGAGATACTGGAGGCTTTATAGCCACCTCTTTCCAAACAAGTAAAGTATCTACTAATGGTGTTAAGAATGCTAAGTCTATTGTTAATGTTAACGGTAACTTTGTATATTGGTCTAAAGCAGGTATCTATTTATTAAGTCCTGATCCTGGATCTGGTAGATTTTCAGCTAAATCTTTATCATTAACTACAATTCAATCTTTATTTTTAGATATCCCTACAGTTGGTAAGAACTACTGTAAAGGTTTCTATGATGAGAAAGAGAATCGTGTTCGTTGGTTGTATAATGATTCTGATACTTATACTACAAGTAATTATATAAATAAATATACTAAAGAGTTAGTTCTAGACCTTACTCTTGAAGCTTTTTATCTTAATTCATTCTCATCTTTAGCTAGTAACTCACCTTATATAGCTGATTACATAGAAATACCAGGATATGCAGTTGCATCAGAAGATGCTAATGTACTTGTCGGAACTGATGAGGTTATAGTAACCTCTGCTGATAAAGTTATCATTACTCAAGATGTAGTTGCCTCTAGAAGTACACAGTTTAGCTATTTAACTATGATAGGAACATCATTTACTATTTCTAAATTTACAAATAGAAAGTTTACTGATTGGGAAACAGCTGGTTCAGGTACTGGTGCTGACTACTCTAGCTATCTAGTAACTGGTTATGAACTCTTTGGTGATATTATTAGAAATAAACAAATTCCTTATATCTTCTTTTATTTTAATCGAACTGAAGATGGTTTTACAACAGTAGGATCTACTCTACAAATAGACAATCCTTCATCTTGTTTAGTACAAGCTCAATGGAATTGGGCAGACTCTGCTAATAGTGGTAAGTGGGGTAATCAGTTCCAAGCATATAGATTACTACGTAACTATATACCAAGTGGACCAGCAGATACTTTTGATTATGGTGATTCTGTTATTGTTACTAAGAATAAACTAAGAGGTTCTGGAAAAACTATTAGTTTAAAGATACAATCTGAAGCTGGTAAAGACATGCAAATACTTGGTTGGGGAGTATCAGCAGTAGCTACAAGTAAACCATAATGAGTTTAAGTATTCTATATAAAGAAGATGACAATGGTTATCTAGCTTTAAGTTATGAACCATTTCTACAGAAGACTATAATGCATATAGAATTTAAGAAGTGGAACTTACAGGAATGTAGAAGATATAGAGAATTGTGGGTTGTAATTAAGAAGTGTTTAAAAGAAAAAGGAATAACAGAGCTATATAGTTTGTGTGATTCTGATAAAGAAGTCAAGTTCAATAAGTTCTGGGGATTTAAAGATACTGGGTATAAAGCTCAGACAGATAGTGGAATTAAATTTATATTAAAACTGGAGTTATAGTATGAAACATAGAAATGTAAGAAAAGTAGGGTATGCTCCTGCAGTAGCAGCAGTATCTTCTGTTTTTAGTGCAATATCACCAATTATGTCAGTAGCTAGTGCCGTAATGGGTGGTGTTAGTTTCTTTCAACAAAAGAAAGCTACTAGTCAAGCTGCAGCAGCTACACAACGTCAATCTGATTTACAAAATAGATTAAATGACATTAATGCTAGACGTCAAATGATTCAACAACAAAGAGAAGCTCGTATTAGACGTGCTCAAATCACTACAGAAACTGCTGGTGCTGGATTAGGTCTTGGTGGTACATCATCTTCAGTAGGTGCTATTGGAGCTGTTAGTACTCAAGAAGCTACTAATGTTAGTGGTATTAGACAACAACAAGACTTTGGTAGAGCTATTGGTTCAGCAGGTACTGAAGCATATACTGCTATGGGTGAAGCTAAAGGTTGGCAAGAGATGGGTCAAGTCTCTGGTAAACTCTTTGACTTATCAGGTGGTTTTGACTCAATGAAGAAAATTGGATCTATATTTGGTTAATCTAGGATAAAGTAATGGAATTTACTGAAGATTTTGAATTACCTACCATAGAAGTTACAACTAAGCCAGTACCTGAAGTACAGGCTAATGATGAAGCATTCTATGCAGCTGGTTCTTATGGAACAGATCCAGTTAATAACTATACAAAAATGTATGGTGAATTAACTCAGGATGGGTATTCTCAGTCTTTAGAAGATGCTAAGAAGATGTGGATGGGTGAACAAGATACTAGAAATAAAGAAGCTGTTCTAGGTCTTATCAACGATCCAGCAATACCTAGAGAACAAAAGACTAAAGTTCTATCTATTTATTCTACTACTGGTTATATATCTACTGATATTAAAGATAAGTATGTTCAACGTATTGCATCTGTAAACGTAGGTGATACACATCTAGACGAATCATCTCAAGATACCAATGTTAACTTATTACCAGCTAAAAAGGCTGATATAGAATCTAGAAAAGAAGACTACAGTAAAGACTCTTTCTTTGATACAATCGTTGAGAATATGCCAAAGATCTATGAAGGGATTACTCCAGGACTCATCATTAGAAAACCTGATGGCAATATTGATTGGAAAAAAACACTAGCTCCTAGCCAAATAGCTAAAGATGTTGGTGGAGAAGTATTAGGTTTAGTTAACTTCTTTAGTTCTTTACCTAACTTCCTAGAGTCTCGTGGTCATGCATTCACTAACTTAACTAAACAGGCTATTAACAAAGAGAACTTAGACTGGAAAGATGCTATTGCTAAAGGTGAAGAGTGGGCAGCAACTAGTCCTATTGTTTCCTGGTCTGATCTAAGACTTGAAACTATTGTTAAAAAGCTAGGATTAGAAAATGAATTTGAAGCTGTTAAGAAAGAGTATGAAGGTTCAGTAATCAATAGCATTACTGGTGGTATTGGTACTATTATTCAGAAACTAGATGACAAAGGTGTAGAAGCTGGTAAAACTAAACCAGGTCAAGTGCAAGTTCTTACTGATGCAGCCTTAATCTTTGGTGGTCCTTTATTTAAGGGTGGTAAAGCTCTTACTAAGAAGTTTACTAAGAAAGAAGAGACTATTGATATTCGTCCTGATAGTCCTCTTGATAATACTGTAGAAGCTAATCCAGGAGTTGCTGCTCCTATCATTGAAGCTGCTATTAAAGATGACACAGGTCAAACTGCTACAGCTTTAGGTGCTGAAGAACCTGGTATTCTTGTACATAAATATGTATTACCTAAGACTACAGAAAAAGCAGCTGATGTTCGTAACAATCCTGACTTACACCAACAAATTATTAAGCTTAATAAAGATCTAGAAAATGTTCTAGAGAATACACAATTTGACCCTAACGTTATAGATGTAGAGCAACGTAGAGCTGACATAGAAGCTGTAACAAAAGTTATCAATGAATCTAATTTAGCTACATATATGCAATCTAATTCATTGGTGAATGTAGCTGATACATTATTCCAAGTTAAAGCTGTTTTTGGCAGGGATAGTAACTACTTCTTTAACTCTAGAGAGAGTGTTATCAATGCTTATAATAATCTTAAAACATTAGTAAGTTCTATACCAGTAGAGGACATGACTACTGATTTCATAAACTTTACTACTAATTATGAAACTTCTGGATTAAGAGAAACTGCAACTAGTACAGGTTCTCTTTATATTGTTGATAGGATTACAGGTCAAAAATATACTCCTGATTCATTACGTGCTGATCCTAAGTTTACTGCAGATATAATGGATAATAAACAATTTGCAGTTGTATGGGAATACAATAAAGAATATGATTTATTATCTAATGTGCTTAATGGTCCCCAAGCTGTACAAACAGTACTAGACTTTGGATATAAGTTTGACATCTCTAAAATTGCACAAACTACATTTGGTAAATGGATTACTCCTTCAGGTAAGTTTGCTCCTTGGATTGAAAAAGGTCTAGGTAGACAAGCTGAAAGATCTGCATACTTATCAGCTCAAACTCTTAATTTAGTTAAACAAAAACTAGGTGATGGTAAACTTAAGAATGAACTAGCTACAGTTGTTAACGATGCTCAGACTTCTGGTAGAGAGTTATTTACTAAAGCAGAACTTAGATTAAAGTTCCCTAAACTATCTACATCTCAAATTGATTCTTTATTTGAAAAACAAGTATTTTGGAGACAGATTAATTATTTTGATTTAGCTTTAACAGATAGAGCTAGACGAAATGAATTAATCAATACAGGTTATGTCAATGGTCTTTATAAAGATGGTAAGTATATTGGTGCTGCTAGAAAAGACTTTGCTTTCATTGGTGAGGGTAACTTACCACCTAAATCAGTATGGGATCTTACATTAGATATTCCAGTAGAATTTGAACTAGACAAAGCTAAGACTGATGGGGTTTATAACATTGGAGGTAGACAACTAGTTGTTCTAGAAAAAGCTTTTACTGACAGAGCTACAGGTAAAATATATGAATATGGTTTAGTTGGAGATAAAGTAAAACTTGATATTCTTCCACAGAAAGTAATCAGAAGAATACCTGGATATTCTCCAGTACTTTATAGAGAACACTTCTTTATTGATGCTGTACCTAAAGAACTTAATGTTAATGGGTATCAGATCATGGACAAGACTAAATTAGAAAACTATTCTAGATCTGTTGCAGCTGCTACTACTAAGTATGAAGCTGAGGCTTTAGTCAGAGAGTTTGAAACTAGATTACCAGACCATACTATATCTTTACGTAAGGCTCGTGAAGAATCATTAGGAGATCGTGTATCTCTCTATGAAGTTCATGGTGAAGTAGTACGTAATGCTTTACGTCGTGGTGAAAGATTACCATCACTACAAGGTCCAGCTCGTATAGAAGACCCGCTTACAGCTTTAATTAAAACATCTCAAAGTCTTGCACGCATAGATGCTATGAGATCTTATAAGAATGTCTTTGAGTCTTACTTTATTAAGAACTATAAAGAATTCTTACCTAGAGTTAGGGAAGGTGAATTTCCTCCTCGTATAGAGTTGATTGAACCTTTACCAAGAGCTATGAGTGAGGCTGAAAAAGCTAAGTTTGAGAAAGCTAAAGCAGAGTTTGAATATTATAGCACAATTACTTCTTTTGCTGATTGGTCTGATTCTATTCCTAGTGCTCTAGTATTAGCAGCTGATGTATTAGAGAAGTATAAGATTCCTGGTAATGTACTACGTGAAATTGGTAACAAGAATATGATTATCAATGCTCCACAGCGTATAGCATCGCTATTCTATATTACTCTTAACGTACCTAGACAATGGTTTGTACAAACTCAACCTATCTTTGAGATGGTTGTAGCTAATCCTATTCAAGGAACTAAGAACGTAGCTTTAATGCTAGCAACTAGACTAGCTATACTTGATGAAGCTAAGATGCTTAAACCTTATAAAAACCTTATAAGTAAATTTGCTCATGACTCAGTAGGTAACTTTATAGATAAAGCTGAGTTTGATGCTACAGTTAAAGCTATTAAAGAATCAGGATTACTACAATCAGTTGACCAAAACTTATTGGTTAATCAGATTCTAACAGATTCTACTAGACCTTTAGTTGAAACACCATTAGAAAAAGGTATGGCTAGAGCAACTATGATTCCTTCTGCTACAGTTAAACTAGCTAGAGCAGTTGGTTTTGATGCAGCTGAGTTGTCTAATAGACTATTTATGTGGTTACAAGCTAAAGATATTTGGAAAGAACAAAATCCTGGTAAGAATTGGAATACTCCTAAAGCTAAAGATGAAATCTCATACGAAGCTTGGAGATTATCAGGTTCTATGAGTAGGGCTGGATCTCTTCCATACCAACGTGGTGCTTTATCATTCTTGATGCAGTTCGCTGCAATCACACAAAAACAATTCCTACTTGGTTTCCAAGAAGGTGGTAGTATTCTTTCTAGAGCTGATAGAACTAGATTATTAGCAGCTAGAGGATTACTATGGGGTGCCTATGGTGTAGTAGGTGGTAAGATCTTAATGGATGCTATTTCATCATCACAAGATCCTGATATTATTGCACTTAAAGAAGAAATTAGAAAAGGTGCTTATGATCGTGTAATGAATGGATTCTTTAAAGCTTTAGCTGGAGATGATATAGATCCTAAGATTAACTTCTCTAAAGATATTAATCCATATGGTGAGTCAGGTTTAGGTATACCTTATATTGATTTAGCAGTTGAGATGGTAAAGATGCTAAATGGTGAAACTAACGGATTTAGATTCCCAGCTTTATCAGCTATTGGTCGTATTCCTGATACTATTAACACTCTTAACTCTTGGTTAGCTACTAAAGAGATCACAGATCAAAACTTTAGTCGTGTAGTATTAGAAGCTTCACGTTTTGCATCAGGTATGGATAACTGGGCTAAAGCTCAATTAATGTTAGCTATCCACGACAAGATTACTAAACAAGGTAAACCTTTAGGTCTAGAAGCTACTCGTGCTGAAGCTTTTGCTCAAGTAATTGGCTTTACTACTACTAAAGAAGAAGATATCTGGGCAGCTGCTAATGTTAAGAAAGATAGAACTACAGAAGTAAAAGATATGGCATCTAATATACATAGAGAACTTATTAAGATTATCTCAGATCCTGATCTTAAGAACGATCCTGAACTTGAATCTAAGAAACGTGAGATTGTAAATAGTTTCCTATCTACATTACAAGATGATGATGGTACACATTGGGATAAAGATAAGATTAAAGAAGTAAGAGAACAAATCTGGGAACTTGATAAAGAAACTAGAAGAACACTTAAACGTAGTCTAATTGAATACACTTGGACTAAGATGAATGGTCAATATAACGAAAACAATCAAAAATTAGAGAACTTGTTAAAAGATAAAAAGAATGAATCAACATTCAATTTACTTAACTCGATACACGGAAGGGAAAATCCATAATGGCACAAGAACGCTTTTCACAAACAATGAGTATACCTAGCTATGCAGCTAATCCTGTAGTTGATAAGTCAGGTTTAATATCAAATGATATATCTAACCTTGCTGGTACTTTAGGGTTTGCTACAGAGATAGCAGGTGATCTTATGAAGTCTAGTGCTGTTAGTGGTATCGAAGAAGCAATCAAGACTAACATTGAAGACTATCAAAAACAAAGTCCTACCTATATTGCTCAAACTAACCTTGACGTTAAATCTATGCAAGATAAGTTGAATGATCCTACACTTAAAGAATCTGAAATCCCTGGCATCGTTAAGTCTATTAATGACAAAGTTAATTTCTTACAAACAGCTAAAGATCAACGTAAGATTAATGAGTATGAGTTTACATCTAGAATAAATCAAGTTACTCGTGAAGCTCTTGCTAAAAATCCAGCATTTAGTAAAGAAATTCTATCTAAAGCTCAACAAACTTTAGATCTAAATAACATCCAACAAACTATTAAATTAGATACAGCTTTGTATGAATCACAAAGAAAATCTATTGAGGAAGAAAGAAAGAACTTAAGAGAGTTAGGTGAGAAGTTCTTTATTATGCCTCCTAAAATTAAAGATGCAGATGGTAATGAATATCTAGATTATGGTGCTTTAGATACACAAGTTCGTAAAGCTATGGAAGATGAACGTATAGCTAAGAATGCAGAACGTTTAGTAAATACTACTAAAAATCTAAATGAAGCACAACTACAAGAAATAGTCAATAACAATATCCATTGGTCTGTTGTTAACAGTTCTTATAGAAACGGTTTATCTCAATTCAATACTCTAATGAAAGATCCTAATCTTCCTTTAGATAAGAAGGTTGCTACATTAGACTTATTAGCTAATCAAATGAAGTTAGAATTCTCTACTAAGTTTGGTAAGTTCTACAATAAACCTGAGATCAAAGAAGCTGCTGATTTCTATACTAAACAGATTGATGGTTTAGTTACAGCTCTTAAGAATGATACTACAGGTAAGAACTATGCTGAGATTCTTGAAACTAACTCTAAGATTAACACTAAGTTATCTGAATTAGAGTTACGTAACATGGGTATTGATCCTGTCTATACAAAGACTTTAAGTGATTTAGCTCCATATCTCAACAAGTTTAACCTTAATCCTAAACTAGAGAATGACTTAATTAACTATGGTAACTTAACTGTTACAGGCATCCTACAAAAGATGCAAAAGGGTCAAGCTAATCCAAAAGAACAAGGAACAGTAGAGAATGTGTTCCAAAAAGGTTCTATTGTACTACAAAATGGTGAGAAGTTGTCAATCAATGGTGGTTATCTAAATTCAGCTACTACAAGCATTAGCAAGGGGGATGCTACTGTTGTTCCTGTATTTAAGCAGTCTTTAGATAACTACATTGGTTACATTAACTTCGATTCTGATTATCTAACTACTAAAGACAGAACTGTTCAACAGAAGAAACAGTTTATTGCTATGGAAGAAATGTTTAAACAAATAGGTGATCCTAAGTTTAAAGAGGCAGCTAAGTATGTTGATCAATATCAAGCATCTCAACTACTAAAAGGTGTTGACGAATACAATAGAGTAATATATAATAACTTTATGAAGTACAGAGTAGAACATCCTAATGAAAAAGTTCGTATCAGTCAAAACTGGGACGGAACTCTCATTGCTACAGGAGGTTCAGAAGAGTTTAATACTAACTATATTGGACGTATTAATACGGCATTAAAAGCATATTCTACACTTCAAGGAAAGAATCCTAATGAGGTATCTAACGAGTTCTATACTAAGTACTATCAAGATATCTTTACTAAGAATGTAAGTGAATTATCAATGAAAGTGAAACCAGTTGAAGAAGGTAATATTGACCTTAAGAATAGACCAGTAGTGAAAAACGCTGATGGTACTATAAGCACAGTCAGAAGCATGTCAATCAATATTGGAGGTAAAGAAATCTTAATACCTACAGTATCAGATGATGGCAAGATTATGACTGAGAACGAAGCAATCAAACAATACTTAGATACAGGTAGACATCTAGGTAAGTTTAGAACTGCAGAGGAGGCAACAACATTTGCTAAACAACTTCACAATGAACAAGATAAGATGTATTCTCCTGGGAACACTCTTAATAATTTCTCATCCACTCCTGGAGGTGGAGCAGATAAAAAAGTAGGATCTCAAAAAACATCTTATATTCCAAAGATCATCTCTGAAGCTAATGCTGGTGAAATAGACAATATTCTAGTTAGATTAGCTCAGCAAGAGTCTGGAGGTTTACACATTAACCCTACAACTAGACAGCTAATAGAGTCTCCTAAAGGAGCTAAAGGTGTTACTCAAGTAATGCCAGCTACTGGTGTAGATCCTGGTTATGGTGTACAACCACTAAAAGATCAGTCTGAAGGAGAATATAAACGCTTTAGCCGTGACTACTTTGTAGCTATGCTAAAAGAGTTTAATGGTGATGTAGGTAAAGCACTAGCAGCTTATAACTATGGTCCTGTTAATGTTAAATCATTAGTCAAGAAACATGGTGATAACTGGTATACTAAACTACCTACAGAAACTAAGGATTACGTAGCTTCTATCCTATGAACTTTGAATTTGATGAGGCTTTAAGTAAGACCTTTAGAACAGTTAAAGGAGTAGCGGCTGAGGTTACTGGCATGTCTGATAATAAAGACATAGCTACTAACACAGCCAACGCTGCTTATGGTAAAGATACACAACACAATGGTAAAGCTGATGCTATGCGTCACATACTTTTTTCAGCTCTAGCTACTCAGGATTATACTGATGTAGGAGCTAAGACTATTTCATTCTTAAATGAGAATCTTAGTTGGAATCAACCTAAAGCTGAGAAGAATATGGATACTACTAATGATGCTATTGGTAGAGAAATAGGCAGGAAAGCTAAATCTAAAGAAGAGATGGTTCAGATGGCAAAGGATGCCATTGATTCAGGTAGAGCTGTTGTG
>Ga0255166_1000611_pt1 | contig 11997 bp, 12 predicted proteins | sample Atl_Cont_RepC_8d_FD_186013 | JGI IMG/M metagenome (GOLD analysis project Ga0255166, IMG submission 186013) | Freshwater microbial communities from Altamaha River, Georgia, United States - Atl_Cont_RepC_8d | ecosystem: Environmental > Aquatic > Freshwater > River | place: USA: Georgia | collected...
CACTTTCACACCGATTATTCGGTGGAGATTCCTTCAAGGTATGGGTTATTGAAACGGCAAATGACGTCATCAATTTGACGGTCGCCGGAGCAATAATCGCGCTCATGAATTAAGCGCGTCATTTCAGTAATTCTTATACTAAGAAATTACTAAATTGCCACGGGTCTGAGTGATCAACAACTTTGTTGTTCCATCCCTCAAACCAATCCTTGCGATTCTTGAGCGGGTCCCAATCTGCCGCAGCAGAGTGAATTCCACCCCAATAACGCTCTGCATATGCCAAAACTTCGCGCCATGGCAATTCATCCGGCACAAGCAACCCTTTATCTGGATTCTTCATAGCCCAAGCAACTGCTGCATACACAGCTGAAGCAATTTGCACTGTAGTAGCGGATTGTCCTGGAATGAGTTTGCGTGAATCATGAATATTAAGAAGTGAACCTGTCCACCATGACTTGTAGGTATGACCCATCAAAAGCACGCCAAGGCGGTCTTCTCCATCTGTAATTTCATTATTCATGATGCGCTGATTTTTATGCAGCTCCCATGAACGCATCTCAAGATCTTTGAGTGATGCAATCGTTTCATTTGAGGGACAGTACGCATAATGCACTGTTGGTCGATAGATCGCTTTAGCCCCATCCCACACTGTTAAATGATCTGAGATTGTGAAGGCTTCGCCATGTCTAATAACCATGCCGTGAATTTCAATATTTGGTACCCAAGAGCGCACCCATGTAGTTGCGCCTGGTTGTGCGATGGCAATTTGATTCTTTGGACCATCGGCATACTCATAAGCATTTGTAGGCAAAGTTTTTTCATGAGTTCCCCAACCCAGTTCAGCAGGAGCAAGGCCTTCTTCGTATAGACCTTCAACCGACCAGGTGTTTACAAACTCATCTGGTTGCTTGGGCTTATTGGTCACCTGAGTATCGCGTTCAGCAATATGGATAACCTTCACACCTAAAAGATGAGCAAGATCGTTATAACTTTCTGCAGTGAGTGCAGTCTCTACTCCATTCGCTGCTTTTCCATCTTTGAGCGCTTGAGTTGCAATATCTACAAGAGATTTCTTCACTAATTGCGATACAAATCCAGGATTTGCGCCATGTTCAACGATTGCAGTTGGACCCTTTGCAGTCCATTTTGATTTCATGTCACGCAATTTCATGTGACGGTAATACAACGTGCGCTCTAGTGGATGACGCTTCTCCCCACCAATGAATGGATCCCATTCTTCGACTGAAGTATTGAGATACAGGACTCCATTTTCATGGCACCAGTTAATGATGACGTTGGCATCGATATACCAAGCTAAATCCAGCAGAAAATCGCCGGCTTTCAAATACTTTGATAATTGTGAATCAAGATTTTCTTGAGTGATTGTCTCTTGAACATATGTTGCCCCTTGCTTAAGGGGTTCTTCAAAACGAGAGCGATTGTCTCGCATATCCATAATTGTGATTTGTTTTGCATCTACCAGATGCTCGATAAGAAGTGGTGTGACTGATTGTGAAACTGATCCTGCACCGAGAATTAATACCCGATTAGTAAATTCTGCCAATTATTTTCTCCTGACTGGCTTTTCTCACCTCAAATGACGAGCTCTAGCGGCTCTCTAGTTAGTTGGACAGCGGAAATCTACAGCCAAAAAGCTGAATACCCTAAAATCCTAATTTCCTTTAAATCTGCGAATTTCCTGAGGCCAGCCACATGCCTTGGCAACTTTTGCACCCCACATGTTCGCTTCCTCATCATCTTTTACATCGATGATGGTCAATCCCCCGATGAATTCGCCACTTGTTGTGATGGGGCCAGAAGTATTTCCAGATTCATCCATGCCAACAGCTAACTCAATTTCTTCGACAAGGCCTCCGGCAAAGACCAGCGCGCCAGCTGCTTTCATTTCAGCGACAACTGCTCGCGCAAGCGGTCCTCGAGATTCATACCATTCAGCTGGGTGATCTCCAACCCATTGTTGATTGAAATAGATTATGTATTGAGGCATAGTAAATTCTAGCGCTGGATTGCGCTGATTCTAAACTTGCTGAGATCAGATCGTGATTAAGAGCGAGAATAATAAACTTCAAGAGATGAAGTGGAAATTATCTTTCCTTCCATTGCGGAAATTAGAGCTTTTTCGGTCGCCTCCTGGGCAGAAATATTTAATTTTGAACTCAGCGCATATAAATAAATTGAATACTTCTTCGAACCTGGTCCCTGTGAACATGGAGGTGTGTATCCCAACGTTTTACCTTGAAAATTTTGCCCTAAGACTCCGACATTTGTGGCACCTGCAGCAATTGTTCTGGCTGACTTAGGAATATTAAATACTGTCAAATAGAAGTGATTACCGATATCCACTTCGCCAGGACGTAACGGACCAGGTGATGTGTCCATGATCAATACGAGAGATTGGGTATTGGTTGGGACATTAGACCAACTCAATGACGGTGAAATTCCCTTTCCCTCACAGGTAAAGTCTTTTGGAAAGGTCCCACCGTTTTTGAAATCGGGACTACTTAATACAAGAGATTTTGAGGTTGTTGGTGCTGTTTTTATAACTTTTCGCAGAAGAATAATGTTGTCGAGCTTTAAATCTGAAGACCATACCAAAGCTGCAGAGGGTACCCACGTAAAATCAAAGTAACCATCTTTTACACCCACCGCCTCTTTGGAGAATTCAGTAGCAAATTTCCACGAGGAATCTTTGTAACTAGGTGATGTCCAGTGAGAGGGAATTTTGACATCAAGCGACTTACACTCTTCAGTAGGATTTTTTGATGTCACACATTCAGGGTTAAGTGGAGCTGTGTTGATTGTAAGGACTCTCCAGTCGCGAGAAGTCTGTGCAATAACACGATTAGTGGCAACTTCACGAACTTGAAGAATTATTCCTGCATCACCAATTTGTTGATTTGGTTTACCGATGTATTCAAGTCCTGAAGCATTCTCAGTAAAGTCCTTAGCTACTACTGCAATTGTTAGTGGGTAAGTGGCAGAGAATTTGATTTTCTCGCTATTAAAGGATTTTTCAGTGGTAATTGGAACTAAATCCTCGCCTACCTTCTTTCCATTTATATAGAGTTCAAACCAATTATCAGCCCACACTTCAGCTTGAAAGGCGATGGTCTTGCTCGTGATTGCGTGTGCTGGGGTAGGCAATGCCAAGACAAGTATCGATATTACTAATGCAACTAAACGTTTCATTAATCTGCAGTCCTAACGTAAGAATCTGCCACTTGACCGTCATAAAGTATGAAATCGACTTTAGCTTGGTTACCAGTTGTAGAAACTTTTAGAAATCCTGATCCTCCAACACCTTTCCCAGATATATAGCCATATTGATTAACATTAATTTTGTTACCTGGGTGACTTGGTTGCGGAACAGTTTGATAAATGATTCCATCAAGCTCCTGTTTCACGTATAGGTGATCATGTCCTTTGAAGACAAATCCAACTTTGTTTTCAAGTAAGAGCTGATGAATTGGTACTCCCCATCCAGGTCTATTAGTGTTAAAACCATTGCTTCCATCAATATTCTTGCCGCCCCATTCATTTTTCATGGCGATTTCTACTCCACCTCTAGACGTTTGATCGCCCACTAATAAATGGTGAATGTAAATGAACTTATGTCTCTCTTTTGAATTCTTCAAAGTTTCGGCCAACCAATCGTATTGAGTCTTTCCTAGAGTCCACTCCCAACCTGCCGAGGTTGGATTCTTCATTGTGTACGTAAATGGATCTAGTACTACGTGTAATTGGTCAGGACCAGTGAATGAATAGTAGGCAAGCTCTCCTGTTTGCTCCGGGAAGTACTCTTGTCGATATTTTTTGGTATTAAAGTTACTGTAACCCAACTCTCCATCATGGTTACCTAAGCAAATCTTTAATGGAACATTGCCAAGCCTTTGGTAATAACCCTTCATTAACTCGAAACGACCACGAATATTTGCTTCCGTCTTGCTAGGCAATTTATCAACCATAAAAATATCGCCAAGATCCATTAAGAATGCCGGAGAAGAAGCCACAATCTGTCTGAGCGTTCCTTCATATACTTCTGCACTTGAATTTTCATCCATGTGGGGATCCGCCTGAATTGCAAATGTTGCTGAAGATTGCGTTTGAGAATCTACAGTTTTGACGCTTCTCTGAGCAAGTGACATGAAATTTACATTCGTGCCTATCGCATATTTCACTTTGTAATAGACCAACGAATTTGACTTTAGATTTGAAACAGAAATATTTCTTGTACTTCCCTTGGGGATAGTAAAAATGGAGGTTTTTCCAGCAATGGTGGTCTTGGTATAGCCATACTCAATGTAAACCCTGACGGCGGTGGTTGTTGAAACTGCGCTCGTGAAGGCATTTGCAGTTGGGGTTCCTACAATTTTGACAGATATTGGAACTGCAGCAATTGCTTTCCCTATGGGACTGCTAGCAAGGATGCCAAAGAAAGTGGCTTTGATAAAACCGCGGCGGTTTATGAAATTAAATGGGCTACTCATTTGCGTTGATATACCTCTGTCCTGATAGCCCCAGACGAGTCGATGAACTGCATATTTACCTCTGTGAGTGAAGCCAAATATTTGACGTGGAAATCACTTCCGTTAAGTGAGTATTTCAAATCAAATGATGAATCATCAATGCGTTCGAATCCGGTAATCACTGCACCCCGAAGCGGCTCGCCTGCTGGCCTGAAAGCTTTTGTTAAAGATTGTGGCTCTACTTGACCTCCAATCTCAATTACTTCACCCTTAAACCCACCATTTATATAGGGATAGCTCTTGGTAGCGTGATAGTGATAATTCTTTTTTGAATCAAAGTGGCCATTAAATGCATCCAATTTAGTAACTTTCTTGCCATCGGCTTCTGTTTCACCATAAATAGGAAAACCATCAAGTGCATATGCGATTGGAACTTTCTTACCAACAATCGTTTGAAGATGAGTTGGAGCGATGTGGTAGTGATAGTCATCAGCCCTGCCACAGTGGCCTCCCCAATCATCTAGTTCACCCGCAAGAAGTGCATCATCGCCTCGATTGTTAAGTGCATTAAATATTGGGATTCCGTTTACAGCTATTGCTATTGCACCTCGTAAGAAGTGATTTTTTGCTGAAATTGGATTGGCGGCAAGCACAGGTTTGATCGGTATGGACCAGGCATTTGCTCCCGTATAGTTTTGAATTGTTGGAACTTGTTGTTGCCAACTCTTTATTCCCACCATCATTTGATGAGCTGGGATTCCGTTGCTTTCAATTAGATAGAATTTTTCTCCTTTAAATACCTTCACAGATTGAGCAAAGGCGGAAAATCCTGGAAGTTTTACGCCAGAAAGAGCTCTTGCCGAATCTGTAGGAAGAATTGAATTCGCAAATGCTAGCCCCGTAGCAATACCTGAAAGTTGAAGAAACTTACGACGATCAATTTCCGTTAAATGCCTGACTTCATGTTCGTGATTCATCTTTATGCCTTGGGCTTGACGATGTAGCTATGTGCCACGCTGAGATTTTTACGATTTGTATCTTTGCTTCTTGCCGCCAGGAAATATTCTACTTTTGCTTGTGACGGCGCTACAGTCACTCGAACATGCCCAGAATTAGGTGCTTTGGTTCCTGTCTTATAGGCAGAATCATTAAACATTGAAAATGTGTCATCAGCAGGATTAGGCATAGATTGATAAATAAGACCGTCGCGTTCTTGCGTGCAGAAAATGTGATCATGTCCTTGGAAAAAGATTGAAACTTGGTTTTTCACCATAAGGTCATGAATTGGAAGTTCCCAATTTGGGCGCTCTTTTGCAAATGTTGACTGACCTTTAGGGTCATTCCCGCCCCATTCATAATTGGTAGAAACTTCAATTCCCCCACGTCCAGTACCCATCACGTGATGCGCGAAAACAAACTTATATTTGGCGTTGCTGGACTCTAGCGTTTTCTTGAGCCACGCATACTGTTCATCGCCAATTCCTACATTCCAGAGATTGGTTACTTTTCCATTTCCGGCTTTATTTCCGTTGTTTCCTTTTGTTGTCGAAGGATCTTCGACACCCGCAACATTATCTACCGGGTTTTTTGAGTGCCAGTATGGATCTAGCGTCACAAATAGAGCATCACCCCAAGTCCATGAGTAGTAATCGCGTGGTAATCCCACACCAGAAATTGGAGTCATATTTCCGGAATAGAAAGAGTCAGGTTCTGGAAGAGGGTAATACTTAAGCCGCGCATTTCCTGCCAATACAGCTGGATTAGTTTCAGTACCATCCAATAAATATGCGGCAGCTTGTTCATGGTTACCATTCACTAAAAAGAGCGGAACTGAACTGGTTGCAATTGTTAGCCAATTTCTGTGGGTGCTATAAATTTTTTCTACATTTGACTTATTTGCCTGGCCTTTGCCAATGAGTGGGTCAATACTAAAATCATCTCCCATCATGATATGAAAATCAGGCTGCTGAGAAGCTATATTTGAAAGGGTTACTCCATACAGTTCTGCATTAAACATTTTTCCAGCGCGCTCAGGGTGAGTATCTCCATGCACTGAAAAACTGAAAGTAGATCCGGATTTGCGAGCAGTAGTAAATGAGAATTGCTTTCCATTTACAAAATTGGCGCGGTTAACCTCCTTATAGTTGACTCGGTAATACACCTTGGTTCCTGGCTGTAAACCCGTGATATCAAATACTGCAGGAGAACCAGGAGCAGTTTGCAATTGACTTGTTTTACTTGTGTAACGAGTTTTAGAATTACCATATTCGACTAACGTGGTAATTGGTTGTGACGATAAAACGCTAATGGCAATCGAAGTATTCGTTGGACGCCCTAATACTCGCGTGATTATTGGAGCCGTAACTCCAAGCGCCTTTCCGATTGAAGTACCCGCGACAGCAGTTGTCGCCGCCATCAAAAGTAGGGATCTACGAGTAACGGGAGACTTGGCCCAAGATTTCATTAAATATGTAGCGTTCTTATCCATTCCTAGACTGTAAGGGAGAAGTTTGGACCTATCTACAAAAATTAGTTGAGAAACTTCAAAGAATGTCCTGTGGGTTTCTCTATACAGTGTTAAAGGGTGTTTTTTACTTGACATATCGACTATATCTGATTTACTTCACATCACTATGAATCAATCAATCAACGTTCGTAAACTTGCAGGATTCGCAGCTATTGGCGGAATCCTCAATTCAATTATCTTTTTCATCGCCAAAAGTGCTGACGCAACAATGATTGTCAATCAAGGAGGCTCGCAGCAGATTGCCTTGCCTATGGTCTTTGGGTCAACGTTCTTTGGACTCGTTGTTGCGGCCATTGTTGCGAACTTCATCGGAAAGAAATCACAAGGTTTCCTCAAGAATTCACCAACCATCGGTCTCGCATTTGGAATTGTTACCGCAGTTGCACCTTTTTCTGCTTCAGATGACTCCAAGACATCTATCGGATTAGCATCCATGCACATAATTGCGGGACTTATTTGGTTCGTGGGTACAAAGCGCGCAGTAAATTAAATAAATAAAATTTCAATCTCCTGAAACTTAACCTAAGTTTTTGAGCGATTGCTCCCAATAACAAGGAGAAGGCCGCCTCGTAATACGAAGCGGCCTTCATGTTTGTTACGTGAGTCGCCCTATAAGCCGGATCCTGTCTTGCTATTGCTAGCGAGATCACCATCCATCTAGATCTGTAATTACTTACAGATTCAAGCGACCTACCCGATAGCTTCAGCGCGAGCAGCGCACTATCTTCTTGGTCTTGCTTCAGGTGGGGTTTACATAGCTACGTATATTGCTACACGCACTGGTGGTCTCTTACACCGCCGTTTCACCCTTACCAATATTCCGAAAAATATTGGCGGTTTGCTTTCTGTTGCACTTTCCCGTGGATTGCTCCAGGTGGGCGTTACCCACCACCTTGCTCTGTGAAGTCCGGACTTTCCTCGGCATATTCCTATAACGCGGTGATCCGGGCGACTCAAGGAGAAAGTTTAGAGCCTGGTATCTACCTTGTAAATTTCTTAGCGTGCAAGTGCTCTGAATGGGCGCAGATTTAACACCTTCTTCTCAATTTTGAGCGCAAGATAGGCAGAGTAAATTAAAACGATAAGAACAGCTGGATAAATGAAATATTTGTTTGAGTCAGTTCCAAGATTTTGAAGCAAGACTCCACCTACACGTCCATGAATCAAGAAGAGTGGATAGGTGATTGCACCTGCTAAACCAGCCCACTTTAGCTTGATGCTTGAGACTCGCTTATTCAATGTAAGCAGAAGTAATAAATAGAGAAAAGTAATAATGGCTCCGATAATCAGCGCTGAATATTGAGTATTACGGTGAGAATTGAGCCAATTCACTGTTGCCATTCGAGTATCGACTGCGCAGATATAGGACGCAAGTAATCCGATTGCGCGAATTCTGGTCCAACCCCATTCACGAACGCAGTAAATGATGGCTCCACCTGAAATCAAGGCGAAATAACCTGAGAAATACCAAATTTCAAAATGAGGCAGATTCAATAAATTCCAGAAACATAAGATCATGGCCCACACAGGGAATATCTGCGGAAGCTTTTTTCCTAGGCCTAAGAACAACATAATCACTATGAAAAGGTAAAACTGTAACTCACGTAGTAAGAACCAGTGAGCTCGATCTACCCACTCGCCTCCAAATGCAGTGGGAATCATGGTCAAGTTGAGTAAGGCTTTATTAAGATCCGGGCCACTTTTTTCCCAGAATGGCAAATTTGTCACGAGAAATATAAAGATTATCGCAATCCAAAACATAGGGTAAAGGCGAAGAAATCTTCGCTTGATAAATTCAACTGGCGTCCTATTTGTAGAATATAGAATTACAAATCCACTGATAAGAAAAAATAGTTCTACTCCTAGATACCCATACTTAGAGATTTCATAAAGCGGAGTGGGTGAAAGGGAATCTATTTTCCCTTTCGAAATACCGCTAAATAGATAGTGAAAAGAAATCACAGACCCCAGAGCCAGAACTCGAAGTAGATCTATGTAATCGACTCTTTTACTTAAATGGCGGGTTTTCTCAACCATTATGTGAGTCTATATTTCAAAGCAGAAAAACTAGCGCAAATGACCACGTTCATTGAAAGATCTGAGTGCTCGCAAGCCATCGGAAGGCCAAATGGAGATGGAAGAAATAGAACACGGCGTAGCATCCATATGAAAAACAGCATCTGCGGGTGCGCCTACGGCCAATTTTGCTGCCAACTTGATGACTCCATTGTGCGTCACAACAATAATTTTCTTGCCAGGATATTCAGCGACCAATCTCTCAAGCGCTGCTTCAATACGAATGGATGCTTCGTCATAGGACTCACCGCCACCTGGTGCATATCCAGTTGAGTTCAACCAGGCTTGATATTGCTCTGGCTCATTTTCGCGAACTTCTTCAATTGCTTTGCCATCCCAAGTTCCAAAGGAGAGTTCAAACCATGCTTCATCAAAGATGATCTCAAGACCTGTAGTTTTGGCAATTGCTTCAGCAGTTTGTCTAGTTCTTTTTAGCGGTGATGCAATCAAAATTTCAGCGCCTAGTTTTGCCGCTTCGTGTGCGACGAGTTCTGCCTGCTTGAGGCCATCCTCCATGAGCTCCGGATCCAGCGAACCCGTTCCTGAAAATTTTCGCTGTGGAGTTAAAACTGTCTCACCATGACGTATGAAATAGATAAAAGTTGGAACTTCACTGTTTCTAAGTCGATCGGTTAAGAAATTCTGTTGGAAGACAAAGTTCTTTTCTCCGGCAGAGCCACCATCAAGTGCTTTATTGGCCAACCGATCAGCATGGGAATTCTCATCTCGCGGAATCCACGAATAAGAAACGAGCGAGGGATCATGTGCTGCTCGGCATTGCTTAGCAAGGTCGCGCATATCTGCGTGCTTAATCTGCCATCGGCCAGACATTTGCTCTACGACCAATTTTGAATCCATGGCAACTTCAATAGTTGCCTGTGCATCTAATTGATGTGCATGCGTAAGACCAGCTAATAAGCCGTTATATTCCGCAACATTGTTGGTTGCTATTCCAATCACATCAAATAGTTCAGCAATAATCTTGCCGTTTTCAGTGACAACCGCACCATAACCGGCAGGACCAGGGTTACCGCGTGAACCTCCATCAGCTGTAATGCGAAAATGGCGAGCCATTATTTATCTCTCACCAAGATGCAACGACATTCTTCACATCGAACAACTTCATCTTCAGGTAATCCAGCAATTCTCTGAAGTTCAATCGTGTTTAGCGTCAAATTGCATCCTTTACATTGGTTTCCAGCAAGAAAGGCAGCACCGATTCCATTGTTTCCTTGGCGAATTTTCTCGTAGAGGGCTAAGAGTTCTGGATTAACAGATTGAGCCGTTGCTGTTCGCTCTTTTTCCGCTTTCTCTAATTCGGAGTTAATGACTGTCAACGCATTTTCTTTTCTCACTTGTGCATCCATTAACTCTTTACCTAATTGCTCTTCCTGGCCAGCTAAATCAGTAATTCGCGCCTTAATTTCATCTACTCGCATCATGACCTCGAGCTCAATTTCTTCAAGTTCGGCCCGGCGAATTCCGAGAGTTACCAATTCATGTTGAGTCTGTTCAAGTTCTTTAGGTGTTCCGGTTCCTGAGGCCAATCTCTTTTCATCTCGTTCAATGCGAGTAACAATCTGTTCAACATCGCCTTCAGCGCGGGCTAATTCGCGCTTGACATCGTTTAACTCTGTTTCGGCCGCAATTCGTAAATCTCGAGCATTGTTCTGCTTGATCGAAAGAGAATTAATCTCCGCTAATTCGGGCAAGTTGGCCGCTTTGTTTCTCAAATTTGCAGTTTGAAAATCAAAGTTTTGTAGATCAATAATTGAACGTTGATCGCTGATGCTTGCCTTCACGTTCCAACCTTACTTTGCTTTATAGGTAAAGGAGAAATTTCCTTTAATGGGATGACCATCTTGAGAGACCACCCGATACGTAACAAGGTACTTCCCACTTTTTAAACTTGAAAGGAGAGCGACTCTAGCCTCATTCCGATGTACCTGGATTTTTTGAGCTGACCATATTTTTCTCTGTGAATCTGTGACTGTAATTCGATTCGTTATCTGGCCTTTAATCACAATCAAAGATTCATTGAAAGTGAGTTCGACGGCGCCAGGATCTACAGAGATAACAGAATTTTTCGCGGGAGCGCTCGAAACTAATTGCGAATGGGCGGAAGCGGAATCTGGGGTAAATATAGGCAGAAGAGATAAAAGTAATCCTGAAATCACGTCTCTTCTTCTCACAATGACAGGCTACCTTTTTCTTTGCTTCTTTTCATACCTTCAGGCAGAATCTCATCGTGACTCAGGCAATTCCAGTGACCGTGCGAAAGTTTTATCAATCTGCCAAATCGCCTCATAAAGAAACAATGATTGAGATGAGAAAGCGGATTCTGCAGATTGTTCCGAAGGCGGAAGAAGTTGTCAGTTATGGCATGCCTGCTTTTAAGGTCGAAGGCAACATCGTTGCTGGGCTCTTAGAAAATAAGAAGCATGTGGGTTACTACCCATTCAGCGGTTCTGTTCTTCATTTATTCGAAAAAGATCTTGCAAAATATTCACACACGAAGAGCGCAGTTCATGTGCCGGTTGATAAACCATTGCCAAAATCTTTGATATCTAAACTCATTAAGGCGCGAATTTCTCAATGTCCAGTAAAACAGGGAAAAGTCGACTTGAAAAAGTACCAAGAACTGGACGGCTATTGGAGAGAACTCGGACTTGCGGCTCCTGCACGACGAGGCCTGGTTGATAACAAAATTTATACTCTTGCTCATCTCAAAAAATGGAGCGAGAAAGATTTCATGAAAATTCACGCCATGGGACCATCTGCCGCCAAGATAATTAAAGCTGAAATGAAGAGAAAGAAGGTGCGGTTTAAATGAAGTTGACGACTTGCCTATGGTTTGATGGAAATGCTCGTGAGGCAGCAAATTTCTACACGAGTATTTTTCCTGAT
>Ga0255166_1000613_pt1 | contig 11983 bp, 11 predicted proteins | sample Atl_Cont_RepC_8d_FD_186013 | JGI IMG/M metagenome (GOLD analysis project Ga0255166, IMG submission 186013) | Freshwater microbial communities from Altamaha River, Georgia, United States - Atl_Cont_RepC_8d | ecosystem: Environmental > Aquatic > Freshwater > River | place: USA: Georgia | collected...
AAGAGCACAGCGATGCCACCAGCGAATGTGCGCCATGTTTCCATAACTTAAATCTATCAGTGTACGTTATCTTTTACGGTATGAACTTTGATGATTCAGTCCATCTGCAATTAGAAGCTTTGAATTTAGAAAGCAGGAGCCAATTGCGAGTTTCGATGGTCTGTCTTGGAAATATATGTCGATCGCCCATGGCGGCAGCTGTTTTGCATAACCGCGCTGATGAAGTTAAACCGATTGAAATTCTGGTTGATAGTGCCGGAACTGGTTCATGGCATGTTGGCGAAGGAGCTAACTTCTCATCCGAAGCAACGTGGCGAAAAGCAGGTTACGAATATAAGCATATTGCGCAACAGTTCACTGGAGATTTTTTTCCTTTACGAGATTTAATATTGGTGATGGATTCCAGTAATTACCGAGATGTTTTGAAATTAGCGCCAAACTCAGAATTTGCGGGAAAGGTTTTCTACTTGCGTCAATTCGATCCAGCTCTCTGCCATATCAATCCGAAGTCTGAAGAGGCAAAGAGCCTTGAAGTTCCGGACCCTTATGGGTTACCTGAGCGAGCCTTTGAAAAGGTCTTGGAAATGGTGGAAGATTCGGTAGAGGGATTATTGCAAGTTATTAAAAGTAAGGTAGGGGCATAATGCGCGCAGCGAGATTTCATGGACCAAAAGACTTGAGAATTGAAGAGGTGCCAAATCCGCAAGTGCCTGATGGCCATACCCTTGTTGCAATGGAACGAGTCGGAATTTGTGGCACTGATCTAGAAGAGTACTTAATCGGCCCAGTGATTGTTCCCAAACATCGAATGCCAATGATCATCGGCCATGAGTATCTTGGACGAGTCATCGAAGATCCACTTGGAAAATTAAAGCCAGGAACGCTAGTGATTCCCGATGGAATCGTTGGCTGCGGAAATTGCTACTACTGCAATAGACATGAAGAGGGAATCTGTAAGAGTTACGAGTGTATTGGGCTTACTTGTGATGGTGGTATGGCTGAGCTCATGGCTACCGACCCAACTCGTTGGATTGAAGTGCCAAAGCATGTACCGGCAGATGTTGCAGTATTTGCAGAACCGATGTCAGTTGCTGTTCGTGCGCTAAATAAGGTTCCTTTTATCCCTGGGACAAAAGTTGCAGTCACTGGTGGTGGCACCGTTGGTTTATTAATTGCCCAAGTTGCTCGCTCTTTTGGCGCAGCTCAAGTTGTTGTGTATGAACCAAATCCAGTGCGCCAACAGGTTAGCCGTTCGCTCGGATTTGAAACGCTCAATCCACTGAATGAAAAAGAGTGGGCGCATTATGATGAATTCGATTCGCTTCTTGAGTGTTCTGGAGTTAGAGGCACTACAGCAAAATCTCTCGAGAAGATTAGAAATGCTGGCACTTTGGTTCTAGTTGGTTTTAGGCCCGAGGAAGAGAGTTTTCACTTATTAAATTTTGTTTTGAGCGAGAAAAGAATTCAAGGCACTGCAGCACATATGTGGGATGTCGATGTGGCGGCAGCAATCGCCCTTTTGGCTGGCAATTCAGTTGACACGAAACCGCTGTTGACTGATGTCATCGCGCTCGATGAAGTCGTAACAAAGGGTTTCGATCGACTACTCAATGATAAGAATGCCTTCAAGATTGTGGTCGATACCACCCGATAGATCTGATAAATAGAGTGGTTTTTAGTTTTGTGGGAAACCTAAATTAATTCCACCATGGCTTGGGTCAAGCCAACGGCTGGTAACTACTTTGCCACGGGTGAAGAAGTGAACTCCTTCAGTTCCATGTGCGTGAGAATCTCCAAAGAGTGAATTTTTCCAGCCACCAAAGGAGTAGTAAGCAACGGGAACTGGGATTGGAACGTTTATTCCTACCATTCCCACTAGGACTTCATTCTGGAACTTCCGCGCTGCTCCACCATCATTGGTAAAGATTGCCGTTCCATTCCCATATTGATGAGAATTTATGAGGTTCAAGCCCTCTTCATAACTTTTCACTCGAATCACACTGAGCACTGGGCCAAAAATTTCATCTTTGTAAATAGACATCAACGGAGTGACATGATCAAAAAGCGTTGGTCCTAACCAAAATCCGCCACTAGCGCCATCAATCTCAATATTCCTACCATCTTCAACAAGCTTTGCACCTTCTTTTAAGCCCACTTCGACATAAGAAGCAACTTTGTCGCGGTGGACTTTGGTAACCAGCGGTCCCATGTCAGAGCCTTTAGTCCCATCACCTGTTTTAAGCTTTCTCATTCGATCTTGGATTTTCTTCACTAACTCATCGCCTATCGGATCAACTGCGACCACAGCTGAAATTGCCATGCAACGTTCACCAGCGGATCCAAAGCCAGCATTGATTGCAGAATCTGCTGTTAAATCTAAATCAGCATCGGGTAGCACCAGCATGTGATTCTTTGCACCACCGAGCGCTTGCACTCTCTTGCCATGTTTAGTGCCATTCTCGTACACGTATTTCGCAATTTGAGTAGAACCGACAAAAGATATTGATGCGATATCTGGGTGCTCGAGCAATCTATCTACTGCAACTTTGTCTCCATGAACTACGTTAAAAACTCCATCAGGTAGACCTGCTTCTTTCCAGAGCTTTGCAATGAAATTAGCAGCAGATGGATCTTTTTCGCTTGGCTTGATGATTACGGTGTTCCCGGTGGCTATTGCGATAGGGAAGAACCACATCGGAACCATTGCCGGAAAATTGAATGGTGAGATGATGGCGCATACCCCAAGAGGCTGACGGATGGAATAAACATCTACGCCTTGCGAAACTCCTTCTGAGTAACCACCTTTTAATAGATGTGGGATGCCACAGGCGAATTCCACTACTTCCAAACCACGGGTTACTTCACCAAGAGCATCCGATAAAACCTTTCCATGCTCTGAAGTGATAATTGCCGCCAGCTCTTCTTTCTTAGCATTTAGTAAATGTCGAAAAGCGAAAAGGATTTGTACTCGCTTAGTTAGTGATGTTTGGCTCCATGAAGCGAATGCGCTCTTTGAATTCGCAATGGCCGAATCAATAGTTTCAACGTCGGCAAATTGAACGTTTTTAGAAACTGTTCCTAGAGCTGGATTAAAGACATCGCCATGGCGGCCACTTTTGGTATCAACTTCACTTCCATTAATCCAACTTTTAACCTGTTCCACAGCGACACTTCCCTTTTCTACATTGCCCACGAGTAAGATAACGCCATCAAGTATTCCAGTATTTTCATCATTCGGCACTTGAGTACCGTGAAAATAATGACACCTAAGAAAACCAGGGAGCGCTGTTGAAGAGCAGGAAATGGCTAGCACCGTACCTTTTGCTCAGTCTGACCTGGGGCTTGTCATTTATGTTTATCGAGATTGCACTCCCTGTTTTCAGTCCCTTTGGCATCGCATTTGTGCGGAACGTACTCGGCGCCATGGTGCTGTGGGGTTACCTGTTCTACAAGAAGATTTCGATTCCCCGCGATCGTTCAGTTTTTGGCTGGATCTTTCTTATTGGACTTTGCTCCAACATCATTCCAGTAGTCATCGTGCCTTTTGCTCAGACTCAAGTCACTTCATCGTTGACCGGCATCATCAATGCCATGTCGCCAATTTTCGCAGTCCTTTTTACAATCCTGTTATTTAAACATGAACCAGTAAAGCCGATGCAAATTTTTGGGATACTTCTAGCTTTCTTTGGCGTGGCAATGGTCTTCGGAATTTGGGATATTGAATCGGCACCGTGGTGGGCATATCTCTTTTTGCTCATTGCAGTCTCATCATTTGGGTTAGTCGCACCAATTATTGCTAAATACATTGCCCCTAAAAATTATCCTCCGGTGGCGCTAGCCACCATTCAAGTGACGATTGCCGCAGTTGTTTTACTTCCTACTTTTATTTTGTATGGCTTTAATTCTTATGATTTCTCACTCGCTCCAATTCTCGCGATCGCAATCATAGGTATTTTTTCAACTGGATTTGCATTTGCCTGGAACTATCGAATTGTTGCGCTTGTTGGTAGTTCGGTTGCAGCCACAGTCAATTTTATTTCACCTATTGTTGCGGTAGTTGCTGGAGTCGTTATTTTGAACGAGCCATTAACATGGAATGAACCTGTCGGTGGCGTTATCGTGATTTTAGGAAACGCAATCACGCAACGAGCAAGAATTTCAAAATGAGCAAAACAAAAGTAGTCAGCGGGAGTAAAGGTTGGATTGCGTCATATCTTGCTCTAGGAATTGTATGGGGAGCCTCCTTTCTTTTCATTGAAAAGTCGCTAACTTTTCTAACGCCCGTGGGAGTTGCATTTTTTCGATGTACTTTGGGAGCGCTATCCTTGTGGGTAGTTCTCCTTTATAAAAAATTGCGAATTAATCGAGACTTTTTATTATTTCTTCAGTTGTGGATTGTCGGACTTTTGCTAAATGTATTTCCTGGAATTCTTTTTGCTTACGCCCAAGAACGGGTCTCCTCCATTCTTGCCGGAATCATGAACTCTTTAACGCCGATTATGAGTATTTTGATGATTCTCATAGTTTTCCGAAGCGAAAGATTAAGTTTTGAGAGAATTTTTGGAATCCTTCTCGGATTTTTTGGTGTTGTGATTGTTTTAACGGTCGGTCAATCTTTCGGGGAAATATCGCTTAGTGCAATTCTTGCTTTGTTGTTAGCAGTTCTGTGTTATGGAGCTTCGTACCCCTTTTCTTCTAAATACATAATTCCCAGGAAACTTTCACCAGAGGTTTTAGCAACTGCCCAAGTTTCCCTCTCTGCTTTAACACTCTTTCCATTTTTTCTGCTTAATGGATTTCATTCATATGACATTTCATTCGAAGCGCTCTTATCTATTCTTGCGCTCGGGATTCTGGGCACTGGAATCGCTTACATTTGGAATTTCAGAAATGTCGAACTTGCAGGGCCTTCAATAGCAAGTACCGTTACCTATATAACGCCGCTGGTCGCAGTAATACTTGGTTTTCTCCTACTCGGTGAGCCGTTGACTTGGAATGAGCCAGTGGGCGGTTTAATTGTGCTTATCGGAAGCGCTATAGCTCAAGGCCGTATGCGAATAGTGAGGAGAAAATGATGGAGGCAGTAGGAAATATCTTTCTTGTCTTACACTTTGTTGGCCTTGCCGCCTTATTTGGTGGATTTCTCGTGCAAATGGCCTCTTCATCCAAACAGATCACCAATGGAATGCTGCACGGAGCTCTGCTTTCGCTAATTGCTGGAATTGCAATGGTAGGAATTCGCTATCCATTACATGAGCAAGACCCAAATGCTTTTCCACTTTTTGATAATGGCAAGATTTCAGTGAAGTTATTAATTGTGCTTGTTATTCTTATTCTTGGATATACAAGTAAGAAAAAGGCTAAGACTTCAGGTCAAGGCGACACCACAGCGTGGACCACGGTTGGCTTACTAACGTTAACTAATATCGTTATCGCTGTTTTTTGGTGAAAGGTGTTGTAGGCCCCAGGCATACATCGCGATAGCGCCAGCGGCAGAAGCATTAATTGAGCGAGTTGAACCATATTGCTCAATAGCAAGTACAACTTCGCAAATGGAAACTGCTTCATCTGACATTCCAGAACCTTCTTGACCAAAAAATAAAACACATTCTCTAGGTAGCGGGCGATGTTCTAGTCGTTTGCTGACTTCAATATTGTCAATACCAATTATCGGAAGTTTTTCGCTCTTAGCCCAATCTGCAAATTCAGCAACAGTGGAATGGTGATGCACAGTCATGTATCGATCAGTAACCATCGCTCCGCGACGATTCCAATCTCTTTTGCCTACTATATGGATCCCTGCGACATTGAAGGCATTGGCAGTTCTTATTAGCGACCCAATATTTAAATCGTGCTTCCAATTTTCAACAGCGATATGAAGCGGATTACGTTTTGTATTTAAATCCGCAACAATTGCAGCAACGCTCCAGTAACGGTATTCATCAAGAACATTTCGTTGGTCTCCGTTTGCCAGAAGCTCTTGGTCATATTTTTCACCGACAGGCCATGGTTTTGGATGGGGACCCACACCAACAAAGGGATAGAATTCCCCTGCACCTGGCTCGTTTGTCATGTGTACTTCGCTTTCATATCTTGCGCACCCATGGTGCGCTTGCACAAGAGAACATGAGGAGTCTAGTGGGACCACTTCTGGCGCTAATCTCAAGTGCAACATGGGGCGTTGCGGATTTCTTGGGCGGATTAGCTTCACGGAAAACTCAAATCGCTCGGGTTCTCCCTGTCTCCTACCTTTCAGGAGCGATAGCGGTCACTTTTTTCGCTATTTTTCTTATTCCAGGAGAGATTAATCAAGATTCCTTTGTTTATGGTTTCTTCGCCGCCTTCTTTGGTGTTCCAGCGATTGCACTTCTATATATTGCGCTTAGCCGCGGACCAATGGGAATAGTCTCACCCATCACTGCTTTAATGGCTGGTTTTGTCCCAGTTATCACTGGCCTTCTTCGCGGCGATCAGGTCTCAGGCATTGGTTTTTTTGGCATGGGACTTGCTGCGCTTTCGGTAATTCTCGTAAGTCAAGAACAGAAAAGTGATTCTTCACAACGAATAACTTTCAGCACGTTAGCTATTTGTGTTTCAAGTGGATTCTTGATTGGTTCGTATCTAACTGTTCTAGGTTTAGCGCCTACTAACCAAGGAATCTGGACTTCAACAATTGCTCGTTGGTTTGGCTTCCTCTTTGTCTTCGCTTTCTTCCTACTCCGTTTGAAATCTTTATCAAAAGAGGATAACAAGTCATCATTTCCATGGACGCTAGCAATCATCGCAGGTATTTTTGATGCCTCAGCAAACGGTATCTATCAAATTGCCACTCAAAAAGGACTCTTGGCAATTGTTGCAGTTCTCGCATCACTTTATCCAGCAGCAACGGCTTTATTGGCTCGATACTTGCTTCATGAGAGGTTGAAATTAATTCAGAACATCGGTGTAGTGCTTGCTCTTGGTGCTGCAGCTTGTCTGACTCTGGCCTAACTATGAATAAAAACTCCGCAAAAGTATTTAGAATTTTGTTATCAATATTTTTACTATTTTCTTTTATGCAACCAAGTCATGCCATTACATCCTTGAGTGAATTGAAAATACCCGACGATGAGTTTGCATTAATTACATCAAAATACAGTGAACTTCAAAAAAACCTTACACCAATTATTGAAAAAACTACATTTGCCCAAGAGGAATTTTTACGAGTACGCGCGGAGTCAAAAGGGGTCGGACCGGAATTTCAAGCCGCCCGTAACTTTTTAAGAAATCAAATTAAAAGTCTCTTTCAATCATTTTCCGTGCAGTCGAAGATCAAATTAGAGAGTGACCAGCTGTATCGTAAGATTCTCAAAAGTCCAGAAATGGTTGTGCAATTTATAGCGAGTAGACCGACTGTGTACTTGCCACCGGAATGCCCACCAGCTATTGCCCTTGATGGCGAATCCATTTGGGAAACGGGGACTGTTGTCCGGGTTGAGGATGGCGACACTGTCGATGTTCAAACTTGCCGAGGCGTTCTTAACGTTCGACAGATTGGGATTCAAGCGCCAGAAACAGTCAAGACAAATCATTTCGCGCAGTGTGGCGGGGCAGAAGCATCTAATTTCATGAAAGCGATGCTGCCTGTCGGAAGCGAAGTTCAACTACGGTCCAATAATTTTGCTTCAGCAAATAATTACGAGGCATTAGCCCGTCCTTATAGATACATTTTTGCAAAAGATGCTCAAGGAAATTTCACAATAGATGTGCAGGCAAAACTTATCGAGGCGGGCCTTGCGATGTGGTTTCCCAATGAGAATGAGTACGTTAGGAATCAGCAATATCTGGAGCTACTCAATACTGTCGCGTCAAAAGGAATTGGACTTTGGTCAGGGGTTCTCTGCAAGAATGAGAGCGATAAAACAGCGATGAATGCCATTGAATTATGGCTAGAGACAGATTCACCACTTCAGAATGAAAATCCATTTGGTGAGTATGTGATTTTGCACAATAAAACCGATCAAGATATCAATCTATCTGGCTGGAGCATTCGGGACACTTCACTTGATCTCTTCGACCCAAAATACGCCTTTCCTCCTGGAACTATTCTGAAAGCACGAGGGTTTCTCACTATTTATTTAGGAGCTCAATTACCTAATTTCCCGCTCTCTCAAGATGAAGTAGCGCTCGGACTTGGTAAAGCAATTCTTCAGAATCCAACGGCGATTGGTGGTAAGTACACCGGTGATGGAATGTATTTGCAGACACCACTGTTGGCTAACGGTGGTGGAAATATGCGCGCATGGGTACATCGTCCATGTCTCCCAGTTGATTGCACAAAACCAGAATGGTTAGTTAAAAACTTGGATAACTCACCACGTTCAATTCCATTGCCACAAACGCTTTCGATACTCCTCAACCCAGTGAAGTATGGTCGCATCGTTCCCGATATGACAGGTTTAACGGAAGAACAAGCAAAGGTAGCGCTCACACCGTTACAACTTCTGGTGACGGTAATTGATAAAAGTAATGGAGCCGCAGGGGAGAAGAGCGTGGTAGATCAAAACCCGAAACCAGGGTCGTACTTGCCTCCAAACGGAACAGTCAGCGCAATTATCGATGTGAAACGATGATGTTCTTCCGGCGTTAATCCAGCGATTTTGCCCACCTTTGTTTTATCCTTATAGCCAGATGAGCCGATAATTCCCCTCCCTACGGCTATGAGAGTGAGAGTGCACGTGTTACAAAAGCGCGCATTATCAAGTTTGCTCTCCCTTACATTGTTAACGACTTTAAGTCTCACTGCGCCGTTGACAAGCGCTGATGCAAAAACACGGAAGCCAAGTATCGCGGAGATTAACGACGCCAAGGCAAAAGAGGCTGCAAAGAAGGCTGCTGCAGATAAAGCAAAAGCTAAACTTGCGGCTGCTTCAAATCAATTAAAAGTTCTAACTGCTAAAGCGGTAGCAGCGAGAAATCGTTATTTGCAAGAGTTGAAGAAATTAGAGATTGCAACGGCAAAAGCGCAGGCTGCACAGAAGAAGGAAGATGCCGCTATTAAGAAGTCAAATCTCGCGCAAGCAGCGGTTATTACTTCGAAAAATCACATAGGTAGAGTTGCTGCAAATGCTTACATAATGGGCTCAGGCTTTACCGATTTTGATTCCATACTTCATGCCGATGGACCTCAAGATTTGATGGATCGACTTTCAACACTCGATGCAGTCGGGGAAAATAACAGCTCGATTCTCCTGCGACTTAAAGTTGCAGAAGAAACTGCACGTTTATCAAAAATTGAAGCCGAACAAGCGCGAGCCGCAGCTGTAGCAGCGCGTAAAGAACAAGCCGATGCTACAGCGCGCGTTGCACAAGCAAAGAAAGAAGCAGATCAAGCTAGAGCGGCTCAAGAGGAAGAAGTTAAAAAGCTCCAGAAAATGCAGGATAAATTATTAGCTGAACTTCTTAGCGCACGCAAAAAGAGAGTTACGCTAGAGCAACAACGTCAGTTGGCAATCCTGGAAGAAGCACTTGCATCGCGTGCGGAGCAAACATCTGGCCAGGCAAAGATTTGGCCCGTTAATGGAATTGGTTTTAGCAATGGTCGGACAACTATCAGATCAAATGAAGTTATTCGTGGCAAGGCGGTTGAGTACGCTAAAAAGCAGGTCCTTGCTCGTAAACCATATATTTGGGGAAGTGAAGGACCTAATAGTTTTGATTGTTCCGGTCTTGTTTTTGCCTCATATCGCTCTGCTGGCTTGGGTTATCCAGGCTGGGATCGAGTTAACTCCAGAATCTATTACAGCTGGACTAAGCGAGTACCAATTAGCGAGTTGCAACCTGGAGATTTGATCTTCTATTCGTATAAAGCAGATATCAGCACAATTCACCACATCACAATTTATGCTGGCAATGGAATGATGTGGGAGGCACACAACACCCGCATGGGTCTGCTATATAGCTCTATCTATTCGATTCCTGGGCTTATCCCATTTGGTGGACGGGTCTAGCTTCCGGTCTAGGCTATAGCCCATGATCACGAAAGCTCGCCTTGCAGTCAGGCAGGCGCTGCACGGAATAAATCCTGGTGATCACGTCATTGTTGCCGTTTCTGGGGGCGCCGATTCACTTCTCTTAGCACATTGTCTGGTGCTTGAGGGTAAACATCACGCGTTACGTATTACCGCCGTAATCATCAATCATCAATTGCAAGAAAATTCTTCCGAAATTGCCAACTCAACAAAGGCTAAATTATTGGCGATGGGAATTTCAGATGTAGATGTAGTTCCCGTGGATGTTATTAAAAAAGATGGCTTAGAAGCAGATGCACGAAGCGCTCGCTACGCAGCGCTAGATTCTTGTGCTCAAACTTTAGGCGCTCATGCGATTTTTCTTGGTCATAACCAAGACGATCTTGCAGAGAGTGTGCTACTCGGACTCACTCAAGGTTCAGGAACTAAATCACTTGCAGGAATGGCTACCCAAAGTGGCATCTATATTCGCCCCTTTCTCTCTATCAGTCGCGAAGAGGTGGTAAACGCTTGCCTAGAGGTGGGAATTGAATATTGGGATGATCCTCATAATGAAGATGAGCGTTTCACGCGAGTAAAGATTCGAAAACAAATTTTGCCGCTCATGGAATCTTTAATTGGGCCAGGCATCAAAGAGGCGCTTGCTCGATCAGCTCGAATTTTTCGAGAAGACTCCGAGGCGCTCGAAATTCTCACAGAAGAGATTTTCGCCACCATCCCTGATCCGGCGTTGATCGAGGTAGCGCTCCTAGAAAAATTGCCCACCGCCCTCCGCAAGCGGGTTATTCGACGCGCAATATCTCGATTGGGAGCCAATCGAATCTCCGCTGAACAGCTCGACTGGGTTGATGCCCTCATCAGTGACTGGCGCGGGCAAGGGCCCGTTGCCCTGCCTGCCGGTGTTACAGCCCGGCGAGAGTCGGGCAGACTAGCGCTCTCACGGGAGTAGATAGAGAACGGGAGTGGCGCCACAGTGGACCTAGAACGAGTCAAAGATGACATCACAGAAGTTGTTGCAACGCGTGAACAAATCCATAATCGAATAGTAGAAATTGCGGCTGCAATTTCTAAAGATTATGGCGATCGAGACTTGTTATTGGTTGGCGTACTCAAAGGGGCAGTTATGGCGATGGCAGATCTTGCCCGCGCAATGCAACGCCACGTAGAGATGGATTGGATGGCAGTTTCGTCTTACGGTTCTGGAACGAAATCGAGCGGAGTAGTTCGTATCTTAAAAGATTTAGATCGAGATATAACTGGAAGAGACGTTCTCATTGTCGAAGATATTGTTGATTCAGGTTTAACTCTTTCATGGCTCCAAACAAATCTACTTTCTCGTGGCGCTAAGTCTGTTGAAATCTTTACTGTATTCAGGAAACCGGAGGCCGCAAAGGTACATGTAGATGTGAAATATGTCGGGTTTGACATTCCACCAGCTTTTGTTGTTGGTTATGGCCTTGATTTTTCAGAGAAGTATCGAAATCTCGATTGCGTAGCAGTACTTGCGCCGAAAATGTATTCATAGCCGATTATGAAAAAGCGTTTTTCAAAGGCATTTAAAAATCCAGTGACATGGATTCTTATTGCCATGCTAATTTTCTTTGGTTACTCCCAAATTTCTAATATTGGAAAATCTTTTAAGGAAGTCGAAACTCAGACAATTATTGGCGCAATAACGGCACAGCAAGTTGATTCCGCGCTACTTTTGGCGCAAGATCAACAAATTCGTGTGGTGCTAAAAAGTGGCGTAAAGATTTCAGATGCTTCAAAACTTCAAGCGTCATATCTAGCGAATCAAGAGAGTGAACTTGTAAAAATTCTGAGCGAGAATCCACCCCCAAATAAATGGAATGTCAAAGTCGCTCGACAATCACTTTTGGTATCGCTGTTATTTACCCTGATTCCTTTCGTATTGATTGCATTTATCTTTTTCTATTTAATCTCTCGAGCACAAGGTGGTGGCCGAGCTTTTA
>Ga0255166_1000614_pt1 | contig 11975 bp, 10 predicted proteins | sample Atl_Cont_RepC_8d_FD_186013 | JGI IMG/M metagenome (GOLD analysis project Ga0255166, IMG submission 186013) | Freshwater microbial communities from Altamaha River, Georgia, United States - Atl_Cont_RepC_8d | ecosystem: Environmental > Aquatic > Freshwater > River | place: USA: Georgia | collected...
AGATCAACTTCCAGATCCTCGCCTCGGTGGGCGGCAACGTTGCCTCGCTCATCGCCGGCCGGTTCGGTGAGGCAACCCCGTACGAACTCAAGGCGCTGATGGCGGCAGGTCTCGTGCTCTTCGTGCTGACGCTCTTCGTGAACTTCATCGCCACCGCTATCGTCGCCCGCTCCGCAAAGGGACCACAGTGACAGCGGTCATCACGCCCGAGTCACTCCCTGTACCGGAGCCGCGCAGGCCATGGCGCAACCCCATGCAGACACTGCGCCAACGAGTGGTTGTGTTCGCCATTGCGGCGGCCATTGCGTCAATTCTGTACGCCGTCACCGGCCTTGATGGTCTTCTCGGATGGTACGTGGCATTCGCGCTCTCGACCGTCGTCGCTGTTGCGGTCCAGTCATTCTTCACCGGGCGCAAGAGCCTGTCCGACCGCATCGCATCGGCCGTCATCACCATCGGTTTTGCGACCGTCGTGATCCCGTGGATATCCCTCGTGTTCACGGTCATCAACCGCGGTTGGAAGGCCATTTACTGGGGCTTCTTCACCCACGACATGCTCGTCAACTCCATGGATGAACCCCTCAACATGGGAGGAATCTCCCACGCCATCGTCGGCACGTGTGTCATCGTCGGCGTGGCAACTCTCATAGCCGCACCGCTCGGCATCATCGCCGCCATCTACATCGTGGAGATCAACGGTCGTGCCGCACGGTTCGTGCGGTTCCTCACCCAGGCCATGAGCGGAGTCCCGTCAATCGTTGCGGGGCTCTTCATCTATTCGACGATCGTCATTGCGGTCACGCACAAGAACAACGGCATTGCGGGCGCGCTGTCGCTGGCCATCCTGATGCTCCCCACGGTTGCCCGCACCAGCGAGGAAGTGCTGAAGGTCGTTCCCCGAGAGGTGCGTGACTCCAGCTACGCACTCGGTGCCACGCAACTGCGCACCACGATGCGTGTCGTGCTGCCGACGGTCCGGTCGGGTCTCATCACCGCCACCATTCTCGGCATCGCCCGTGTCGCGGGCGAGACCGCCCCGTTGTTGCTGACATCCCAGTACGCACTGCGCCTCACCACCAACATGTTCGACTCCACCATGGCGTCGATGCCCACCTACATCTTCGGGGCGCTGCGCACGGGGACGGAGCTGTCGCTCGCCCGTGCCTGGGGTGCGGCCATGGTGCTGATTGCCCTGATCGTGATTCTGTCCATCATCGCCCGCCTGTTCGGCGGTCGCACCAAAGGGAGAAAGTAACCATGAGCGAGCAGATTCCAGCCGAACAGACCGCCGAGACTATTGTTCCTTCCATCGCGACACCCGCGACACCTATGGAAGACCGCACCAGTCGCAGCGCCGAGAATCTCGAGGTGAACGGTGCAAGCGGCCTCGAGGCGCGCGGCGTCCATGCATGGTTCGACAAGCACCATGCCCTCGCTGATGTCAACCTGCACTTCCCGCAGAACACGGTCACCGGTCTCATCGGTCCGTCGGGTTGCGGCAAGTCCACCTTCCTGCGGCTGCTCAATCGCATGCACGAGTTCATCCCCAAGTCCGCCATGGCCGGTGAGGTTCTCTTCAACGGTGATGACATCTACGGTGCCTCGGTCGATGCCACCGAGATTCGTACCCGCATCGGCATGGTGTTCCAGAAGCCGAACCCGTTCCCGTCCATGACCATCGGCGAGAACGTGGTTGCCGGTCTGAAGCTTGCGAAGGTGAAGTCCAAGGACAACAAGGACGACCTCATCGAGGAGTGCCTCACCCGTGCCGGACTGTGGAAGGAAGTGAAGGACCGCCTGAAGGCCCAGGGTTCGTCGTTGTCCGGTGGCCAGCAACAGCGTCTGTGCATCGCACGCGCACTGGCCCTGAAGCCGGAGGTTCTGTTGCTCGACGAGCCGTGCTCGGCGCTCGATCCGGGTTCGACGTTGCGCGTGGAGGAGACCATCGTGCAGTTGTCGGAGTCCATGACCATCGTCATCGTGACCCACAACATGCAGCAGGCCGCCCGCGTCAGCGACTACTGCGCGTTCTTCCTCTCCGACGGCGGCCCCGGCCGCCTGATCGAGGCTGACCTCACCACGAACATCTTCTCGAACCCGAAGGACGACCGCACCGCCGACTACGTCCAGGGCCGATTCGGCTGACCCACCGTTCACTTTCGGCCGGCCTCGTTCACCGACAGTTCACCGAAACATCGGCACCAGTTCAGGTGCTCGCCTCAATCGGTAAATGTTGATCACTTAGTTTCTCCAGTGGATACAACAACCCCTCAGGAGGACACATCCACATGAAGCTTCGTATGAAGATCGGTGCGGCAATCGCAGCTGCCGCAATCGTTGCCCCGGTCGCGTCGACCGTGGCATTTGCCGGTACTGCAATTGACGGCACCGGCGCCACCTTCCCCGCCAACATGTACGACATCTGTGCTGCCCAGTACAACCGCAGCACTCTTGCCAACCCGAACAAGGACACGGTTGCTTACGTCAGCCCGACCGGCTCCGGCGCGGGCAAGACCGCGTTCACCGGCCAGACCAAGGTGTGGGCAGGCACCGACTCGCTGTACACCTCGGGTGCACCGAGCTTCAGCTTCGTGTACGTCCCGCTGATCTCCGGCGCCATCTCGGTGATGTACCGCCTTGACGGCGTCACCCCGGCGGGTGCGCAGGTTCGTCTCAGCCCGCTGACGGTCGGCAAGATCTTCGCCGGGCAGATCAAGACCTGGAACGACCCGGCAATCGTCGCCGACAACACCGCCACCACCACGAAGGCCATCACCAAGGTGACGAAGAAGGGTGTCACCGTCTCGGCGAAGAAGTCGGGCAACAAGGTGACCTTCACGATCACCGGTACCGCGGCCGCCCTGAAGACCTACAAGGGCAAGATGGTGAAGATCGCGCGCACGACGAAGTCGGGCACGAACACCACCACCACCGACATCTACAACAAGGCGCTGACCGCCAAGGGAACCGCTTCCTTCACCTACCAGAAGGACGCCACCTACGCGATCAAGGTCGGTGTGACCACGCTCGGTTCGGTTTCGGTTGATGACACGGTGTCCGGTGCGACCCTCACGCTGCCGGCAACGGCCATCAAGGTTGCCTACCGCTCCAGCACCTCGGGCACCACGAACAACTTCACCAACTTCCTGAACAAGGCTGTCGGTTCGATCTGGACCACCGCCGCGAACGACTCGTTCACCACGGCATTCCCCGGTGGCTCCACCGCGGTCCCGACCGACGGATCCTTCCAGGCCGCAACCGGTTCTGACGGTGTCGCCAACTACGTGAAGGACAACAACGGTGCAATCACCTACACCGAGACGTCCTACGTGGAGGAGCGCAAGACGGCCAGCATCCAGTCCGCAGCCATCAAGAACAACGCCGGCAACTACGTGGCACCGTCCTCGAAGGCAACCAGCGCGTTCTACGCAGAGGCCACGATCAATGCCGATGGTTCGGTCACCCCGGACTACACGGTTGCCGCAGCTGATGCCTACCTGATCAACGCAATCTCGTACGGACTCGGTGCCACCGCAGCCTCGACCACGAACACCGCGGTCGCCAGCTGGTTCAACTACGTGCTGAAGACGTGTGCACCGGCCTCCGCCGAGACCGCGTACTACGCACCGCTCTCCGGCAGCCTTCTGACGAAGGCACTTGCCCAGGCAGCCAAGGTCGGCGCTGGCTGATTCAACACCCCCACAGTTGAGGAAAGGGCCCGGGCACATGCCCGGGCCCTTTCTGCGTCACGGCTCATCATCGGGGTGCCGCTGCACCCCGTAGTAGTTTCTGCACGGAATGAGCGAGCAGACAGACACCCAGCACGCCTGGCTGAACCCCGAGGACCTCCAGGCCGTGCGCAACCAGGTGCCCCTGGTGTACGTCGACGCCGTGCCCGTCCGCACCGACCATGACGGCACCGTCACCCACGTGGGCATGCTCCTGCGCCAGGCCGCCGACGGCAACATCAGCCGCATGGTGGTCTCGGGCCGCGTCATGCTGAACGAGCGCATCCGGGACGCTCTCATGCGCCACCTGGAGAAGGACCTCGGCCCCATGGCCTTCCCGCGCATCCCCCCGGAACCGTCGCCGTTCACCGTCGTTGAGTACTTCCAGGACCCGTCTGTCTCGGGCTTCTACGACCCGCGCCACCATGCCGTCAGCCTGGCATTCGTGGTGCCGGTGACGGGCGAGTGCCACCCCACGCAGCAGGCACTCGATCTCGCGTGGTTCACGCCGGAACAAGCCGTCAGTACGGATGTCATCCGTGAGATGACGAGCGGTCACGACCGACTGATTCGTCTCGCTCTTGCAAGCGTGGGTCAGCTGCCCTGAACTAATTTGTGGTGGTGCCAGAGGGTGACACCATCTACCGAGCAGCAGCAGCGCTCCGTACCGCTCTCGTCGGTCACACCATCACCGGATTCGAGGCCGCGCGCCTCATCGGTCCGTCGCCCTCGATCGGTGCGGCGGTGGAGAAGGTGGAGAGCCACGGCAAGCACCTCGAGATCGTCTTCGACGACGGCATCGTGCTGCACACGCACATGCGCATGACAGGGTCGTGGCACCTGTACCGCCCGGGCGAGAAGTGGCGGAAGCGCCGCCACCAGGCGCGCGCCATCATCACCACCAACGAGTGGGTTGCGGTGTGCTTCAACGCGCCGATCGTGGAGACATGGCGTGAGGCGGACCAGAACCGCCACCCGCGCGCCGGCCGCCGCGGTCCGGATCTGTGCGACACGTCATCGGACCTGCACGAATGCGCCGCACGCCTGTTCCACTACGACAACCCGAACGCCACCATCGCCGATGCGTTGCTCGACCAGCGCGTCATGAGCGGCATCGGCAACGTGTACAGATGCGAGGTGCTGTGGTCGTGCGGCATCCACCCGTGGGCGACCGTCGGTTCCATCCCGGAATCAACATGTCTCGATCTCGTTCTCACCGCTGCCGGCCAGTTGCGTGCGAATCTCACTTCACCCGTGCGGATCACGGCGCCGGACGTTCCCGGGGGTCTGGCCGTGTACGGACGCAACGGCCAGTGCTGCTCGCGTTGCGGCGACGTCATCAGGCTCACGAAGCACGGCGAGATGGCGCGGTTGCTGTACTGGTGTCCCGGTTGCCAGACGGGCTGCGAGCCGTACCCGGTGCTCGACAACTCCGATCCCGTCGCGCGCGCCACTGACCCTCACCCGGCCGGCAGTCTGTTCGTCAGCGACGTGCTGAAGCACCGCGACGCGAGCTGAACAGCCGCGTCTAGCCCCGGCCGAGGATGCGGTCCACCGCGATCTCTATGGCCACCCTGTCCTCGCGCTCGCCCGGCTGTCGGTAACGCGCGGCATACCCGGCAACGGCGAGAGCCACGCGTGCGGGATCGTCGGTGCCCGAGACGGTTCCCTCGAGCGAGAGCCAGCGGCCGCCGTCCACCTGCGAGACCACGGCGCGACCACCTCGGAGTGCGTTGCGGTACTTCTGGGACGATGCGAACGTGATGACACGCACTGTGCGGGTCTCGTCGTCGTAACTGAACCCCACCGGCACCACGTGCGGCGATCCGTCGGCGCGCATCGTGGTGAGTGACGCAAGGTGGTACTCGCGCAGGAAGGCGAGTGCCTCCTCGGTGAGTGAGCCGGGTTGCAACGCCATCAGTTCGTGGTGAGTGCGCTGAGGATGTCCACCTTCGTGGCTCGCCATGCGGGGTAGACCGCGGCGAGAACACCCACGACGAACGACATCACGAGGATGAAGACCGTCGAACCGACCGGCACGCTGAACGAGGTGAGACCCTGGTCGCGGAGTGCGAACACGATGACCCAGCCGAGGCCGATCCCGAGCACGATGCCGGTGACGGCACCGACGAGCGAGGTGATGACGCTCTCCCAGCGCACCGTGGTGCGCACCTGGCTCTTCGTCATGCCGACGGCGCGCAGCAGGCCGATCTCGCGCTGGCGCTCGAACACGGACAGCAGCAAGGTGATGACGATCCCGACGATGGCGATGATGACGGACAGGAAGAGGAGACCGTAGATGAGGCCGAGCAGCTGGTTGACGCTGCCCGCGCGCGAGTCGATGAACTCGCGCTTCGACAGGACCTTGCCCTGTCCGTACTTCGTGACGGCCTTCTCCAGGGCCGCACGGGCTTCCTCCTCCGGGACACCCGCCTTCGTCTTGATGAACACGTCCATGTCGAAGTGCTGGACCGGTGTTCCCTCGACAAGGGCGCGGCTGACCGTGTACTTGCCGAACTCGTCGAGAGAGTAGATGCCGGCGATTCTCAGCGCCTTGGATGTGCCGTCGGCGAGCGTGATGTTGATCGTGTCGCCGACAGCCGCCTTGTTGTTCTTTGCGTACTTCTGCGACACGAAGATGGTGTCCGGGGTGAGGTCCGAGAACTTGCCCTGTGTGAGGCCGATCTCGAAGACGCCGTCGACGTTGCGCGGGTCGATGGTGACGATGAACTGGCCCTTGTCCTCGATGCGCACCGTGAGCATGCCGATGCCCGTGGCACGTTCGACCTCGGGCAGCTTGTTGATGTCGTCGGCGAGTGACGGGCTGAGGCCGCCGAACCCCTGGTTGTTCGAGCTGATCGCGTAGTCGCCCTTGAACTGGCTGGTGAAGGTGGAGTCAATCTGGCCCTTGATGCTGGCGGCGAGTGCCGACACGGCTGTGACGAGGGCGACGCCGATGAGCACGGGTGCGGCGGTGCGCGAGGTGCGCTTCGGGTTGCGGGCGCTGTTCTCGCGTGCCATCCGGCCGGTCACGCCGCGCAGCGCCGCCGCAGGACGGCCGAGGAACCGTGCCACGGGCTTCGCGGTGATCGGGCCCACCACGATGATGCCGATGAAGACGAACAGGATGCCGAGGCCGAGGAACGACGTGCGTGCACCGCCGACGACCGCCCCGATGACGCCGAGTCCGGAAAGGATGAACACGAGTGCGGTGACGAGACGCTTGCGCCCGGGTCCTGCGGTCTCTATGGCCGCATCGCGCATGGCGGCGAGGGGCGGCACGCGCCCCGCACGGCGCGCGGGAAGGAGTGCGGACGCAAGGGTGACGAACAGTCCCACGAGGAGCGTCTGGATGACCGTGTTCCCCGTGACCACCAGGCCGCCGGTGGGAAGGTCGACACCGGCTGCCTTCAGCGCGGCGCTGAGTCCCTTCGACAGACCGATGCCGCCGAAGAGACCGGCAACGGACCCGAACACACCGACGGCGAGCGCCTCGATCAGCATCGCGCTTGTCACCTGCCTGCGGCTGGCACCGATCGCGCGGAGCAATGCGTTCTCCTTCTGGCGTTGCGCGGCGCTGATGGAGAACACGTTGTAGATGACGAAGCTGCCGACGCCAAGGGCGATGAAGCTGAACACGGACAGCAGGATGCCGAAGAAGCTGAGCGCGGAACCGATCTGGTCCTGCGTCTCGGCCGTGATCTGCGCGCCTGTGAGCGTCTCGGTCTTCGCACTGGCCGGCAGCGCGGCGTTGATCGCCTTCGCGAGCTCCTCGTCACTCAACGAACCGTCGCCTGCAACGAGGATGTCGTCGACGTAGCCGGGCTTCGTGAGGAAGTCCATCGCGGTGGTCTGGTCGAAGAACGCGAAAGTGGCGCCACCGGGGGAGCGGACATTGCCGTAAGAGGCGATGCCGACGAGAGTGAAGTCGCGGCTGCCACCCTGTGCCGACACCTTCACCGTGTCACCCAGTTCGTACTTGCCCTTCTTGGCGGATGCCTCGTCGAGTGCTGCCTCTGTTGGTTTCGTCGGCCAGCGACCCTCCGTCACGGTCCACAGTGCGCCCTTGAAGTCCTTGCCGACACCACCGAACGTGGGCGGCCCGTTGCCCTCGGACCCGATGGGCTTGCCGTCCTTGCCGGTGATGCGGGCGAATGCCTGGATGTCACCCATTGCATCAGCGACACCCGGGACCTGTGCGACCTGGTCGACGAGCGTGATCGGGATGCGCTGGCGTTCCTCGGTGCCGAACTCACCCTCGATGACCTGCGAGGAACGCACGTACGCGTCGATGTTCTTGAACACGTCCTCGAAGAGGTTGTTGAAAGTGCGGTCGAGAGTCGCGGAGAATACGGACGTGCCCGCGAGGAACGCGGTGCCGAGGATGACCGCAAGGGACGTGAGCACCAGGCGGGCCTTCCGGCCGAGGATGCTCTTCAGGGCGACGCGGAACATGCGGTCAGTTACCGAGGCTCTTCATGCGGTCGAGCACGCGCTCCGGCGTGGGCTCGCGCATCTCGTCCACGATCTTTCCGTCGGCCAGGAAAATGATGCGGTCGGCGTAGCTGGCGGCCACCGGGTCGTGGGTGACCATCACGATGGTCTGGCCGAGGTCCTTCACCGCATGCCTCATGAAGCGCAGGATCTCCGTTCCGGTGGTGGAGTCGAGGTTGCCCGTCGGCTCGTCGGCGAAGATGATCCGCGGTTGTGACGCAAGCGCACGGGCCACGGCGACGCGCTGTTGCTGGCCGCCCGAGAGCTCGCTCGGCCGGTGGGTGAGGCGGTCGTTCAGGTGCACCGTCTCGATGACCTTCGCGATCCACTCGGCATCGCCGTCCTGGCCACCGAGGAGCAACGGCAGTCGGATGTTCTCGTCGGCGGTGAGGGTGGGCACCAGGTTGAACGACTGGAAGATGAAGCCGATCTTCTCGCGGCGCAGCGTGGTGAGTTCCCTGTCGTTGAGGCCGGAGAGATCGACGTCATCAATGATTGCTGACCCCTTGGTGAGCTCGTCGAGACCCGCGATGCAGTGCATGAGGGTGGACTTGCCCGAGCCGCTCGGCCCCATGATCGCGGTGAACTCGCCGCTGTTGAACGAGACGGAGACGTCGTCGAGCGCGCGGACCTCGCTGTCGCCCGAGCCGTAGATCTTCGAGGCGTTGCGTGCTTCTGCCGCAACCGTGAGGGTGGGGGGATTCATGGTGTCCAGTCTGCCGAGGGGCTCGTTGTTCCCCACATACAACATGGCCGGATTGCCCTTATTCCAAGGGCAATCCGGCCATGTCACGATGTTGCCCGTCCCGCAGGACGAACGTCACTTCTCGTTTACTTGTTCGGCTGCGGGAGAACGCGCAGGTACGGCTTCACCGTCTTCCATCCCTGCGGGAACAGTGCCTTTGCCTCCTCGTCGGAGACTGCCGCACCGATGATGACGTCCTGACCGTCGGTCCAGTTCGCCGGCGTCGCCACCTTGAACTTGGCGGTGAGCTGCAGCGAGTCGATGACGCGGAGGATTTCCTCGAAGTTGCGGCCGGTCGACGCGGGGTAGGTGATCGACAGCTTGACCTTCTTGTCCGGTCCGATGATGTAGACGGAACGCACGGTCATCGTGTCGCTCGCGTTCGGGTGGATCATGTCGTAGAGACCGGAGACCTTCTTGTCGGCATCGCCGATCATCGGGAAGTTCACCGGGGTTCCCTGGGTCTCCGCGATGTCTGCTTCCCACTTGACGTGCGAGTCGACGGGATCAACCGAAAGACCGATGACCTTCACGTTGCGCTTGTCGAACTCGGGCTTGATGCGCGCGACGTAACCGAGCTCGGTGGTGCACACCGGCGTGAAGTCCTTCGGGTGGCTGAAGAGCACGCCCCACGAGTCGCCGAGCCACTCGTGGAAGTTGATGGTGCCCTGCGTGGTGTCTGCTGTGAAGTTGGGGGCTTCGTCGCCCAAACGAACGCTCATGGTTCTCTCCTTGGTCAAAGGTTGGTGGAGGGCAGGATAGGGGCACTTTCCCTAATTCCGACAAAGTTGGTCGGGATTTATGTCCGCCAACAGAAACGGGGTCAGTGGGCAGTTGCCGACGTGTCCATCGAGCGGGCGACCAACGCCGCCACCGAATCCACCAGTGCGTCAATCGTTAGCTCCGGGGGCAGTTTGTTCCGCAGCGGTCCGTCGATCAGAAGTGTCGCAAGACCGTGCGCCTGGGACCACAGCAACGTGGGAAGAGCGAATGCATCGGGACCCTGCCCGGCCGCGGGGTTCACCAGAGCCGCGAAGTCGAGGAGTGCGAGGAACGCCTCGTCCGCGGCGGCCCGTGTGGGCTCGTGAGTTTCCACTCCGCAGATGTCGGAGCGGAACATGACCCTGAAGTGCCCCTTGTGTTCCATGGCGAACCGCACGTACGTGCGCAGGCAGTCGGTCAACGGGCTCGATGACGACGAGAGGGTCGCGCGGAACTCCGCCGCGAAGGCGCGGAATCCCTCCTCGGAGATCGCGGCAAGAATCCCGGCCCTGTCGGTGAAGTGGTGGTACGGGGCCTGGTGGCTGATGTCGGCGCGTCGCGCGACTTCCCGCATAGAGAGGGCCTCGGGACCGTCGGTGGCGATGATCTCGATGGCAGCGTCGAGAACGGCGCGCTTGACATCTAGATGTTCGGGCGATTTCGGCGGCGTCATGGTCTTTACCGTACAACTTGACATTGTCTACGAATCATACTAGACAATGTCAAGTATGAATACCTCCATGGACAAGGCCTATGCGCGGCGCTGGTGGGTGCTGGTCGTGCTCAGCATCAGTCTCTTCCTCGTTGTCGTCGACAACCTCATCGTGAACGTGGCGCTGCCGACGTTGCAGCGCGAACTGAACGCATCCACCACCGGGCTCCAGTGGATCGTCGACAGTTACAGCCTTGTCTTTGCGGGACTGTTGCTCGCCGGCGGGGGGATGGGTGACCGGTTCGGGCGAAAGGGTGCCCTGCAGGTGGGCCTCGTGCTGTTCGCGCTGTGCAGCACCATCGGTGCATTCTCCGACACCACGGGCGAACTGATCTTCTGGCGCGGCGCCATGGGCATCGGCGCATCACTCGTGTTCCCCGCGACGCTCGCGATCATCACCAACCTGTTCATCGATCCCGTCGAGCGCGCGAAGGCAATCGGCATCTGGTCGGCAGTGTCGGGCATGGCCGTGGCATTCGGTCCCATCGCGGGCGGGTTCTTGCTGGAGCACTTCTGGTGGGGATCGGTGTTCCTCGTCAACCTGCCGATCGTGGCCGTGGCACTCGGTGCGGGGGCGTTCCTCATCCCCACGTCGAGGGATCCAGGTGCGCACCGCCTGGACATCGTCGGCGTGCTTCTCTCGGTCGTCGCGGTGGCCGCACTCGTCTACACCGTGATCGAGTCACCGCACTGGGGCTGGGGATCGACCGCATCGAACGGCGGGTTCCTGCTGGCGGTCGTTGCACTGTTCGTGTTCGTGCGCTGGGAACTGTCCCGCGACGAGCCGTTGCTGGACGTGAGCTTCTTCCGCAATGCACGCTTCAGCGCCGCGACAGGCAGCATCGGCATCGCGTTCTTCTGCCTGTTCGGTTTCACGTTCCTCGTCACGCAGTACTTCCAGTTCGTGCGCGGGTACGACACCCTCAGCGCCGGTTTGCACACGCTGCCGTTCGCAATCGGCGCCGGTGTGACTGCACCGTTTGCCGCCCGCGCTGCGCTCCGTTTCGGCACGAAGCGCGTGGTCACCCTCGGCCTGGTGAACATGTCGATCGGGTTCGCCATCGTCAGCCAGGTCAACGCCGACAGCGCGTACTGGGGACCGGTCATCATCTCCATGGTCTTCATGGCGAACGGTCTGTCGTTGGTGACGTCGCCGTCCACCGACGCGGTGATGGGTTCGCTCCCCGTCGACAAGGCAGGCGTGGGTTCCGCCGTGAACGACATCAGCCGCGAGGTCGGCGGAACTCTCGGCGTCGCAGTCGTCGGGTCGGTGTTCGTCTCGTTGTGGACGCCCGCAATCACGTCGAAGTTCGAGGCCATCCCCGGGCTCGTCAAGGCACTGCCGGACGGAGTGTTCGACATGGCCCGCGAATCGGTCGGTGCGGCGTACGCGGTGGTCGGTCGGTCGCCGGCGCCGGCGCAGCCGGTCGTCCAGAAGGCGGTCAGCGACGCGTTCATGAGCGGTTTCGGAAACGCCACCCTGGTGGCCGCCGGAATGGCGCTGTTCGGTGCCGTGTGCGCATGGTTGTTCCTC
>Ga0255166_1000618_pt1 | contig 11956 bp, 12 predicted proteins | sample Atl_Cont_RepC_8d_FD_186013 | JGI IMG/M metagenome (GOLD analysis project Ga0255166, IMG submission 186013) | Freshwater microbial communities from Altamaha River, Georgia, United States - Atl_Cont_RepC_8d | ecosystem: Environmental > Aquatic > Freshwater > River | place: USA: Georgia | collected...
CTATTTTTTATTACCACACTTTTTGACCCCCCAAAAAATCCACCATGTATTTCACTGACCGTTCACTTGTTACTCCAAAAAAAACTTTCAAGTATTTTTCAAAAAAAAATTGTCAAAAAATTTCACATGTTTTTTTTGTCATTTTTTTAACAAAACATTGGCCCCGGCTTTTGCCGGGGCTTTGCCCTTTTTATAAAAAAATTTTTTCCCGCTTTCGGCGGGACATCCCTATTTTTTATTACCATTCTTTTTGACCAAAAAAATCCACCATGTATTTCACTGACCGTTCACTTGTTACTCCAAAAAAAAACTTTCAAGTATTTTTTAAAAAAAAAATGGTCAATATTTTTCACATGTTTTTTGTGTCATTTTTTTTACAAAACATTGGCCCCGGCTTTTGCCGGAGCTTTGACCTTTTATAAAAAAATTTTTCCCGCCTTCGGCGGGACATCCCTATTTTTTATTATCATACTTTTTGACCCCCAAAAAATCAATTATGTCACTGACCGTTCACTTGTTACTCCCAAAAAAAACTTTCAAGTATTTTTTCAAAAAAAATTTGTCAAAATTTTTCACATGTTTTTTTTGTGTCATTTTTTTGACAAAACATTGGCCCCGGCTTTTGCCGGGGCTTTGCCCTTTTTATAAAAAAATTTTTTCCCGCCTTCGGCGGGACACCCCCACCCCCAGCATCATACTTTTTGACCTCCAAAAAATCCACTATGTCACCGACCGTTCACTTCTTATTTGAAAAAAAAACTTTCAAGTATTTTTTTAAAAAAAAAATTGTCAATATTTTTCACATGTTTTTTTTGTGTCATTTTTTTTACAAAACATTGGCCCCGGCTTTTGCCGGGGCTTTGACCTTTTTATAAAAAAATTTTTTTCCCGCCTTCGGCGCGACATCCCTATTTTTATTATGGGTGTGCCCCCCGGCAAAAGCCGGGGCCACATTTTTTTTTAAAAAAAAATTAAAAATTTTAAGTGATGATCATAAAAATAGTGTCAATGTGTGAGCAAAAAAATTTTTATTCATCATCTGGTAAAGCGTTTTTGCAATGGCAAGAACAAACCGGTGTTTTTTCAAAATAGCGGTCATTGTAAACACAAAGTGTCACAATCGTGCCAAAAATAGGTGTTGTAGAAGCATTGATACTTGAACCACAAAAATGATCCAATGCATTTGTCGTCCAATCAAAAGCATCCATCATTGCTTTTTTTTGTTTTTTGGTTTTTTGTTGGTCCTTTTTATCCCCATGCAGCGTCAAAGGCTTTGTCGTAGGCTCATACAAAAAGTGCAAGCAAATTGGAAAATCATCGGGTTTCGTAGATGGCAGTTCCCACAGAGATTGCGGCAATAGATCGACTTCGAGAGCGAGTTCGTCATCCAAAAAAAGCACTTGCACATAACGAGCCATTTCTTTGTGCTCCATTTTTTGCGGGGTTTTTTTTTTGTGAATAGTTTTTAGTCAAAATAAAGTATGTAATTTACATTTTCTTACAATTGACTTTATTCCGGCTAAAGTTTTTTCTTGATAAAAAATGGTCAAAAAAAGAGATGTGGGTCCAAAAATTAAGCAAAGAATTGATGATTGGCATTGTGCGCAAGCACGTTTCCAGAAAAGTGCTCAAAAATGTTTTGGTGATTGCATTTTCGGAAACGTGTGTCGACGTGTGTTATGTGTCGCAAAAAAAAGATTACTTGGAATGCAAGATGTTGTATGCATCGCAAAATGAGCAACAAAATTTGCCCAATCCCAACAAGTTGTGCGTGGATTCGTACCAGCCTCCCAAATCATTGCAACGTTCAAGCGTCTATACGGAGCAAGAAAAAAAAGACATCGATGATTTTTGGATGAATGAATTGTTGCAATTTGTGCATGAAACACTCGGTGAAGAATACAAAGTGGATCATGTATTAGCTTACATTCGTGGTCCACTGCGCGATCATTATGACATTGAAAAAAACGATCGTTCGTGTTTTTTTACAAACGCAACATTACATCATTATCAACAAAAACTATCGTCTTTTTTTCTTTCGATTCCTATTTCCATTTTTTATGTTCATCGACATGCAGAAACGACACTTTGCAATCTCGGATTTGCAACACGTGTCGAGTTTAAACAATAAAAAAAAAACCCTCCAAAAAGAAAAAGAAAAAAAAAAGAATTTATTTTTTTTTTAAAAAAAAGGGCCAATGTGGTGTGATGACGAGGATTGTTGTGATAAACAAATGGGGCCGCAAGGTGATATCGGTTACCAAGGTCGTATCGCACAAATTGGGTTTCAAGGTGATGTCGGATATCAATCGGCGATTGCAATTCCTGGCGCACAAGGAGCACAAGGATATGCATCGTATGTTTTTACAGGTCCTCCTGGAATTTTGGGTGTGGAAGGAGATCCAAATTACGGTTCACAGGGGTCAACCGGATGGATCGGTCTTGACAATATTGGACCACAAGGGTTCCTTGGATCACAAGGTCCGCAAGGTGATAGTGGCGAACATAATATCGGTCCACAAGGTCCACAAGGAGATTTTACATTTGGACCACAAGGGTTTATCGGAAATACAGGTTTTGACAGTGCATTGATTCAAGGCCCGCAAGGCCTTGATTCGCCGAAACTTCTTGAAGTTGTCAATGATTCAGGAACACTTGGATTAACACCGTTGAATACCACTATCTTGAATTATTTGTTACCTGCAGGGACATACTATGTTTTTTTTAACGGAACATTTGTACGAGTCGCCGATTCTGCTTTTAGCGAGTTCAAATTTTCAACAAATAACGTAACCCAAAATGTTACGTTTGGTACTTATTTGGGAACACCACAATATATCGGGATAAATATGCAAGATAGAATCACATATGGAGCCACTACAAATTTTTCTATTTCTTATCTTACGTCATTTGGATCTTCGACAATTAATCTCAATTACCAAATGTTGATTTTCAAACTACCATAACACGCACAAAAAAAAAGTAATTGTTTTTAATTAAAAAAATTGCATTTCAATCAGTGCAGCACTGTAATTTTCAAGAACATAAGTGCTTCCAGGACCACTTATTTCAACATCGTATACAGCCCCATTACTATTTAGATAAACATCAAATGCAAATTGTGCTCTCGAAAAACTAGGAGGACTTGTTTGATTTGGAAGCAACGTTTTTGTTTGTGAAAACACATAGGTTGACGCATTCTTGATACTTATTGTTACTGGGGCCAACAACGAAGGCGTATTTTGGTATACGGCTCCTGCAAAACAAATCCAGTAATTTCCTGAAGGTATGCTATTAAACGAAGTAACAATATCCGTGCCTGTAAAGCTTGCTGCCTGTCCTTCTTGATATTGGTGATAGATATAAGTCCTGCCGGCAAATCCTGTTGGTCCGACAAGTGATGCACCGGAAGCACCTTGTGGACCCATTAATCCGGTGGACGATGATCCGATGAATCCTTGTGGACCAGTTGAAAATACACCTTGCGCACCTTGATTGCCATCAAGGCCTTGTGCCCCTTCTAATCCATTTGTCGTGCCACCTTGTGCACCTTGTGCACCTTGCGGACCATCAAAAGAAGAACCTTGTGCACCTTGTGCACCTTGTACTCCACGATATGTATTTAAATCACATGGGCATGACACACTCAAAACTCCAGGTGTGAATTCAAACAAAGTATGCGTTGGACATCCACACAAACTGCCTTGAAAACCTTGTGCTCCATCGGGAGCTTGGTACATGGAACCTTCATATCCTTGTGGCCCAATGATTTCAGCAGCATTTGGACCAACAATACCTTGATATCCTCGACCACATTGTGGATTGCATTCATCACAATCACATTCTTCACAATCATCGAGACAATCATCGAGACAATCTTCGGGATTTGGCATTTAAAAAAAAAGGGAAATTCTTTTTTTTTCTAATTGAGCAAAATTTTAAAGAAGAAAAAAAAAAGAATTTCTCATTTTTTTTGGTAATGAGTGACGACGAAGATTGTGATTGTCCAGATTGTGTTGGACCACAAGGTTATATTGGATCACAAGGTGCCGATTCATATGGTTACCAAGGTCCACGAGGTATTCAAGGCGATATTTCAATTGGAAATCAAGGTCCAATTGGATATCAAGGAACCGACCAATTTGGTCCGCAAGGTTTTGATGGTCCACAAGGGTGGCAAGGAATGAATCCTAATAGTGGATTTCAAGGACCCCAAGGACCACAAGGTGTGAGTTCTCTTGCTGGTTCACAAGGTCCAGAAGGAAATGGAGGTGCGATGGGGTTTCAAGCCGGTATCGGTGCACAAGGATCGCAAGGACCAACAGAAAGCGCTGCGCGCGGGCCGCAAGGTTATGCAGGAAGTCAAGGTGATCCCACTCCGGGGCCAGCAGGACCCGATGCGGTTGTTCTTTATACAAGTATAGTGCGAGCGAATTCAAGTTTCACAATTACTGCCTTTCCATTTCGATCCAATATCACGACAATTGCTATTCCTGCCGCAGGGACATATTATTTACGATTTAACACAACAGTAAAAAATTTGACGACATTGGATATATTTCAAGTAGGTTTTACACTCAATGGAGGAGGGATCATTCTTGGCAACGGTGCGCAACGTACAATTTCACCAACTCTTGGTCAAAGTCTTACCATTTTTATTATTGTGACTGTTACAAGTGCAATAACACAAGCAGAAGTTACCGTTTTGTGTCCTTCGAACACAATCACCGTCGAATTTCAAGGCTACACATTAATCTGCCAACAGTTGGAACTTGTTTAAAATCTTTTTTTTTTAAAAAAAAAATGTCTTTTGAAAAAAAGAAAATTAAAATTTCAAATTTCAACCAATGCTGTTTTGCAAGATCAAAGTACTTGAAATATTAACATTGTCCTATTTGTCAAATGGTCAGCGTTTAAAATGGTTGGAACAATCATTGGAACAAAAAAATAAAGCATTTGCTTTATTATTAGCACAAACTGATGTTTGTTGGAAATATGAAATTCTTGCGACATTCATTGAAAAAACGTCTTATGTTCCACCTCATTTTGGAACGGATAAGCAAGTGGTACAAAGTGCATTTTTGCATTATTGTTTGCATACCCAAAAAATTGATAAAAATAAGCTTTTGATGTTTGCCAGTTTCATCCCAGAACCCTTTTTTTGGGACGTTCTGCGCACGTGTTCACTTCATCCAACGAGTAAAACCACAGCCACCAAATTATGGAAATATCGTTTGTTTTTCCATGCAACCTCGTCGTATCATTTGGCGAAAATATTGCATTGTGAAATGGACATATCACTTCTTACCGCTATGTTCAAAAGTCCGATGTTGCGGGATTTTACAATTGACATCATTCACCATTTCGCTCTCAATGATCACGCTCTCGAACTTTGTTATGTGACAAATACCAAACGATTAAAATTCTTAAAAAAATATCTTTATCCATTTCGCCACGTTTATTTCCGCAATGCCATGTTGCATAAAAATGTTATTCAAATGCGTTTTTTTTACGAACCAAGTTTACAAAACGCAGTTCATGAATATTCGCAACGCATGATAACAAGCGGTGATTTTGATGCAAATGTACTTGATTTTTTACTGACAAATATCAAGTATACACATCGCGAGCTAGTGATTTTATTTGTTAATTTACCACCATGTTGTTTTCCGTTGACCAAACGCATTATTCAAAAGATACTCCAATTGGAAGCGCTGTTTCCAAGAACCGAGGAATTTTTAAGTACCTATTTACCACGTGCCATTGAATTTGCAAATCCTGTTTTTATCAAGGATGCTTTTGAGGCAAATTTACATAATATTGTCTATCCGCCTTTGGAAAGGATTTTTGTCGAAAAAATAACTGTTTCTTTTATTCGGTGCATGTTCCAATATGCAAGGTATTATTTGTTGTATAACCGAAAGTACCTGTTTCAATTAGCGATTCAAAACGATGCTTTATTCGAATGTCTTTGTGCACTCGGGTTTTTGCAACACTTATCATTGGACACCGATTTTGGGCTTTTGTGTGAATGCATTCGGTATGATAATTTAACGATGTGTTGTGCGTTATTGAACTCGTGGCAAATGGATGCACATGCAATCGAAAAAGCCTTTGAACAAGCATTGGACAACAGAAGCCAACGTGTCACGTGCTTTTTGGTTTCTCGCGTTCAACGTGTTATCCCCAAAATACAAAGTCAACACATTCCATTTTTGTGCCAATGTGGATTACAAAGTTTGGTGCAAGGCGTGCTTGCACAACAAGTCTTGAGTCGTGATCTTGTATGTGATTGTTATCGATACGCATCTCCAAATTTGGATTTCAATGTTCTTTGGAATTACATACCATTAACAAACGACGAATTGAAATATTCTTGTTCCGATTTATTCTGGATCATCGCTGATAAAAAGTCTGCTTTTGCATTTTTTTTAATGCAATCAAACGTTGTTTCCGCAGACGACATTGTTCCTATACGTTCTGATCACATCGTGACTGCAAAGAGATTTTTTGAAATGTATCATTTTGATTTTGATTTTCAAGAACAAAACAAAGTTCTTTTCTTGTAGTGTTTATTTCCAAATACAAAAATTCCAGCGATTTTTTTTTTAAAAAAAAACTGTGACATTTTTTTTTAAAAAAAAAAGAAAAAAAAATTCCCCGCCCCCTTTCGGGGGGCGGTATTTTGGGGGGTCTTTTTTCTTCATCAAGTCCCGGCCCCCCTAAAAGGGGGCCGCGGACTTTAAACGTCTATCGCCGAAACTTGCATTTTTAAAGTCACAACCACTCTTTTTCAATTTTTTTTTTACTACCTTTTTTCAAAATTTTTTTTTGGTTAAAATGCATTAAAAATCCTTGCATTAAAAAAAATTGTAACACGATTTTTTTTTTTAATTTCAAAGTAAGCATCAAAACCGAACAATAAATTGTTAAAAAAAAAATTCCCTTAGAAAACCACAAATTCAAAAAATAACAAAATAAAAAAATCATCAACTTTTGAAAAAATTTGCAGAAAAAAAAGGGTGAATTATGAGTACAATTTTAATTATCATTGGTTGTATCATCCTCGTTTTTATCGTGATTTTGTTTGGTTTTTGGCTTTATCGTAAATATCAAAGATCACAAGTGGGTGTTGACGAATTGAAAAGCATACAGTCCACGAGTGGTTCGCAACCCACGCAAACCCAAGCCACCCAACTTACCCAAACCACCCAACCCACGCAAACCCGAGCCACCCAACCCACGCAAACCCAAGCCACACAACCCACGCAAACCCAACCTACGCAACCCACGCAAACCCAACCCACGCAACCCCAACAAACGCGACCCCAACCACTCCAACTCACACAGTCCCAACAACCTCAAGTAAATCAAGCATCTCAATTTATCCAATCAAATCAAGTTGGATTATTACCCCAAGTAAATGTGTCGAGTGAAATCCAACAAAATCAATTTTCTGCAAGTGCATTAACGATGGAGCCAAAAACCACTTTTGATTTTCCAATTACACAAAATAAGTCGTCGGCGCGCCGTTACCACAAAATATAATCCAAAAAAAAGACTTTTATTTTTGCCATCAATAGGCAAACAAGCACAAAAATACACCAAGTAAAAAAAGGATTGCGCAAGAAATATCTGATGATTTGTTATTGTTTTTTTTCAAAATGTTGTGATTTGAAGATGTTGACATGCACAAGCAGTCGTCATCGCAAATTTGCAATGGTTTTTTTTGTGAATATTCAAATAAATATCGATTTGAGACAGAATATGGTTCCTCATAAACGATTGAGTATTTTTGCAAACAAGCTTTGCGCAAACATTCCATCAAAATAATTTTTTCGGTAATACACAATCCGCTCATTCGAGGAAGTGCGTATTTTTCCAAAAAGCAATTCATGTTGTCTTGTGACTCTTGAATTGCAATCCAAATAGGGTTGCGATAATATTTGTTTAAGTAACGACAAGCGACGGGGAAAGGATGTGCAAGCGCAAAAACAATTTGAGGTAAATCATAAACAACAGAGGCCTTTTCATCACAATTTTGCAAGTCGACATCATTTCCGGCATCTGTAAAGCTGTCCATATCATCGAATTTAGAAGCAAAAAATTCAGAAGCCCAAGGGTACAATTTTGCCATTGTAGAAAACTCGGCCGGATATTTGGATGTTTCTTTCATCAAAAAAGAAGTTTGCTTTTCATTTTGCACATGTGTAATTCGACAAAGACAATTTTGCTGTTTGCAAATCCAACTTGTTTCAGTTGTTCCGATTGGTCTCTTTTTATGGAGATTCACAAAACGTTCAAAGAGTTGATGTACTATATGGGTTGTATCCATCACGGCTTGTACGTTTGCATTTTTTAAAAAAAGTGGTTTGATCAAAGTTGTATAAAATCTGCCAAAATCATTTTCGCAAGAAATAATTTGAGTTTGCACCGGTTTAACATAATGTTCAAGCAAAAAATAAGGCATTTGATTGCAATCTGGGTGGTACAAAGTAAACAAAATTTGAGAAAAACCATAACAAATTCCTTTTGCAATAAGTTCGGGTGGCGAAGAGCGCGTTCGAATGCAAGATTGATCAAATTCTTTAAATTCTTTTTGCAGCGTTTGCAAGATTTCTTGGCATTGTTTCAAATAGCACATTTTGTGTCGTGTCTTTTTGAGTTTTAAAAATTTTTTTATTTAAAAAAAAGATTTTATTTTTAAAAAATTTTTTTTAAAAAAAAAATTTTTACGACGAGGTTGATTGGGAAAGAGTTTCGTCTGTTTTTGGCAAAGGGACACTCCCACTATTGGATGTTACAATACGATATTGAATATCTGGCTCAAGAGATTCAAGCACATTTCCAATATGGAATCCATGATATTTAACAATTGGATCGGAAATCAAAATGTGCGGCAAATCTGTAATTTTCAGTTTTTTTTTGGTTTCTAAAGCTTCTACTTCCGCTTTTGTTAAAACACGATAGGAAAGTCGTTTGCGAAATTTGCGTTTGTCAAATGCCAAATCACTCAATAAAAGCATTTCAATTGAATTACCAAACATGAGTGATTTGCGGTGAATTTCTTGATGCGATTGTGTCAAAATGCGATTGGCAATAAGGATACAATTGGCTCGCAATAAAAACATATTGCATAATTCAACAATATCTTTTTTGGCAAATGTTGAGCTCAAATTGTTGCGAATCATTAAAAACATTTGTTTTGACGTTTGATCTGCGTTTTTTTTGGCAATTACTCGTACCGAAACGGTATTTTTGCAACACCATTGAATAATATGGGGAACATTTTTATCAATACCATTACTCAAAGGTTGCATTGCATCGTCATCATGCGGTGGTACTTCAAAATTTTCGATTTTGATGTCTTCTGGTGCAACGACCACATAATGACGCGTCGAAAGCCAAAATTCCATTGCTGTGAAAAAACAATTTTTTTTAAAAAAAAATTTTTAAAAAAGATGATTTTTTAAAAAAAAAGCGAATTTTTTTAAAAAAAAAGTGAATTTTTTTTTAAAAAAAAGTGAATTTTTTTTCAAACAATGTTTTCAAATGCAAACTCAACGCGATGCGTCCGGACTTTCTTGACTTGCAACCACTTTATATTACCACGTCAAAATTATACGAATGGTATGAAGCAAACAAACACTGTTTGATGCATCGTGACATTCAAATTGCGGATACGCAAACTGGTTTATCAGCCCCCTTTCCTATCACACCATGTACACCTTCCCCATTGACTCTTCCATGTTTACCACTCTTTCACACAACAAACGCATCACCGCTTCCCACTACACCCACTACACCCACTACACCAACAACACCCACTACACCCACACCCACACCCCAATCTCTTGGGACAGCCCCTGTGACCCAAGCAACTTCTACAATTGTAACAAAGCAATCCAATGCCCTTATTTTGTCATCGAACAAAGATAACAAAAAGTCTTCAAAACGTAAGTTTAGGAATGAAGCAATCGAGAACAAAGTTGTTAAAAAAATAACTGCAAAAAGTATTCCGCAAGCTTCAATGGAAGAGGATGTGTTATTTGTGCAATGCGATGACAAAAAGCTTTCTGCAACAATGAAAACAAAAAAAGCATCCAAAAAACCGAAAACGGTCCAGACCAAAATTCCAAGCAATTTTCACAAAGAAACTTTGTTTGAAAAGGATATGAGAAATCAATGGTTTGATGTACTTCAATTTCACAAATTGAACACGACATTGTATATTCCAAGCTATGTGCGACCTTTTTGCGACGAAGAAAAGGTCCAGTTTCGAAAAAACAATGTGCTATATTTCAAAGCATTTTATGTTTTAAAGCACTTGCGCGATGGTTCTGAAGTTGGAAATGCTGCGATGTGCAGATATTTGCACAAAAACAACAAGCTGAAAACAATTCCTGCATTTTTACCATGCAAAAAAGAAATATTTGATGATAGAGTCAAATTGGAGCTTTATATACATGCGATGATGAACAAAGTATGGCTACATGTTCTTTTTGGTCCAACACCCACCGAATCAAGTGATGAAGAAACATGTGATGAAACCGATCAAAGTGATGTGGTCCAAGAAAAAATTGTCCAACTCCGCGATTTGATCCTTGCCAATTCGAAAGAAGAAAAATTGACTTCTTTAAAATGTCTTTTACTGGATCTTTTTTCACATGCAACGAATCAAAATGATGGGTTGTTGCAACTTCTTGCTACAGCATTTGATACTTACTTAAAAATGTTTTGAAAAATGGTTAACAAAAAAATTGCAATCAATATCAATTTTTTTTGCGTCGTTTTGATTTTGATTCGAGTAAACTGTTGTTTTTTTCATTTTTCAATTTTCGAGGTATGGTTGGTTTTCGAGTTCGTATTGGTTTTGTGTGCGTTTCGGTGCCTGCCCAGATTGATTTTTTTTTGGCTTCTTTTTGTAATGCCATCAATTTGTTAAGTTCATCTTGCACTTCTTGTGATTGAGGAATAATAATTTTGGGTTTGGGATTTTTTTTAAATTTACGAGGTAATGTATCATCGTATTCTGCAAGTGCAATCGCGTCTGCAATATCTTGAATTGGGCTTGGTACATGATACGTTTTTACACCTGTAATCTTATTGCATCGAATAGAAAGTTTTGCTTCGTCGAGTCCGAATGCTGCAAGGAGATCAATTTTGATACCATTGTCGCGGCAATAACGCACTGTATCCAATTTTGTCGCATGTCCATTGTGAACAACCTGTGCTTTCCAAGTCGAATTCACGACATTTTTTACTTGCAAAAATTTGTTTTTTTGCAATGATGCTTTTAAAATACCCGCGGATTCGTGGAGTTTCGCAGCCGTCGCCATTTGGTAACTTTTGAAAACAAACGCTTCAATTTTAATCACACATTTTGTTTCGCGTTGATCCATTGGAATACGCGCACATAATTCTTCCATCATATATTTTTCCATATGCAAATACCGTTTTGTATCAGCTTGATTCCCTTCAAAAGCAGGCACTTGTGGAAACAATGACAAATACACATTTTCAGCAAGTTGAAATTTGCCTACTTGTTTCGCTTCTTTTGCAAAACTTGATAAAAACCATCGATTGTTCGGACTGTCGTAAATGGCGCAACCCGAACATGTTACCGATAAATCCAAACCAATGTGATAATTGTATTGCGCACACATTCACCTTCTTTTTTATAAATCTCGTTGGAAAAAAAAACAATTTTTTTTTGTCACAAAAAAATTTTTTTAAACACAATCTATGTCAACTCACACATACCAATACCCAACACACCAAGACACACATCAACACACACCAACAAAACAACACACACACACCAACAAAACAACACACACCAACACACCAACACATACTAATACACCCAACACACCAACACACACTTACACACACCAACACACCAACACGCCCATCAACACATACCACACTAATATAAATTTGAAGACCATGTCAA
>Ga0255166_1000620_pt1 | contig 11934 bp, 10 predicted proteins | sample Atl_Cont_RepC_8d_FD_186013 | JGI IMG/M metagenome (GOLD analysis project Ga0255166, IMG submission 186013) | Freshwater microbial communities from Altamaha River, Georgia, United States - Atl_Cont_RepC_8d | ecosystem: Environmental > Aquatic > Freshwater > River | place: USA: Georgia | collected...
CTTCAATCAACGAATGCAGGGTCTCGCGATAATCTTCCGTCTGCCTGGGCTGGCTGAGCGTGACTTGCGTTTGCACCAGCATATTGCTGATCGGGGTGCGAAGTTCATGCGCCAAGTCCGTAGAAAAATCAGAGAGTCTTTCAAAATCACGACCGAGTCGCTCGAACATGCTGTTCAATGACTGCGCCAGGGATGCAAGCTCAGCAGGTGCATCCTGTGTGGGAATCCGTATATCAAGCTGACTGGCAGTGATCTGGCTTGCACGTGAAGTGATTTGCCGCAAGGGTGTCAAGGCCTTTCGGGCAACAAATCCACTGAGCAGTCCTCCGAGCAAGATCGCGATCAACAGATAAAACCAAAGCCAAGCCCGGAAGATGCTCATGAAATGATCATGATGCTCAGTATCGATGGCAACAATCAGCCTGACCGGCATGGAAGGATCATGACCTGACTGAGCAATATTGACAGACATCCCACGCATCCTTTCCTTGCCTGACCCCCACTCGATGATGCTTTCAGCAGTTGACGATTGCAATCGTTCTTCCACGCCCGGCGGCAATGAAAATCCAGGGCTTTGATACAAGACACGACCCTTGATCGACAGCAGAACATTGAGTCCGGTTTGAGAACTCAACAAGGACCGGATGCGGTTTTCCAGGTGATTGAGATCGGAAGTGTGCTCACTGATTTCCCTGATCAGCATGCCCTTGTCTTTCAGGTACGTCTCGTCAAGCTCCAGAAAATGTCGGTCAGTCAGGTAAAGGGTGATGCTGCCTAGTCCGATCAGTAGCACAGACGTGACCAAGGTGAACAAAAAGATCAGGCGAAAGGTGAGCGAATTGCGCCAGTGTCTCATGCGGACTCCGGTGGCTCTAGAACGTACCCCATGCCACGGATAGTTTTGATGAGCTTGATCTCAAAGGGATCATCGACCTTGCTACGCAATCGTCGGATTGCCACCTCCACCACATTGGTGTCGCTATCGAAATTCATGTCCCACACTTGTGACGCGATCAAGGACCGAGGAATGACCTCTGATTTTCTTCGAATCAGCAACTCAAGCAGGGCAAACTCCTTTGCCGTCAATTCAATGCGCTTGCCCGCCCGTGTGACACGCCGCTTGAGAAAATCCACCTCCAGATCGGCAACCTGAACGAGGCTCTGATCGACTGTTCTGCCGCGTCGCAAGATCGTTCTCACTCGGGCAAGCAATTCAGAAAAAGAAAAGGGCTTAACCAGGTAGTCATCCGCCCCAAGCTCAAGACCTCTGACACGGTCTTCCACCAGGTCCTTTGCAGACAAATACAGCACGGGTGTCGAGTTGGAACGCTCACGCAAGGAGCGCAGCAGGGTAAAGCCATCCATTCCTGGAAGCATGACATCCAAAATGATCAGGTCATAGTCAAAAGACGTGGCAAGGTGAAGCCCCTCATCACCTGTCAGGGAGACATCCGCAACAAACCCAGCCTCTTTGAGGCCTTGCTGCAAATACTCACCTGTTTTTTTCTCATCTTCAACAATCAGCACCCGCACAATGTGCCCCTCTTAAGTGAAGGACATTGTAGTCATGACACAGTGGGGCAGAAAAAGATGACAATTTTGTAATCTAGCCATCAGTCCCCTGTCAGGATCTGTTTTCTAAGATACAACATCGAACTTTTCAGGATCGAGGCAATGGCTTTTTCCAGAAACATTGCGCTGTTGTGTTGTTCAGCCACCCTCATGCTGGGCAATGCCGCTCACGCACAATTTTCTCCTACAGCTGACCAGTCTGCCAACTGGCGTACAGCTAATGAATTGGCAGGGAAAAACCTACGAGGTCACATTGACATCCTGAGAGCCGAGCAAGTCAAAGAGAAAGCCTCCAGCAGTCAGTCTGGCAAGGCAGTCAACCGACCCATGGGCAGCTCTGCAGGACTGTCTCTTGATGAATCCAAGCGGATTGCGCTGTCAAACCGGACAGACCTGTTTGCAAAAGGCTCAGAGAGTGTCGCCGAAAGAATTGCCCTGCAAAGCAACACTACCCAATTTCTGATGCAAGTCGAACGCGCCTGGATTAATGCCGTTAGCCAAGCACTGTTGCTTCAAAAACAGGAACAAGCCACTGAAGCAGCTGATATCGCCTACGAATTAGCCTTGAGGATGCAAAAGCTTGGAAATTGGCCAAAAGACCGCGCTTTTGGAATGGGGCGAGAGGCTATCAACGAGCAAATCAAGCTGATCCAGGCAAGACAATCTGCCCTGGAGGCCAAAAATCAACTCAGCCTGCTGCTGATGCAGGAGCAGTTTGACTTGCCCAATTCCCTGCCAGACATCCGGGGGATCGGTTCCCGCGATGACCTGAGACGTGACGCAACGGCACTGGCGATGGAAAGACTGGATAGGTTGCCTAACTATTCGAGCTCGATCCTTTCACTGGCGAAACGAGAACAGGCGATTGGCGAGACCGCACTATCAGGCTGGTCTCAGCATGCCAAGACAAGTGCCGCGACGGCAATCAGTCAACAGAACCTTCAAGCACTGGCGATCGATCGCAGCAAGCTCCTATGGAATCACGATATCGAGAAAGTCTTGCTAGAACGAAATGAGCTGGCTTCGCAGCGACTGGACAACATCACAACGATGATGATTGCCCAACATACTGTGAGGGCACGGCATGCTGAAGTGATGGCAATCGCAAATCAGTCACTTCCGCTTGCCCGTGAGTCGGAAGAGGAAGCGGTCTATCGCTATAACGGTATGTTCATCAGCACATGGGATCTGCTCAATATCGTCAGGCAGCGCATTGCGACTGAAATGGCCTTGATCGACAGCCAGGCGCGTTACTGGGAAGCAGAGTATGCGTTCAAGGCCTATTTGTCTGGCGCTCCCTATGTCGCACCAGGAGCGACTCGCAATCCGGGAGCAGGAATGAGCTCACCAGGAAAGGGACATTAACCATGAAACGCAGAGATTTTTTTCAGAAAAGCTTGATTGGTGTTGCCTCTGCAGTCTCAGTCGCGACAGTGGCACGCTCAGCCCTTGCTAATGCACCGGAGGTGGTGACTCGTGCCAGTTCCGCCACCGCTGGACCATGGACTCCGCCAGACTCAGCCAACGGGCTTGACTATCAACCCGTTGTCACGCTGAACGGCTGGACCCTGCCCTACCGCCTCAACGAAGGAGTGAAAGAGTTTCATCTGGTTGCCGAGCCAGTGGTGAGAGAAATGGCGCCAGGCTTCAAGGTCAACATGTGGGGCTACAACGGGCAGAGCCCAGGCCCCACGATTGAAGTGGTCGAGGGTGACCAGGTCAGGATATTTGTCACCAATCGATTGCCTGAGCCCACCAGCATTCACTGGCATGGTCAGCGCCTACCCAATGGCATGGATGGTGTCAGCGGGCTGAACCAAAAGGCCATTCCTGTCGGGAAAACCTTCGTCTATGAATTCATCGCCAAGCGGCCCGGCACGTTCATGTATCACCCCCATGCCGATGAAATGACCCAGATGGCGATGGGCATGATGGGATTCTGGGTGACACATCCCAAAACACCGAACCCACTCATCTCCAAGGTGGATAGGGATTATTGCTTCTTGCTGAATGCCTTCGATGTGGAGCCAGGAAGCAAAACACCCAATGTCAACACCATGCTTGATTTCAATATCTGGGGATTTAACAGCACCGTGTATCCGGCAATCAGCCCGATCGTCGCACGCCTGGGTGATCGCGTACGGATCCGGGTGGGCAACCTCACGATGACCAACCATCCCATCCATATCCACGGCATCGAGTTTGAAGTGACCGGCACAGACGGAGGTCCGGTTCCTCCCACTGCGAGATGGCCGGAGGTCACCACTGACGTCGCCGTTGGCCAAATGCGGCAAATCGAGTTCATCGCTGATGAGCCCGGAGACTGGGCCCTGCACTGCCACAAGAGCCACCACACCATGGGTGCCATGGGTCATGACGTTCCTACCCTTATTGGTCTGAACCACCAGGGCCTGGTTGGCCGCATTCAAAAGCTGGTGCCAGACTACATGGTCATGGGTGAGCGAGGAATGTATGACATGAAAGAAATGGAAATGGCTTTGCCGGACAATACGCTTCCCATGATGACAGGCACCGGACCCTATGGGCCAATCGGCATGGGAGGCATGTTCACAGTTCTTAAAGTGCGTGAGGATATCAAGCCTGGTGATTACAAGGATCCGGGCTGGTACAAGCAGCCACCGGGCACTCAGGCATCCGAATGGACGGGCAAAGCGCCAGCAGTGAGCCGTGCGCAACACACCACGCCAGATGCAGCAAATGCCTCAGCCAAAAAACCTGGTGGACATGGGGGGCATCACTAATCATGGATGGTGATCGACCGTTTATTCAAAGTAAGACTCCACATTCAGTTGAATTTTTTACATCAACAAACAAGGAATACAGCATGCACATCCTGTTTGCCAACATTGCACTGGCTCTGTCGATGCTGACTGCAAATGCCTGGGCACACAGCCCATCGGCTGGGCATCACCAGCACTCCACATCCGCACCCGAACAACTCGCGTGGGGGATTGCTGGCCAAGCCTCCAGCGTCAATCGAGTCATCGAGATCAGCATGACAGACGACATGCGATTCCAACCCGCAATGATCGACATCAAGATGGGCGAAACCATCCGGTTTGTCATTCGCAACAAGGGTCAGTTGCTGCACGAAATGGTGATTGGCACCAAAGCCGAGCTGGACAAGCATGCTGCTCTCATGGAAAAGTTTCCTAACATGGCTCACGATGAGCCCTACATGTCGCATGTCGACCCAGGAAAGTCAGGTGAGATTGTCTGGTTGTTCAATCGCGCAGGCGACTTTGACTTCGCCTGCTTGATCCCAGGACACTACCAATCGGGCATGATTGGCAAGATTCGCGTCACAGCAGAGAAACGCTGACACGTCCATGAGGAGCCATCAAATGAATGACATGAAAATCCATCAAACAGCCACACGCAGGCGCTTGCTTGGCGTATTGCCTGCCATCACCCTTGTCGCCGCATTTAACAGCTATGCCCAGTCGGAGATGGCCGAAGGAGAAATCAGGCGCCTGGACATGGAAACCGGAAAGGTCACCATTCGGCATGGCGAGATCAAATCGCTGGACATGCCACCCATGACCATGGTGTTTGTCGCTCGCCCGAAAACCATCCTGGATGGACTTAAGGTCGGCGACCGGATTCAGTTTGTCGCCATTGAGGAAAACAAGCAGTACATCACGACCAAGGTAGTGAAGCAATGAAACTGATCTTACGTACGATTGCCTTTATCCAATTCCACCAATGAAGGCCAAAGGAACGGTGAAACGATAGATCAAGGACCTGCTGCTGGGCTCCGATTGAATCAATACCCCAAGGCACGAGGTAACGTGGTCACAACTGCTGGGAAAAATAGACAAAGCAGTAAGACGCCATACATCAAAGCAACAAATGGCCATATGTTTGAGACGAGTTCACGCATGCGGACACCTGTCACACCACATACCACAAACAGCACGACACCGACTGGTGGGGTCAACATTCCTACGACAAGGTTCAAGACGAAAATAAAACCGAAATGCAATGGATCAATGCCATATTGAATGGCAATCGGATGCAGCAGAGGAACCAACATGATGTAGGCAGAGTTTGACTCCAGGAACATCCCGACGACAAACAGTAGAACGGTCACGAGCAACAAATAAACGATGGGGTCTTTGGTGAACGAAAAAAGCAATTGCGAAAGCTTTTGTGGCATGAGGTCCACCGTCATCAAGTAAGTGATGACAGAAGCAAAAGCAATCAACGCACCAACTACTGCCGTGGTGATCGCTGCCCGAATGATGATCCCGGGTAAATCTGAGACTTTCAAAGTCCGAGTGATCACAAACCCCAAAAGCAACGCATAGACAACCGAAATGGCCGACCCCTCAGTGGCAGTGAAGGCTCCACCAATGATTCCCCCGATAATCAAGAGTGGCATCACCAAGACAATGGCCGACCGACGCGCTTCTATCCATAGACGCTTGAATTGAAACGGCTCACCCGTGACTAGCCAACCTCGGCGCGTAGTAATCCATGAGCAGAGCAACATGAATCCGATTGTGATGAGTATGCCCGGAACAACACCAGCCATGAACATCCCACCAACTGAAACCGAAGGGCCAGCCATGAAGGCATAAACGATCATCGCCGCAGAGGGCGGAATGATTGGCCCAAGATTGGCAGCGGCTGCAACAATCGCCGTGGCAAAGCCTTTGTCATAGATTTTGGAAAGAGAAGGAACCAGAATCGCAGAAAGCGCACTGGCATCTGATACGGCAGTTCCTGAAACTGTTGCCAGACCAGCTCCCGACATCATCGTCACGTGAGCCAGTCCACCTCTTACCCTTCCCACCAACGCATTGGCGAAAGTAATGAGGCGCTCAATGATCCCAGCCTTAATCATGAGCTCTCCCGACAGCATGAAAAAGGGGATGGCCATCAAGGGAAAGGAGTTGACTGAATACATCATCCGTTGAGCAATGATGGATGTGTCGATCCCAGACATCCATATCGCGACGATAGAACTGATTCCCATGGCAAACGCGATGGGAAAACCAAACATGGCCAGGAGCATGAATCCAAGCACCACTGCTGTGCTCATTCGGCGTCTCCTGACGATTTGACCGGTACACCGGTGACAGCGATTCGTATGAAATGCATACCGGAATAAAGCATTCCAATACCTACCGCGACAAAAAAATAGGCAACACTGATGTCGACTGTTGCCATTTTTTCATCCCACTGATCCTTGCAAAGCTCGATACACGACCAAGCAATCGACAGACAAAGTGCTCCACAGATCAAGGCTGAGACCTGACGGACCGAGTGCTGCATGACCGGTGACAGCTTATCCACCAACAGATCAATGCCAATGTGTGCGCCTTTGGAGGCGGCAAGTGGTATGGACAGAAACACAACCCAGACAAACGCAAGTCGTCCTGTTTCATCAGCCCAGTCAATTGACATGTTCAGGCCATACCTCAGTGCAACCTGTGCCGACACAATCAGAACCATGTATCCAAAAATCAAGACAACGGCAGTGATGAACACCATATCCATCAAGCGAAATACCTTACCAGTCAAGCTTTGAGTATCGTAAGAAAAGGTGATGGCGCTCATCATCGTGATCCGTTGTTTTTTCTGATTACTTGGAGGTCTCTGCCAGAACCTGATCCACCAACTCGGAACCAGCACGCTTTTTGACACTCTCAACAACAGGCGCTGTGAGCTTTTTCATTTGGGCAAAAGTCTCTGGAGGAATTTCGGTGTAGGTCATCTTTGCTTTCAGATTGTTCAAGGATTTTTGTTCCTCTTCTGCTGCCAGCTTGCGCTGATATGCAACAGTCTTGGCCATGGCCTCGCGGATTGCGGCTTGATACTCAGGACTCATTTTGTCGAATACACGCTTGCTGGCAACAACAACGATGAAGTCAAAAAAATGGGAGGAGTTAGAAAGATATTTCTGCACTTCTGCAAACCGGTTCGCATCAATGACCGTGTAAGGATTCTCCTGACCATCGACCACTTTTTGCTCGAGTGCCGAGTACAGTTCTTTCACATCCATCGCCACCGGATTGGCGCCAAGTGCCCTGAACGAAGCCAGGTGGGTTTCGTTAGGCTGCATGCGAATTTTCATGCCCTTCAAATCATCCACTGTTTTGATTGGGCCCTTGCTGTTGGTGATGTTGCGCATACCAAGCTCCATCCAGCCAAGCACCACAAACCCTTTTTCAAGCAATTTTTTGTCGATTGCCTTGCCAACCGGTCCATCGATGACCCGATACGCTGCTTCTCTGTTTGAAAAGACAAATGGCAAGCTCACCGCCTCGATTTCTGGTGCGATCCTTGACATGAAGGCCGCTCCCACCCATGTCATGCCGAGTGTGCCGGCTCTAACACCATCCACGTTTTCCTTCGCCCCACCCAACTGCATGGCTGGGAATACGTCCACCTGAAGCTTGTTATTGGTGAGCTTCGCAACTTCGGCTTTGAAAATCTTATCCACCGCCACACTGCTTGGGTGCGATGTGGCGAAATTGCCTGCGATTTGGAGCTTGTCTTGTGCAAAAGCACTGAAACATGTCACTGAAAATGCCAAGGCAGCCATGGCAACGTGTGTACGTTTAATTAAATATTGACGATTCATCATGCATCCTTTGATTGAGATTGGAGACGTTGGTGACCGTTTGCAAGCAGCGTCGCGATCGTTGGAGGAAGCCCAGCATTGGGTTTAACAGGCGGTGGAGAAAAACTTCCGTTCATTGCCGGGCCTGCGCCCAGCAGCACAAGTGATTCCGCATGGCGAACGGCACTGGATACCCCATCGACCACGGGAACGGGCAACTTGTTCTTGACGCTGCGGGCGAGTCCTGCAAGTGGCGCACCTGCAAGGATGATGACATCCGCCCCATCTTCACTGACGCAGGCATTAGCTACTCTTAACAAACTTTCTGCTTTGTCTTCCTGAACTGAACCGATATTTAAAAGGGGTTCATCCAGACTGCGAATACTGACAAGACGACTAGATAATCCATAGGAGTCGACAGTCTCTGCATACCAAGCGCGTATACGCTTGGAGATCGCCACGATCGATATTCTGTTGCCAAGTAAGCATGCGCTTGCAAGGGCAGCCTGGGTCAGACCCACCACAGGGCAAGGCAACACTTCCTTCAGCCCAGTCAGACCAGGGTCACCAAATGCTGCCACCACGACTGCGTCATATTGCCCAGCGTATTCACCTGCCAATTGTGCTGCCGCATAGGCACCAATCATGGCCTCAAACCGAGTCTCAATATAGGCAACACCAAATGCTGCGGTCACTGTCCGTATTGATGTTTCTGGCAGAGCTGTTCGCTTTGCCTCAGCATCAATGAGGGCAGACACACTATCGGAGATGTTGGGGTTGATCAACAGTATTCGCATCTCAGGTCCAACTTAGCGACTTTTCGTCATGATCGTAGGCTTGCCACAGTGCAAGAATTGACCCTTGCCAGCACGCGGAATGAAATTTTTCCCATCCCAAACCACCTCACCGCGGCTGATCGTCATGGCTGGCCAGGCATTGAGTTCCATGCCCTCGTAGGGTGTGTAGTCCACGTTATGGTGAAGCGCACTGTTTTTGACTGTGACAGGCTTTTCATCCCAGATCACCAAGTCCGCGTCTGCGCCTGGGGCGATCGTGCCCTTTTGGGGGTGCAAACCATAGGCTTTTGCAGGATTGGTCGAGGTTAATTCCACAAACTTACTCAAAGAGATTCGCCCCGTCAGGACTCCCTCCGAGTAAAGCAACGCCATCCGCGTCTCCAGTCCGGGAATGCCATTGGGAATGTACCGAAACGCCACTTCCTGACCATCCGGTTTTTTTCCCTCGGAGCTCTCATAATTGAACGGAGCATGGTCGGATGAAAAAACGGTAAACAAACCATCTGCTAGTCCATTCCAGATGACCTCCTGATTGCTTTTATCGCGTGGGGGAGGACTACAGATGCACTTTGCCCCTAAATAGCTGTTGTCCAGACCCAGGTCCTCTGCGGTGAGAAAAAGATATTGCGGGCAAGTTTCAGCAAAAATCTGCAACCCATGGCTACGTGCCCACCTGATTTGCTCAACAGCCTCCCGCCCAGAAACATGAACGATCAGGATTGGCACGTCGACCAACTCTGAGAGCGAAATGGCGCGGTGCGTAGCCTCTCGCTCCACCAGCATGGGGCGCGAGTGTGCATGAAAACGTGGCGCTGTCTGACCGGCAGCCTCAAGCCGTCGAGTCAGCCATTCAATACAGTCTGCGTTTTCTGCATGGATCATGGCCATGGCACCGTGCTGCCTGGCAACAGAGAGAACATCCAGGATCTGACCATCATTCAGCTTCAGATCATCGTATGTCATGTAAATCTTGAACGAGGTATATCCCTCGGCGATGAGGGCTGGCAATTCTTCATTCAACACGGTCGGGGTAGGATCACTGACGATCAGGTGAAAACTATAGTCAACATGTGCAAGCCCATCGGATCGACGGTGGTAGTCATTGACTGCATCACGCAACGATTGGCCCTTTGCCTGAGCGGCAAAGGGAATGACAGTGGTAGTACCTCCACAAGCTGCCGCACGTGTTCCAGTATCAAAGTTGTCTGCCATCTTCGCAGGTGGAGGCATCGGCTGATCCAGGTGACAATGGGCATCGACACCACCCGGTGTCACCACCCGACCGGCAGCATCAATGACCTGGTTGGCACTCGGCAAGTGACTGCCTACCATCACCACCTTTCCGTCTTTGATGCCGATGTCAGCCAAGAATGTGTCGGATGCCGTTGCCACTCGGGCATGTTTGATCACGAGATCCAGTTGAAAATCCGCCATACGAGTCTTATCCAGTTGAGATCAAGAATGATGCAATATTCACCAATTTAGGGCACTAATTGTCAACAATGGTGCAAACAAAAAGAAGTGTTAAAAAATCAAAGACCACAGTCAGATCAACATCAGGCATGTACGCTCGATACTGTCTGGCACAAAGCTTGCTTTTAAATAAACACAAGCAAATGTCATGCCAGAATATATTCGTTTGATTTCAGTACATGTTGAACACCATGGTATTCAAGTAGCACATTGTCAACAATAGTATTTACACTAATGTCGACATAATTTAGGAGATAAAGTGAATAAGACTATTCGAGTCGGGGTGCTGACCCCATCGTCCAATACGGCGCTCGAGCCAATCACCAGCTCCATTGTGTCGTCGATGCCCGGTGTCTCAGCGCATTTCGGGCGTTTTCGGGTGACACAAATTGCACTATCCGACCAATCACTGGGGCAGTTCGATGACAGCAAGATCCTGAGTGCTGCAGAGCTGCTGGCTGACGCCAATCCCCATGTCATCACGTGGAGTGGCACGTCAGCAGGGTGGATGGGGTTTGAAAAGGACGTCTTGCTATGCAAACGAATCGAAGAACGAACCGGCATCAAAGCCTCCACAGCTGTGCTTGCCCTCAACGAGTTGATTGCCATCAAGAAAATCAAGCGGCTGGGACTGGTCACTCCTTACACCAAAGACGTGCAAGACAACATCATTGCCAACTATGCCTCAATAGGCGTTGAGGTGGTTGCCGAAACGCACCGCAACATTTCAGTGAACTACGACTTTGCGCTGGTTGCCCCCCAGGACATCGAGGCTGATCTGCTAAAGGTCAGCCGCGCCAAACCAGAAGCGATCGTGACATACTGCACCAACCTTCGCGCGGCGCATTTGGCTGATCAGTTTGAGGCACAAACATCGATACCCCTTCTGGACACCGTCAGCACGACGGTTTGGGGCGCCATCAGAGCGGCGGGTGATGACCCAGATAAAATCCGAGGCTGGGGCCAGCTGTTCAGCTGGTCATCCAGTACCAAATAAGCAAAACATCACGAGAGGCGTGGATGCAATCTAAAGTTTCGGCTCGCTTGAAGCGTGAAAACGCACAAGACGAAATTTACGAGAAAATTTACCGCGCGATTCTTGAGCATCGCCTGCATCCTGGCACAAAGCTGGTGGAGGAAAGGTTGGCTGAAATTTTCAAAGTCAGCCGTGCTCGTGTCCGTGAGGTGCTCGCGAGGCTAGCGCATGAACAAGTTGTCGAAATATTTCCTCAACGAGGCGCCTATGTGGCTAGTCCATCCATCGAGCAAGCTGTCCATGTGTTTGAAGCGCGCAGACTGATCGAACCTGAACTGGTCAGGCGGCTGATTGAAAACCTGACTCCGGACCGGATTGAAAAACTGCGTCAGCACTGCTCACTGGAGCAAGAGGCAAGACGCAGGGACGACAAGCGAATGATCGTACGTCTGTCTGGTGAGTTTCACATGCTGCTATCTGAGCTTGCCGGCAATCATGCCCTGGCAAGAACGATGCGCGAACTC
>Ga0255166_1000623_pt1 | contig 11913 bp, 10 predicted proteins | sample Atl_Cont_RepC_8d_FD_186013 | JGI IMG/M metagenome (GOLD analysis project Ga0255166, IMG submission 186013) | Freshwater microbial communities from Altamaha River, Georgia, United States - Atl_Cont_RepC_8d | ecosystem: Environmental > Aquatic > Freshwater > River | place: USA: Georgia | collected...
ATCAGGAAATACTTCTGCATTTTTTAAATTGATAAAATCTTCATCTCCAGAAGCACCTAGTGCAAGGGTAGCAGAACGACGAACATTTCCAGAAACAACACATGTACCAATTAGATTTACAATATCCACAATAGCACGTGAATCTAGTGTTTCTCCTGCTCTACCGCCAATTACAGTGCGGATACGGTTGTGAAGGTCAATGAGTGGCTGTGGACCGCTTGCAACGCCTCCAAAGCCTTTTATAGGGGCTCCTAGAGGACGGATCAAATCATAGTTAAATTCTTGAATAGCTTGATGTGATCTTAAATAAGAATTTAATAGCATTCTTACTGATTCTACCCAGCCCTCACGGGTATCTGGAATTTCATAAACAAATGCTGGTTCTGTTGGGGCATAAATAGGAAATTGCTTTTCTGCTCCAACGGTATCAAATCCAACTCCAATACCTAACATTAATGCATCCATTACCCATGCAAATAATGCACCAGGATCATTTTTATCAAGATCTCTTGTAGATACCATTGCACAATTCTGCAAGGCAGCAGAGTTTTTCTTCTCCATAGTCATATGGGTTCCAAAAGCCCACATGCCACGTCCTGGTGGTGTCCACTTTAAATTAAACATTCTTTCAAAGGCTTCTTGTGCAGATTTTTGTGCTTTATTATCATTCCATGGAAGACGGTTTTCTTTAGCGTGATTTTTTTGTACTGAGTACATACCCTCGATTACACGACGGCATACTTCATACCAGCGTTCTTTGGTGCCATCCTCTTTGACTCTAGAATAGGTTCTAATAAATGTGATTTCTCCAAGGGAGTTATTTCCAGCATCAGCAAATCCGAACGGTGGCTCTAAATCCTTATATTTATTAACAAACTCTTCTAGCAAACGAAATGAAAATAGATCTGACATTTATAAAACCTTTCAATAAAAATAATAAGAGAGCTTTGCAAATTACAAAGCTCTCCTAGTATAGCATAGATTTATATATATAGCATATCGCTATTCTTCTAAATCTTCCAAATAGTCTAATGGTGTCACTTCTGACCTAGTACGAAAAAATTTATCTGTTTCTGGGTTATAATAATCACCTATTGCAACATATTCTGATGTGGCTCTTTCCTGAACAATTTCAAGCATAAGCGGTTCGCTTAATAATATGGCTCCAAGCCTATCCTCTGCAAAAATAATTTCTTCTACCCTATTATCAATAATTAAAGCTACCTTAATTGGTGGCATATAAATTTTTTCTACTTCAGCAGAGACATTATCTGTATCTGACATACTCTACTCCTTAAAATTAACTCTGTCTATAATAACAATATCCCATTTACCGATAGGACATGAGGCATTAGGAAGTTTTGTTTTTAAATTCATAATACATCCGCACTCTTTGCATTGTGATGTTGTTTTTATAAATTCTGGACACTCTCTACAAATAGATAATCGTTTTTCCGATATCTCTTCTTGTACCCTTCCCAAATTTTTATTAAATAAGTCCCAAGGTCTGGCTGGTCTGCTGTATGGATCTTTATTATTTGTCATTTTTTTATTATACCATTTCTAAAAAAAATTATTCAAAAGATTTCTTTTTCCAAATATTTTTTTTATACCACCCATAATGAACTGAGTGAGATTGTGCATTATTATAATCTGATAATGATATTAAATTTTTATTTTCTTCCATTTTCCAATTTTCTCTTTTAAATGGAATAATTTGTGCATATGGAGTACCTTTTTCAACATATCCTTCAAATTTATCTTTAATAAAGAATGGCAAATTGCCTTTGTGCATTAATCCATCTGCATCTACTACACCGCTCATTGTTGTAAAAGGTAAATCAAATCTATTTAATGGATGTGTTATAAAAGCAGAATATCCAGGTGGTAATTTAAATACAGATTGGGTTAGCCAAATAAAATGTGCATCATGATGTCCAGCTGGAGTTGGAATTTTATCATTTGGATCATTTTTTCTTTCTCCTACTGGAGCAGATATTCCTGGCTTCCAGTCTACATATGGATAACCATCCTGATTTTTACCTATAAAAATATCTGTTGATAATTCTAAACAATAGCCAGATGTTAATGAATCTAGGAATGGAATACAGGTTTTTACACCTTTGTCTTCCCATCTTGAATTATTTTTACTAATTAATTTTTCTTGTGGTATTAAAAAATCAGAATCTCGGTACCACTGTGGAATTTTTGTTTTTATAGTATTAAAGCCAGTAAGTAATGGATTAATATTTGCATACTCAATTTTCTCTACCCTTTTAAATTGAAACATTAATTTATTCTTCTTGACTTTCGTTTAATAAATAAACTACCTTTGATTCATGATCAAATTTTCCAGTTGCTGAGTTGTAGGTGTCTCCTGTAAATGTTTTACACATATTGTTTTCTAGTGTTGCATCAATAAAAATGACATTATCTAAAAACATTGATGCAACCCTATCATTTGTATGCATAACATCTAAAACAATGCCGTTTTTAACAACTGCAATCTTTCTATTATTTACTTCTTCGCTCATTTTTTCTCCTTATATATAGTATACACCATAAAAATATTATGATGATGCAGACCAGTTATCTAGTGTTGAACCAGAGACAGCTCCTACCGATCTTTTAACAACACCAACTCCTTGATACTGAGTAGTTGATGGTGTAAAATTTAATGTACTACCAATCTGTCCAGACTGGCCTGTTGAGCCATATGCACTAATTGCAACGCTTCCAGATGAAGTGACTACACGAATTGAATTTATTGGTGTATAAGATGATGTATTAGATGTCATCATTGTATTTGTATAAGTTCCATTATTTTGAACAACATGAATATTAGAATTATAATTTGTTGTAGATGTTGTTGTATTTACTTGACATCTAGCATATGGACCGTCTATAGTATTACATCCAGCGTATCCTGTTCCTTGGCATATATTGTTTCTTTGTGTTGTAGTTCCACAAGGAGATGTTCCACTGCTGTAACCGCTCCATCCTCCACCACAAATGATTTCAAAAGTATATCTGCCAAACGATAAGTTGGCACAGCACCCACCTGGGTCATTATTACTATAGTCATATACGTATTGACTACAGCTAGTACTATATGAAGTAGATGTATCATAATAAGGAACTGCGCCCCAATAATTTCCTGAATTAGATACCCACCAAGCAACACCAGTTTGAGCATATGCGTCAGCATTTACTGTTTGGTTTGTTCCATTAATATTTACGTGTGCTAAAGCAAATCCATCATTTGTTTGAGCTTGAGATCCATTTGCAAACCATGTTCCAGAATCTGCAACCCATGCTTGAGCATTTCCAGTTGTACTTCCTAAAGCAACTGAAGTCGTTCTATTAAAGTTATCTGAGTCTGATGCTGGATATGCCATATTAACAGAATTTGATGCTGCAGATGATGCAGACCATCCATTTGCGTTATATGCCCTAGCAGTAAATGTATAGTTTTGTCCTAAAGGCAAAGATGTAGCAGATATTGGAGATGAAGCTCCAGTATAGTTTAAGTTAGATGGACTTGATGTAATATCGTAATTTGATATAGCTTTTCCACCAGTTCCGTTCGCTGTAAATGTAACTGATGCTGATTGAGGGCCTGTAGTTGTTGCTGTTCCAATAGTTGGTGCCTGTGGCACTGTTGTAGCTGTAACTGATGAAGATTGTGATGAATTAAGACTGTCTCCTCCAGCAAAGTTAGTTGCTTTTACAACAAAAGTATAGCTAGTATTTGATGCTAATCCAGCTACTGTTAATGGACTTGATGCTCCAGTTGTAGAAAATGCTGTTGGTGATCCTCCAGCATATGCTGTAACAGTATATGATGTAGCAGCTGGTCCAGTTAGAGCTGGTGTAAATGTAACAGATACTGCACCATTATTATATGAGCGTGAAGTACCAATATCCGTACCAGTTCCTATAGTTGGAGCGTCTGGAGCAAGTTGCTGAACAACAAAAGCTCTATCTACATAGTTTCCTCCAGCATCGGTTGCACGAATTGTATAAGAGTATGGACTTGCAGTATTTGTTGTTGGTGTACCTGAAAATTGAGCAGTTGATGTATTAAATGTTAGTCCAGAAGGAAGTGATCCTGATACAACTGAATATATAATGGCTGCTCCACCATCTGAATCTGATGCCTGAATAGTTTGCGAATATGCTTCATCTTTTCTATATGCTGGCAATGTTGCAGAAGTTACCCATACTGGAGCATTACCTGCAGTAATTGCATTAGTTAGTTTATGTGTATTAGTAGATGCTGGGGCAGTAATGCCTGGGTTTGTAGCAGTAAGTGTGTATGGTGAATAGATTATTGGCATATCGTCTGGACGAGTAACAATAATAGAAGTAGAAGATACTCTGTTAATTGCTTTTGCTGATCTAGCAACACTGTCCGTACCAGTAAATGTGACTTCAACATCTGTTGCAAAGTTTTGACCTGTAATTGTAGTAGTATTATTTTTATTTGGTAGATCTGATGTTGAGACAGAAATTAATCTTGGTGCTGCTCCTGTATATTCTCCAGTTGATGGGCCTGTGGCAGAATAAATATTTGAGTATGTAAAGTTAATAACATCATTATTAGTTGCACCATAAATAACTACTTTATTAAAAGCCTGTGTAGCAGTAATATTGAGTTGGATATATGAGCTTGCTGCTAAGTACCCTGCATTTGAACCATCTTCTGCAATTAAATAAATATCATAAGTTGTATCTGCAAGTTTTGATGCAACAGAATACTTTCCTGCTGGATATGTAGTTGTTAGGTCTACAAGGGTATAGCCATTGCCCTCTGTCATAACTGTAAAATTATTATCAGACTGGGCGCCTCCACCAGACATCATTGTGCTTAAGCTTAGTGTCATTATCCTACTCTCCATCCGTAGCTAGATCCTGTATAAATTAATACTACGGCAGCATTATTCATATCTATATCTAGATCTTGTACTGTACCGTTTATTTTACCACCATTTGAATCTACAGTTATTTTATTTGTTGCTGCTAGCCCAGCTGCATCTATGATGGCAATTGTATCTCCAAGAGATGGGGCAGATGCCAAGGTTAGGGTCCTAGCTGCTGATGTATCTACAAAATAATTATAGTTATGTTGTAATGATATATTTGATGAAACAAGTTGGGCTGTTGCTCCTGTTGGAATTGTTATAGATCCACCAAGAGAAACAGACTCTCCATTAATAGTTACTGAAGAATTAGATAATTTATTATTTGCTATAGAGCCAGATAGCATTGAGTTTGTAACTGTATTATTTGGCAATATTACTGTGCCTGTAAAAGTAGGTGATGCAAGTGGTGCATATGTTGATGAAGCTGTTGATGAATTAAGCTTATCATCTAACTGTGTTTGAATCGCAGACGTAACACCGTTAAGATATCCAATTTCTGTATTTGAAACATCTCCAACAGTCAAAGATGAAGCTGTGAGGCCTGCAACCTCAAGATCATCAAGTGATCCTTCTGAAAAATCTACAGTTGTTGCAGGTTCTGTTGTAACACCCTTGAACAACTTCCACTTATCTGCTGATACATCTCTTACGATACCTGAGTGTTTTGCTGTACCATCGTTATATCCAACAACAATTCCTAGATCTACTGTGTTCGCTGCATTTTGATGTGCAAGCTGAACCATGTTGTCTTCAATCACAATAGATGTTGCGCTAGCTGCAAAATTTGTTCCGTTTACAGTAAAGTCTCCATCTACAACAAGATCATCTGTTGTAACAGTCCCAGTGAATGTTGGTGAAGCAAGATCAGACTTAAGATCTAGCGCTGATTGAGTAGCTGTTGATATAGGCTTATCTAAATCTGATGTGTTATCAACATTACCAAGACCAACCATTGAACCAGTAATACCAGATACTGTTCCAGTAAATGTTGGAGAATCTGTAGGAGCCTTATCATCTAATTGATTTTGAATATCGGATGTAACATTGGATAAATATCCAATTTCTGTATCTGATACTCCAGCTACTACATCCTGCTTTGAAGAAAGATCAATAGTTGACCAAGATGGATTATTGCCATCTGTTGTTAAATATTTTCCACCTTCTCCAGTTTGAGATGGTAGAGCATCAATTGTTGTGCTGCCACCAAGAGAAACGGCACTTCCATTAATTGTAATATGGTCATAATCTAATGCAGCATTTGGGATATTGCTTAAAGAATTGCTTGCTCCACTAATTGTTTTATTGGTTAATGTCTGTGTTCCATCATTTGTAGTAACTGTAGAGTCAATATTTAATGTTATTGTATTTGCATTATCGTCATAAGTCTTATCAATACCAGTACCCGCCACTAATGCGGTATTAATAGCATCCTGTGCAGCCTCATCTAAGTCTGCTGATTCAAGCTTATCATTAAGTTGTGACTGAATATCTGATGTTACGTTAGAAAGATATCCAATTTCTGTGTCTGATACGCCAGAAACTTTATCTTGTTTATTTCCCAAAGAATTTGTAACTGTGGTAGCAAAGTTTGCATCATCATTTAGAGCTGCAGCTAATTCATTAAGAGTGTCAAGTGCTCCAGGAGCTGCATCAATAATGTTTCCTAGCTGAGAAACTGGAACATTTCCAGATCCATCAAGAGTTGCAACACCATTATTTTGTCCTAGGGTAGATGATAAAACATAATCACCTGTAATACTATCAATTTCTGATTCATCTAGGAAGTAATCTAGGTCAATCCATCTATTTATACCGTCGCCGATTTTAAATTTACCAGTGTCGGTTTCAAAGCCAATTTCACCAACTTCTAAAATTGGGCCATCGCCATCGTTGGTAGAAGTCCATTGGGTTGCCGTTCCTCGGCGCTGTTGCATTCTTGTTGCCATTTATGGGGACCTCCTAAGATACTGAGATTATTATATCAGATTTTATCTATAAGATTTTCTATTCCAGCTTTCATCTCTATACGAGTCTGGAAATTCTTTTTGAAAAAGTGTTGTATCTGGGTATTTCTGTACATAGTCATATGCGTCATATATCTCATGGGTAAATTCGTCTCTTTTAAACGGTATTACCTGAACCATTGGGGTACCGCCTTCAATTGTACCTTCAAAATCTGGATCTGTAAGTGTAAAAGGAAAATTAATAGCAAAATCAAAAGTATCTGTATCGACAATTGCTGGGAGTATTGAAAATTTTGCATCTCTGTGCATTGGCGGTAAAAATAAACATGAATATCCTGGATCAGTTCTAATTATCCACGGATTTATAAACTTTGGCAAACCAACTTTATGAATATTGTTATGAGGATAATCTTGTGCCTGTGACAAAGGGTGGATTTCAATTGGAGCCATTTGATCCCAACTAAAAGCCATGGCATACCCATCTTTAGCTTGAGTTTTAAAAACTTCAATATTGCCTGGAACTTTTAAAATATACCCAGCAGTCATAGAATCAAAAACAGGAACACATTTTTTAATAGTACCATTTGTTTCAAGAGACTCTAATATTTTATTTGTTTTAACTTGGCTTTTTTTATTTTTTTTATTGCCGTCTAAATATGAAACAGCATCTTTATACCAAGCTGGTATATTTTTTGATGCTGGTTCTGGTAAATGCTCTTGTATAAATCCAGACTTATTAATAAATTTAATCATTTAAAAAAATATATTAATATTATGCTGATGGTGGAGTAGCAGGAGTCATTAATAGTTGATCGTCTTCGCCATCTTCATCAGTAGCAACATCACCTGGCATCATTGGAAAAGATTCACTCTGTCTTGGAGGAGCAGCTGTAAATCTTTGTGTTGATGGGTCATATGCTGAGTCTGCTGTTATAATGTCTACGTCTTGATGATCTGTAACATCAATCACCACTGGATCACTTAAAAATATTGCAGCAAGTCTATTATCTGTATGTAGAACATCTGCAACAACGTTGTCTAAAATAAAAGCAACTTTTACTGGTGGCATTTCATGATTGTGTTGTGCCATTTTATTTTGTCTCCTCTTTATAAGATATTTCTTCTTTATGCCATTTACCCATAGGACATTCTGCATTTGGAAGTTTTGTCTTTAGTCTCATTATACACCCACATTCTTTACATTGTGTGGTTGCTTTAATAAATCTTGGACATTCTGCACAAATTGCAAGTCTTTGTTCTGCAACAAGTGTTTGAACACGACCTATATTTTTATTAAATAGATCCCAAGGTCTTGCTGGTTTATTATTTTCCATCTTTACCCCCTAAATACATTGTACACTATTATGCCACAGTTACATTCAAATTGTCAACATATGAACCTTGTGCATATGGTGAACTTGACTTTATGACTCCTACCCTAGTACCCTTGGTAGGAGATGAAGGAGTAAAGCTGCTACTTACTATAGCAGATCCACCCTTACCTGCTGCACTGTAGCCTGTATAACTAATTGTATCTCCAGATGTGCTTATTGCTAGCGAACGTGTAGGATTTATACTTGAAGCATATGTATTTGAGTGCTGCACTCCGCTTTGATTTGCAATTTTAATATCTGATGTATAGTTTGTTGTGTAGTTTGTATTTGTTACGTTTGTAGCATTTACAGTACAACTTCCTCCAGTACAGTTATCAACCCACCAGTCGTAATTACAGTTATTATTTAAGGTATTTTGTTGAGTTGAACTTAAACCACATGTATTTCTCACTGCAAATAAGTTATAAGCTCCAGCACAGTATCCATAAACATATATGCTAGAGCAGCTTCTACTGCAAGCATTTCCTGGTACGTTTTGATATTCATATGTTCCTCCAAGTGCTCCTCCACTACAGCTAGTTGTTGTTCCTGTAGTTGTTGTACTTGTATAACTAGGATATATTCCCCACCAAGAGTTTGCATCAGTTACCCAGAAAGCAAGTCCAACTCCACCTTGGTCTGCATACATATCTGCTTGAGCATTTGATATCGTAGAAGATGAAAGTGGTGCAGTAGCTATGGAGTTGTTTGTATCGCTAGAATATGCCATGCTTGAATCTACAGAGAAGTTACCACGCTGCACTGACCATATACCTAGTCCATCTGAAGCTGTTCCTAAAGCACCATTTCCTCTGTTAAATGTATCAACCAAATTCATAATAGATGTTGTAGTTGAATTAGAAGCTGATGAATAAGAGCTAGTACCGTTTGCATTTATAGCAGCAACTGAATACGTATATGCTATACCCTGTGCTAATCCCGATACAGTAATTGGAGAAGATGCTCCAGTTCCTGTTAGATTAGATGGACTAGATGCTACTATGTATGATGTTATTGCTTTTCCACCTGTTGCATTAGCAGTAAATGGAACTGATGCTGAGAAAACTCCTACTTCTGGAGCAGTAACTGTTCCAATTGTAGGTGCTTGCGGAACTGTAGTAGCTGTTACAGAAGAAGATTCACTTGATGAAAGAGATGTTCCATTAGCATTTGTTGCTGTAATTGTAAATGTATATGATGTATTTGAAGATAATCCGCCAACCACAATAGGGCTAGATGATCCTGATCCTGTATGTCCAGCATTACTTGTTACAGTATATGATGTAATTGCTGATCCACCATTAAAAGCTGGTGCATTAAATGCAACAGAAACAGCTCCGTTATTAAATGCTCTATTTGTTCCAACGTCTGTTACTGATGTAATTGTTGGAGCATCTGGAACATCCTGTGATAGGCTAAATGTTCTATCAACATAGTTACCGCCAGAGTCTGTAACTCTGACTACAGCAGTATAAGGAGTTAGGCTATTTACTGTAGCAGTTCCAGAAAATACACCTGTTGATGTATTAAATGTTATACCTGAAGGAAGATTTGAAGAAACAATTGAGTATGTTATAGAAGATGAACCGTCAGCATCTGTTGCAGAAATAGACTGTGAGAATGCCTGATTCTTTTTATATTTATTTAGTGTAACTGGTGTTACCCATGCTGGTGCATTACCAGCAGTTGTAGAATTTGAAAGTTTGTTAACATTAGTTCTTGTAGGAGAAGCTACTCCAGGGTTTGAAAGCTCAATAGTATATGGAGCATACTCTGGTGGCATATTATCTGGACGAGTAACAATAAGTTCTGTTGAATTTGATCTTACAATGCTCTTTGCTGATCTAGCAACACCATCTGTTCCTCTAAATGCAACCTCAATATCTGAGGCAAAGTTTTTACCAATAATAGTTGTTGTATTATTTTGATTTGGAAGATCTGCTGATGATGTTGATGTAATTAATGGAGCAGCTCCAAGGTCGCTAGTACTATCTGATGAAAGACTGTATACATTTTTAAATGCAAAAGATAGTGTGTCATTATTTCCAATTCCATAAACAACAACAACATTAAATTCTTTTGTAGCTGTAATTGTTGTAGAAGCTGTTTCTGCATTTACGCTACCCGCATTTGTTCCATCTGTTCCTATTAAATATACATCATACGTAGTATCTCCAAGAGATGATGTAACTGTATATGTACCAGCTGGAAATGTTTTAGACAAAGGACTTCTTCTGTGTCCTGATGATCCTGTATTAATAACAAAATCGTTATTTGCTCCAGCGGAGCTGGCTGAAGATCTCTTTAGAACCATTTATTTTACCATCCTTGTCATGATATATTGTACTAACATTTTTAAATTACCACCCATCCATAGCCAGAGCCTGTATAAACTATTGCTACAACATCATAATTAACGTCTATTTCTAGATTTTGAACAGTGCCGTTGATTTTATTGCTATTAGAATTTAATACAATAGCATTTGTAGCAGCAGATCCAGTTACATCAAATACCTGAATTTCATCCCCGTCTGTAGGAGAAGCTGGCAGGGTCAAAGTCCTTGCTGCTGATGTATTAACAAAATATCTCTTATTAGACTCTAGAGTAATATTTGAAGATACAGAAGTTGTTGGAATTGGTACATATGGGAATGATATTGTTTCCCATGTTGCTGTTGTACCGTCTGTTTTTAGGTACTTACCAGAGTTACTTGTTTGTGCTGGTAGGGCGTCTACTGTTGCCCAAGATACAGCTGTTCCATTTGTTGTAAGATACTTGCCAGAGTTGCCTGTTTGAGTTGGATACTCTGCCTTTGTAGCCAAAGCATTGGTTATTGTTGTAGCATAATTTGCATCATCGTTTAGTGCTGCTGCTAACTCATTAAGTGTATTTAATGTACTTGGTGCTGAATCAACAAGATTTGAAATTGCTGAATCTACATAAGATTGTGTTGCTGCAGTATGAGCTCCGCCACCAATTGGAATAGTTGTGCTATTTCCGCTATGAGATAAAACAATATTTCCAGAATTTATTTCTACAGTTGCTGCATCTAGATATAGTGTTGATCCAGATAGATATAAATCTTTAAACTTGTTTGTTGAAGATCCTAAATCATATGTCCCATCAGATGTTGGAACTAAGTCTCCACCAATTGTTGCACCATTAATTGTTGGAGAAGTAAGTGTTTTATTAGATAATGTCTGTGTATCTGAAGTTCCTACAATATTTCCTGTTACCCCGTGAGTTGTGGTGTCGGATTCATGGCTTGATAGATTGCCAGCAACTGTACTTGCAGAGCCTGCTGGATCATAGTTAACTGCTAAACCATCAGCATAATCTTCTGCGTCTGACAATGCTTGTGCTGCTGCACCGTAAGCATCATATGTATTTGAAGTTACTGATACTGTAATTGTATCTGCACCATCATTTGGAGTAATAGTAATTCCAGTTCCAGAAGTTAGAGCAGACCCAATTGCGTCTCTAGCTGCTTCAGCAAGGTCTGCTGATGCAAGTTTGTCATTGATTTGAGACTGAATATCTGATGTTACGTTTGCAAGGTATCCAATTTCTGTGCTAGAAACGCCTGCTACAACATCTTGCTTAGATGATAAATCAATTACTGCCCAAGATGCTACTGAGCCATCTGTTGT
>Ga0255166_1000626_pt1 | contig 11864 bp, 17 predicted proteins | sample Atl_Cont_RepC_8d_FD_186013 | JGI IMG/M metagenome (GOLD analysis project Ga0255166, IMG submission 186013) | Freshwater microbial communities from Altamaha River, Georgia, United States - Atl_Cont_RepC_8d | ecosystem: Environmental > Aquatic > Freshwater > River | place: USA: Georgia | collected...
CGGTGTCGCCGACAAGTTGGGAACGACAGCTTTATTGCCTATATCGCTCTTCAGTTTTTGATTGTTCAAATCAACGACAACGAAGGACTTGAAGTCCTGAACAGATGGATAGCGGAAGCGATATTGGCGAACACAGAGAGCGACACAAATAGAAAAAAGCACTGAAAATTATTTTTTGAAAATTTCCAAGATTTCCAAAGGAAATCGGTATTTCAAAAGTGAGGGAAGCAATGAACTCAAGAAAATAAACAATAACCAATAAGGAGAGAGTATGAACAAAGTCAGTATCAAACCCCTAGGAGAAAAAGGGGCAGTTTTAGCGATTTTCTTTGAAAAGGAAAACGGACACGAAATGATTTTTCTTGTCCAGAAAGGAAACAAATCAGTCAATGTGTGTGAGACCGTTCTCATAAGCGGTGTTCCGCTCATCAATCCAATGATGAGTCTTCCGCTTGATTGGCTTGAGGAAACTATTGAAAAAGGGCTATCCCAACACGACGACTCTTTTGAGATGGGAACCCCATTCGGCAACAAGTTTGCCTTCACAAAAGACGATTTCCAAAAGCTCCAAGACTATTTGAATGCCGTAAAAGGGAGTTCAAATGCTTAATCTCAAGCTGAAAGAAGAAATCAAAAAAGACCTCTCCACATATATTTTCAAGTGGGAGGACGGCGAAACAACCGACCGTGAGACCCTTTATCTTTTTGAAGAACTAGCAAATTCAGGAATGGCTTTCACTCTTCAAGGAAGGTTCGGGCGAAATACCGCTCACTTTTTTAAGTGCGGATATTTTGAAGCCGAAATCACAGCAGAGCTTGAGAAACACATCGGAGGAGCTACATTTGACCCAAGTATTCCGCTCACGACTTACATTGAGAGATGGAAAAGAGACGAACTTACGGGAGAAGAAGGTTGTCTTCTTTTTAAAAAAATAATTGAGACACGGGAAATCTATCCCTTCGCTGAAGGGGACGACTCTTTTGTTCGGTGTGTGATGAATGCCGTTAGGAACAAGTTTATTCGGCTTGTCGCAAATGAAGACTTCCTCAAGCAAGCGGAGGAAGAAAAATGAGCCTTTATGCCGTTTGTAAGGTTCTTCAAGTTTTATCGGTTGCGGTAGCCGTATATTTCGCCGTGAAAGAGCTGGATAATGGGAACTAAAAAAGAAGTTCTCTCTCAATTGGAGCAAGAAGCTGACGGAATTATTGAAATCAACTTGGACGGCAAAAAACTATCCAAGAAAAACCGAAAATTTGTGAGGAACATCATCGCCGACTGTTTGGTAGAAGACCCTGAAACCGAAAAGACCGAACGGTTCTTTCAATTTGCGATGACCGAACTGGACAAAAAGAAGTTGGGGACTTGACCCCTTTTTTAAAACCCTACATACTTAATAAAATCCATTTTTTATTAAGTAATGAAAGGGTGGGTTCAATGAGCGAACCATCATCAAATATGAAAGCGGTTCTTGTTCTCGCCCAGCACAAGAACTTAAAGCCGATTTTAGAACCAGCCCTCAACATTGAGCGAGACTCAATCAATTGGGAGCTGTTCGGCTATGGCGGTCAAAGTGGTGGAGTCCAAACCGCTCTCTCGTGGGCTTACTGCCTTTTCTGCGATGAACTGCCACCGAAGGATTGGGGATACCGAGACCCGTTTGATGGCTTTTTTTCGTTAGACCGTGAAATTCAAATTCTCGTCCTTCAAGCAATGGCGACTCGCCACGGTTTCGTGAAACTCACCGTAGAAGACAAACCCAAAAGCGATTTTCAAAAGATGGTTGAATGTTTCGGTGAGCAAATGGCGAAGGAAGAAAAGCGAAAAGGCTTTAAGGTCGTCAAAGGCAACGAGGAAAACTGAAAATGGAAATCATCAAGGAAGATGAAAAGTCAGTCGCCGTCATTGAACCAAAAACAGCTCTGCCCGAGGTTTTTGACCGATGGCTCGCAAATCATCTCTCTAAAGGCACTCAAGCGGTTTATTCGGGTTCGCTCAAAGAGTTCGTTGGTTTCTTGAACGAGAAGAAAATCAAGTTCAGCCACCCTTCGGAGATAAAGCCAGCCCATCTTATCAAATATCGTGATTGGTTGTTTGCGAAAGAACATTCACCGAAAACTATAAATAGAAAGCTCTCCGCTCTTTCGTCTCTCTTCAAGGAACTACGGCACGAACAAATCATCTCGCTAAACCCTGCCGAGTCCGTGAAGCGACCACCTGACGACATCAAGAAAGTCCGCACAAGCATCAAAGACAAAGAAGTAAAACCGATTTTGGATTTACACGACGAAGACACTCGTCAGGGGCTTCAAAACAAAACGATTTTGACTTTGCTCGCCTACACAGCTCAACGGGTGTCTACGATTAGAGTCCTTCAAGTAAAGAGTGTTGGCGAAGTTGATGGCGTCTTGGTTTTGACCTTGAAAATCAAAGGTGGAAAAATTAGGCACCTTCCACTACCTCACGAACCAGCTCGTCTTGTGCGAAAGATTTTAGCCTTCAAAACTTCGCCTGATGATTACCTCTTCACTCCGCAACGAGGCACCCACAAAGGGCAAAATAAGCCGATTAGTTCGGTTGCGATTTGGTATCTCATTAAGAACTCTCTCAAGAAGGCTGGTTTTGATGAAAGTCGGTCAGCCCATTCATTCAGGAGAATGGTTCTCACTCGTTTGCTGAACGGAAAAAACGGCGGTGAAGCTATCTCTGCTGAAAAAATCCGTGATGAAGTGAGCTTTCATAGCTCTCTTGATACTCTGACCCTCTACAAAATTGATGGCGAGACCAAGATGACGGAAAACCCAATTTTGGGAATTGTGTATTCAAAATAAAAGCGGGACTACGAAACAAAGTCCGTAGTCCCATATTTTAAAATTCTTAAAGACTTAGTTCACTCCACATTCAATCGTTGCTTCAATCAGGTTTTTCTTTCCAGACGGAAGCTCAATCTTCGTAGCAAATTCGCTGGAGATAGCCGAACCTACGGTCGTAGAGGCATAGGTTTTATCGCCGTCAATGTGAGCGAGCGAAATGTTAGAACCAGCCAGTTTTCCACCTTGATACCAAAAGCTCACACCAACTTGAATGGCACCTTTGAAATCCGAAGAAGAAAACTGCTTCAGGATAGGTTGAACTTTTTGTTGGCGAGCTTGTTCAAGGTCAACTTCAATGGTCGCACCAAAAAAGCTTTTTCCAATGTTGACTTGGTCGGGCGACACTTCCTTCGCACTAAATCCAGAGAGAATGCCCGTCTCGGTCATTTTATGAACGAAGCAAGTCATCTTCGCATCATCAGCTTTGGCATTCACGGTCGTAATCATAGAAAGGGCAAGAACAGGTAAAATCGTTTTCATTTAATAAGACTCCTTATTGAAACGGTTGTTATTTTTGTTTCGGGAGCCATTGAGCAAGTAGTGGACCAAAACCATATTTTGGTGATGTCCCATATGAGAGAGAAGAAAGTTTATTGAGGGCAAAAAACTGTCTAAGATGGAGTAGAACTGTCTATGGAATAGACGACAAAAGACTTACTAAAAGTAAGGCTTACTTTTAGTATTGGAAACGAAACTCAAGAGAATATAATTTTATTGAGCCTGAAGGCAGTTTTTAAAATTCGCCTTTTCGCCTCTTGCTGACAAGGCTTGTTCACACTGGGTTGGGTTCTTCCCATTTTTCAAGAAGTTCAGATGTAACAGCCGAAACAAATCACTGGAATGAGGGTCGGAACTATCCGCATTCCTAAGAGATAGTTGCTTATAATCTTCGTCTTTCAATTTTTGGGCAAACAGACAAGCGAAGTTGCTGGCTTTGTCGTCCACTTGAGCGGAAATCAAATCTGCCCAGTCTTCGGACTCATATTTTGTATCCGCACCTGAAAGACCAATTTTTGCTTGTTCAGCCATTTCTTCGGGAGATAGCTCGGAGTGAATAGAAAGCAAGCAAGCTCGGGTTTTGGCGAATTGGGATTTATCCGCACAGGTATTTTGATATTTCATAAAGTAAAATAGCTTGTGACCTAGTTCGTGATAACAAATTCCGCCCGCATCTTTGTGCTTAATTGTCATCGGTCCCGTTATGAAGCTGTTGCTGAAGTAATTGGTCGCATCAGGAACAATGTTCGTCATCAAATTATCGCAAATATCGTCTGAAGAAGAAGTCACTCCATTGTATTCAGGTTTCAAAGTCGCCACTCCGATAGCATAGATGGTGTCTTTGTCTGGAGAACGGTCTATTTCTTCGTATTGGTCTTTCCACTTCTTCGCTTCAGCCAGTCCACGGTTTAAACTGGTTTTCATATTTGCGAGATATTGCTCTTTAGTTAGAGGAAAATTCGCAGTCCACGACGAAACTTGCGACTGGTAGTTTTTCGCTGACGACTCGCACATCAAAGATTTTGTTTTTTCTGAAAAGCTATTTTTCAAGCCATCTACTTTTGTCTTAAAAACATCTAAGTCTTTTTGTGACGGCAACACTTGCTGAGCCATTTCAAAAGCCGTTCTACATTTTGTTGATAAGGCTGGAGCCGTTCCTGCGAGAACACCTTGCTGTTGTGCTTCTCGCTCTTTCAAAAGCTTTTCCGTTCCAAGTGAGACGATGGCTTTCTTCATATCTATTGGCGGAGAGTCCAACATCTTTTTTAATTCTGGGTCTTTAGAAATCGCTGTAAACAAATTTAAAACAGAATTTACCTGATTTAAATTTCCGATAGCATCGGGATTGATTTGGTCGGTCCCAGCAAATTGAGGTTTCAGCTTGTCGCCTGAAGCCATCTCTTTAAAGCTTTTCAACTTTGTTAGAAAATTTAGGTCTGGGTCTTCTTCAATTTGCTTTTGCTTGTCAGCAAACGAAGCGATGACTTGGTCAACTCTCGTTTTAAATCCACTCCCATAAATCAGTTGAACCCTTGCTGGGTCAGTTTCGGTGATAGCTTTATCCAAAAATGAAGTAAGAATTTTGCCACCAATTTGAACTCGCTTGTTGAACTCTTCATCCGTCAATTCAGGAAAGGCACCTCTTGAATTTGCGACATCAATAACCGCTTTACCGTTACTCGCCATAAATTTGAATTTTGAGAAGCTGTTTAAAGCCGTGAACATATTGAATACACGAATGGCTCCTGGCTTCTTTAAATCAGGAGGATGTTTGAGCCATTCAGCATAAGCACTGCCTCTTGTTACCTTGTCGTTGGCATCTTCTTTAGCCATCGCACTTATAAGAGGCTGAACTTCCTTGTCATAGGAAGGGTTCGGCTTTGTAGAGCCTTCGTAAATTTTGTTGAGTGTATCTGCGAGGGAGAATTCTTTTTTAGAGCAGATTGTTTCAACACAACTCCTCATCAAAGAGCCGTTGTCACCGTAGTATCCATATCCAGCTACTGCGATATTACAAGTTGAGCATTCCTCTGGTTGACCGCCGACATTTTTAACAGCCGTGTTCACTTCCTCAATTTTTTTTCCAATGTCGGCATAAGACACAGAGAAAACAGCAATAAGGGAGAGACCAAAAATTATTTTGGCTGACATAGCCGTTTGCTCTCGGAAAAAAGAATGTGCGAGTTATTTGGAACTTTATTAAAAAAGTGAATGGCTGGCTCAAAATCTAAAACTTGAAATTTAATACCTTCGTATTTTACCCAAGCATTTGAGGACGGAAGTCTACCTTTGGCACTCGTAGCCTGAAGAGAATTGACCGAATTAATTAGCCCTTGCCAGAAATTATCTACGACCTTTTTGTTACATTTTTTGATGTCTAAGCTACGAGAGCCAAGATTGTCGGAAAAGGTAAGTTTTGATTTGGTCTTAGTGGCTTGAAAATGAATTGAACTATTTTGGAAAGCGATTTCGCTCTCCGATATTTTTTCAGCCCAGCACAAGTCGGCTCCAAGGCTGGCAAAAATGAATAATGTCAGGGCAAATTTCTTTCTAAGGAACATACTTAATTATTCACCGAATTGTATCTGGTCTCAACAACTTAAAGCCAATTCAGGACCACAATACTTACTTAGAGTAGGTGTTACTCTTAGTAAGGACTTTAAATAATGATTGGGTGGGAACAAGATTAGAAAAGGTTCCACCAAAACACAGAAAAGCAGTTGAGGCTCATCTCAAAAATATCTCGGTTGTCATTCAGTCTCGCAGAAAAGAGATGGGACTGACTCAAGAGCAACTGGCTGAAAGTCTGGACTTGGCGGTAATGACCATTCAATTTATAGAGCAACAGCAACGGTATCCGAGCTTGCCCGTTTTATTCTTCATTTGTAAGGCAATGGACATACCAATAAAAATCGGTGCCTAAGAAAACTGTCCTTCTTCAAAGTAATACCAAAGAGGTTGAGTCATAACGACACCGCCACTTGGGTAGCAAAGAAAAGTGATGGAGTTTCGGCGGTTCTTTTTGAGTTCATTCTCTTCAAAGAGATGGCGAAACTGTCGGATAAGGTAAGGGCGAATTTTTTTGAATTCGGCTTGTTCATCGTAGTTCAGGTGTCGTGCTTCCACGGTAATTTTGTTGTTCCGATATTCTACGGACATCTCAAGAATTGCTTTTTTCTTAATAAGGGCAACGAGTCGGGCTTGTGATTTAGTCATTTTGACCTCCATAAAGGTCAAATACCGATTTCATTAGCCAATCTTAAAAAAAGATTTCGGAGAGAAAAAACCCGAGAAGGCTCCTTTCCGAAGATTGATTAGCGGAAACTCCAAGACCCGTCTTTGAAGATGGTCAGGACATAAACGACCTGTTTCGCATAACGCTTGCGGTAGATAAGAATTTCTTTGAGAACAGGTTTGTAGTTTTCCATTGTCCGAACCTCTAAAAAGCCCGAAGGCTTCCGTTAGGAAGCCTTCTTGTTGTTGATGTATTTCAAAAGTCCGTCGTTGATGAAAAGGACATTTCGCCCAACGAAAACGGCAATTCCTGTGCGAGTTTTCTTGATTGAAGAGAACTGAATAACATTTGATTTGTATTCTCTTTTCTCTTCTTGAACCTTGGTCTGTTTTTTAGCTTGTTTAGCCATATTTTTGCTCCTGTGGGTTTTGTTGTTTGACCCATCTACCTTTCGCAGAAACTTGGAGGTAGTGGGGCGGAACAAATGAGCAAAACATCGCCCGAAATAAACGAATTACGAACAGAGGCGAGCGGTCATCGGCTAGTGCCAAAGAATTTGGAACGAAGATGAATAAGTGAAGCTCCCATTTGGTCGGGCGATTTTTGCGGTCGTGAAAGGAGCAATTGGCTAGAAACCAAACAAAACAGAACAGAACAAAACAAGAAAAAGAGACTCGGGAAAATCAAAGCCTCTTAAGTTGCTTGTAAATCTCGTCATCGTTTCTTTTGCCGACGAGGGCGATTTTAACAGTGTCCTCTTCAACGACATAGACAATGCGATACTCACCAACATCAGCTCTGCGAAGAGGGGCAAAGCCTTTTAGCTGTTGAGAGTCGTGAGGTTCGGGATTGGAACGAAGTTCTTGGATTTTTGTAGCGAGCTGACGAGCCTGTTTAGGGTTGAGCTTTTGAAGGAACTTCGCCGACCGCTTTGAAATTTCAATCTTTAGCATTCAAGAGACCAGCGAGAAGGTTCTCGCTCTCTTTCTGCCCAAGCATTCCCTCTTTGAGAGCTTTTTGAGCTTCGTTTGCCCACCAACTGTCTTCCAAAGCCTCAAGCCGTTTGAACTCTTCAAGAGAAACGACAACGGCAACCGCACGACCCTTCTTCTGAATTTCCACGGGTTCTTTTTGAGCGGTATCAATCAGCTCACCGAAATTGTCTTTTGCTTCGGTCGCACTAATCTTCTTCATAAAGTCCTCCAAATAGCCTAAACAGCCACATAAGCCATTATAGCTTAAATGGGTATTTCAGTCAAATGACTCAAGGCGAAAATATAAGTCGTTGATTACTCTTGTAAAATTGAAAATCCCGTTATTCAATCTTTATAGGCTTTCGTCTTAAATTGAGACGGAAACCTATAAGGTAGGGGAAATGGAAAAAACAGCATATACGACCGCAGATATTCAAAAAATCTTCCGTGTAGAGGAAAAATATAAAAGTCCTCTCTCTGTCCTCAATGCCGAGGAACGAGGAGAAATCCCGAAAGCGAGTCGTATTCAGCGAGGAAAAACCAGTGTTCGTCAGTGGCAAACTGAACAATTGCCCGACATTGGTAAGAAGTTTGGTTTCCTCGGAAATTGTAAAGAGCAACAAATTCTCAATGTGTTCCTCTCTAAGGGTGGAGTCGGAAAAAGCAGTTTTTGCTACAACCTCGCTCGCACTCTTGCCATCTCATCAGTCAAAAAACTCTCTGCCGAAAAATCCAAAATCCTGATTATCGGTTTAGACCTTCAAGGCACGATTACCGACTACACTCTTCCGCCTGTTGCGGTTGAGAGCCTAGAAGAAGCTAACCAAATGACGGAAAGAGCAGGACTCTACGAGGTTCTTTTTGAAAATGTGCCTCTTGAAGAAGTGATTTTACCGACGGATTTACCAAACCTGTTTATTATTCCTGAAAATTCATCGCTGAACACTTTAGAGAAATCGCTCCGCTACCAAACTCGTAAAGAGTATGTGTTCAAAGACAAACTTCTTCCAAAGCTCCAAGATTTCTCGGTCATTCTTTTTGATAATTCACCGAACTGGAATGCTTTGATTGAAAACAGCCTCGTTTGTGCGACTACGGTGATTTCGCCGATTGGTTGTGAGCTTGGGTCTTATCAAGCCCTCAAAAACCACACGACGAACATTCAAGAATTTTCCGAGGCAATGAAAGTTGAGTGGGATAATTATTTCCTCGTCCCTCAATTTCTAGAGAAGTCAAAAATCAGCCAGCAGATTTACGGCTCTTATTTGAACCAATACCCAGAGAATGTCTTGCCGACTCCGATTCGGCGGTCAGCATTGGCACAGGAAGCCCTAACATTGCGAAAAGGCATTCTTGAGTATGCTCCGACCAGTCCCCTCGCTGACGATTACTACGAGGCAATCAAAACCTTATGGGAGAAGGTTTTAGCAAGCGAGGCAGTGAATGTCGTTGAAGCATAATCCCTTTGATAATTCGTTTAAAGGCACCCTAGTCCCTCGCAAGAAGGTTTTTGAGGCTCCGAAAACTCCACCTCAAGAGGCTTCGGTTAAAACTGCTCTGTCTGCTGATTTTGTTGAAGAGACTAACCAAACAAAACAAAACAACACTGAACATAACAAAACAGAACTCAACACAACAAAACAAGACATAGCTCTAAACAGAACCGAACAAATAACAGCACAAAACCAAACAAGGACTTTGGGCGAGACTGAACAAGAGCAAACAAAACCGAACACTACACTGAACAAGAAACCAAACAAGGAACTAAACACAACTAAACAAAACAAAACTGAACAAAATCTTTTGTCTGGTGAGGTTGAACAGAAGCTCTTTGGACTTACTGGAAATCGCAAGAAGGTCGTGTTTGCGGTTTATGACTTGGCTCTTGATAGTGGCGACGACGAGGTTGAGCTTTCTTATGACCTTTGGAGTGAAATCGCTCAAATCAAGAAAGAAAGCATTAAGACCACGGTTCGTCAGTTAAAGCTGGACGGATACTTTGAGGTCTTCGCTCCAAAAGGCGGAAGAGGTGCGATTATTCGGGTCGCAATTCACAAAGATTTTCTGCTGACCTACTCAAAACTAAACAACAAACTGAACAAGAAACTAAACAATACACTGAACAAAAGTCCGTCTCCTAGTAGTAGTATTAAAGAGTTAGAATTAAAAAATACAACAACTACGGAAGAGAACCCTGTTTGGTTGAACATTCCCGAAAAACTGAAAGGGCAAATTCCAATCAACCAACTTCGGTCATTGCTAAAAGCTGGCACTATTGACCAAGAAGCCCTTGAGGACTCTCTTTGGGGATTTGCTCACGACCTAGAAAAGAACCTCGTAAAATCTAAAACAGGCAATGTGATGGGGCTTTTCTTTGGAGCTGTGAGAAATGGCGGATACATTTCCCAGCAATATCTGGCTCAAAAACAAGCCGAACTTGCCGAGGTTCAAACACGAACAGCGGAGTTGCGGAAGGTTCGGGAAGAACTTGAAGCCCAGAAACTTGCCGAAGAGTTTGAAGCCTTCAAGCGAGACTTTCCCGAAAAGGCTGAAGCCTTCAAGCCGAACAGCTCTTACATCAAAAGTTTTGAACAAGGTTCAATGGGCTATCGTCTTTGGTTGGACGAATACAAGAAATCGCAGAAATCCGAAGCCAGCCTGTAACCTCTTAAAAGGCGATTAGAGCGTTTTTGTGGCTAGGTAGCCACCTAACACTCGGTAACCCATAAAAACTCAACAGAGGGCAAAGGAACCGCATTAAACGAGTTTCTTTTTTACCATTCGTCCAGACACTCCGAAAATAGCAGTCAAAACCAAACAAAACAGAACAAAACAAGCGTAGCAACCGTCGGCTTCATCTAGAAGCGACGGTGCGTAGCACCCTGAAAGGGTCGGAAAACGACCTTTTAAAATTATTTTTCATATTTCTTCAAAACAGCTCCGTGGAAATTCCATTTAACAAAACAGAAATCGGCGAGGTGTCGGTTTCAGCAAACAAAAAACTGCCGAATTAAGGAGGCAAAAATGGAAAAAGCACAGAGAAAAATGACCGTAATCCGTGTGGAGGAAAACAAGAACGACAAGCAAAAAGCGAATGGGTTTATCCACAAACTCAAAGTGAAAGTGGAGGAGTTAGACCGTGATGGCGACCCGACACTGACCTACAAACGAATTCCGTCAAAAGTGAAGCCCGAAAAGTTGGGAATGGCTTACGACTTTGAAATTGAATACGGAACCTTCGTTGCGGAAAACAAAAAAGCAGAGCCAATGATTTTTGAGCGAATTCTTGGTTTGGTTGAGAAGAAGTAATGAAAACGGGAAGTTTGATTTCAACAAATCACTTCCCGATGGGCATAGCTCTAGCGGTCGTTCTCCTTCTTACCGTTGGGGCTATTGCTTTCTTTTTTTGGAGTCGCAAGAGACGAAAACTCAAACGGTTTTACGAAGACTTGGGACTTCATAGTGAAGAGAAAGTGCTTCGTCAGGGAACCGATAGAAAGACAAAAGCTCTTGCGAAAATCCACTATCCAAAATTCAAGTGGAGAGACGGGAACCTTCATCTTTACGGGTATAATTACTCAAAAACTAGCGACTACTTTGAAACGAAATTGGAAGCCTTTAACACCTTCTTTGGGAAATTCTTTTTCAAAGTAGAACCGCACCCGACAAAGGGAGTTGTTTTTTATCAAAGCAAAATGCCCGATAGCTTTGTTTTGACGGAAGAGATTGCCGACAAGTTTCAGCCTTTTGAGGTTCCCGCAGGATTTGACGATTACGGAAAACTCCACACTGATTTATTGGTCAATCAAGACCTCACAATTCCAAATAGCAATCACTTCACATCAGGACGGGCAGGGTCGGGGAAGACTACTTTTGTTTTAGCACGGCTTTGGGTTCTTCTTCGGAAAGCAAAAATTCGTGTTTTGGTTTTGGCTCCGAAAAACTCCTACAACAACTTGAAAGCAAAGTTCGGTTGGGACTTACATTACTTTGATTGCTCACGGGTGGAACAAGTTGAAGCCTATCTTTCGGAAATTCAGCAACACAAAGCAGAGATTGAAGCTATTAGGCAGAAACTTGCCGAAGAGAATGTCAGTGAAGAGGAGTTTTTCAAGTTCGTTCAAGAACGAAAGTTGGATTACACACCACGGCTCTACTTGTTTGACGACGCTTCGGCATTCTTGAAAGCCGAACTTTACGGCAAAGACGATGAATTAAAAGCTCCCATTCAGGACTTAATTCGTGAAATCAATACGGCAGGAAGGCTTTACCGATACGCCTTTTTC
>Ga0255166_1000627_pt1 | contig 11862 bp, 12 predicted proteins | sample Atl_Cont_RepC_8d_FD_186013 | JGI IMG/M metagenome (GOLD analysis project Ga0255166, IMG submission 186013) | Freshwater microbial communities from Altamaha River, Georgia, United States - Atl_Cont_RepC_8d | ecosystem: Environmental > Aquatic > Freshwater > River | place: USA: Georgia | collected...
ATGATTTTTCAGGCCGCAGGCAAGGCACTGCCTGGCGCTGCATGTTGGCACCCATCAATGCACGGTTGGCGTCATCGTGCTCAAGGAATGGAATCAACGAGGCTGCAACTGACACAATCTGAGAAGGCGCCACGTCCATGTAATTCACGTTGGCCGGTGAGGTCAGCAGTGTTTCTCCGGCCTGGCGGCAAGCCACCAACTCATCGGTAAAGTTGCCGTTCGGATCAAGTGCGGCGTTTGCCTGAGCGATCACGTAGTTGCTTTCTTCGATGGCAGAAAGGTACTCGATCTGATCTGTCACACGACTTTCGATCACCTTGCGATAGGGCGTCTCAAGAAAACCATACTCGTTCAGGCGGGCATACAACGCCATGGAGTTGATCAGGCCGATGTTCGGGCCTTCGGGTGTCTCGATCGGACATACACGTCCATAATGCGTTGGGTGAACGTCTCGCACTTCAAATCCAGCACGTTCACGTGTCAAGCCGCCCGGTCCCAGCGCAGAGACACGGCGCTTGTGCGTGATCTCTGACAGGGGGTTGGTTTGATCCATGAATTGTGAAAGCTGGCTGGAACCGAAGAACTCCTTGATCGCCGCAGAAATAGGCTTGGAGTTGATCAGGTCGTGGGGCATCAGGTTTTCGGTTTCGGCCTGTCCAAGACGCTCCTTGACTGCGCGCTCAACACGGACCAAACCGGCGCGGAACTGGTTCTCCGCCAGCTCGCCAACGCAACGAACACGGCGATTGCCAAGGTGGTCGATATCGTCGATCTGTCCGCGGCCATTGCGCAGCTCGACCAGAACCTTGATCGTTTCCAGGATGTCTTCATTGGTCAGCGTCATCGGCCCCGTGATGTCATCACCACGTCCCAAACGACTGTTGACCTTCATGCGACCAACTCTCGACAGGTCGTACGTTTCCTCGCTGTAGAACAGGCGCTGGAACAGTGCCTCGACGGCGTCTTCGGTTGGTGGCTCGCCAGGGCGCATCATGCGATAGATGGCTACACGGGCAGCCATCTGGTCGGCCGTTTCGTCCGTGCGAAGCGTCTGAGAGATGTAGGGTCCACGATCGAGATCGTTGGTATAAAGCGTCTGGATGTTTTTGATGCCGGCTGCACGCAGGGCATTCAGCGTGGTTTCCGTGATTTCCTCATTGGCAGAGGAAATCAGTTCGCCAGTTTCACTGTCAACCACGTTGGTGGCAAGAACACGTCCGATCAAAAAGTCTTCTGGTACGGAGATGCGCTTGATGGCGGCTGCGCTGATGTCGCGCAGATGCTTGGCGTTGACGCGTTTGTCCTTTTCAACCAGAACCTTTCCGTTCTTGTCCGAAATATCAAACCGGGCAACCTCTCCCTTCCATCGGTCACCAATGAACTCCATCATGGCGCCTTCTGACTTGAGCTCGAACTGATCGAACTCAAAGAAATGCGCCAGGATGGCCTCGGGTGACATTCCAATGGCCTTGAGCAGAATGGTGACGGGCATCTTGCGCCGACGATCGACCCTGAAAAAGAGGACATCCTTGGGGTCGAATTCGAAGTCAAGCCAAGAGCCACGATAAGGAATCACGCGCGCAGAGAACAGCAGTTTGCCTGAGCTATGCGTTTTGCCGCGGTCGTGCTCAAAAAACACGCCCGGTGACCGGTGAAGCTGCGACACAATGACGCGCTCGGTACCGTTGATGACAAACGAGCCGGTGCTGGTCATGAGCGGTATTTCGCCCATGTAGACTTCCTGCTCCTTGACTTCCTTGACGGTTGGCTTGCTGACCTCGCGGTCAAGAAGGACAAGCCGAACCTTGGCCCTGAGAGGGGAGGCATATGTCAGGCCACGCAGCTGACATTCCTTGACATCAAAAACGGGTTCGCCCAGCGTATAGCTGACGAACTCGAGTCTAGCCATATTGTTATGGCTGACAATGGGGAAAATGGACGTAAAAGCTGCTTGCAATCCCTGGTCATGTCGATTGGAAGCGGGCGTGTCCGCTTGCAAGAATGTCAGATAGGATTGCAGCTGTGTCGCCAAGAGGAATGGAACGTCTTGAACGTCCTCACGCTTGGCAAAGCTTTTGCGGATGCGCTTTTTTTCGGTGAACGAGTAAGGCATGAGCACTCCGACTCGAGGTTACTGGGCCGTCAACCACGGCCACGGGGTACAACAAAAACGATTTCAGGAAACATCTCTGGCGTTTTTCCTGTGTAAAACCACACAGGTCAAAGAGGATTCCTGAAAGCGCAAAAGCCCGGGAAGGCAAACATGCTCTCCCCGGGCGATCACCAGCAGGTCTTACTTGAGCTCGACCTTGGCGCCAGCTTCTTCCAACTTCTTCTTGGCAGCTTCGGCGTCAGCCTTGGGCATGCCTTCCTTGACTGGCTTGGGTGCACCGTCAACCAGATCTTTGGCTTCTTTCAAGCCCAGACCCGTGATTTCACGAACAGCCTTGATGACGCTGACTTTGTTTGCGCCAGCTTCGTTCAAGACAACGGTGAACTCGGTTTTCTCTTCAGCAGCAGGAGCTGCACCACCAGCTGCGGGTGCAGCGACAGCGACAGCAGCGGCAGCAGCCGACACACCAAACTTCTCTTCCATTTCCTTGATCAGCTCGGACAGCTCGAGCACAGACATGCTTGCGATTGCATCAAGGATTTCAGCTTTTGTTGCCATTTTTAGAACTCCAGATTTAGATAAATTGCCAGGGTTGGTATCGCTTGTCTTTCAACGAATTCTGCGACAGCTGATTACGCAGCTTGTTTCTGGTCGCGAACGGCAGCGAGGCCACGCACGAACTTGGTCGGAACTTCGTTGAGGGTACGTACAAATTGCGCGATCGGTGCCTGCATCGTGCCCATGAGCTTGGACAACAACTCGTCGCGGCTTGGCATGGTTGCCAGTGCCTTGACGCCGTTGGCATCAAGAATGCTGTTGGGCAATGCCCCAGCCTTGATGACCAGCTTGTCGTTGGTTTTTGCAAATGTTTCGAGCACTTTTGCAGCCTGAACCGGATCTTTGCTAATGCCATAGATCAGCGGGCCAGTAAGCTGGGCAGAGATTCCCTCGAATGGGGTCCCTGCAACAGCACGGCGTGCCAACGTGTTTTTGAGAACACGCAAGTACACACCTGACTCACGCGCAGTCTTGCGCAGTACGGTGACAGAGGCGACGTCCAGACCACGATACTCAGCAACCACGATCGACTGGGCGCTGGCCACTTGTGCCGTCACTTCCTCGATAACGATCGCCTTTTCTTGACGATTGAGACTCACGGTTTGAACACTCCATCAAAAGATGCTCGGGATGATTCCCTTGCATCAACCGAATGCGGCGAACCTGGTCGAGTTCATTAAAGAAATCTTCCGTGGACGCCGTCTACGCTGGATCCGTCTACTACCCGGGATTAAGCCTCTGACAAAATCATTGCTGACTTTGCATCCGCTCCAGCGGTCTTTGACAGCAACATTCGGATCAAATCCGAATGCAGCCCAAAGTCTTGTTGCCTGACAGTTACTGTTGGGTCGCTGTCAGTGAAGCCACTTCGACGCGAGCACCGCCACCCATCGTGGATGAGACAGCGAGCTTGCGCAGGTAAATTCCCTTGGATGCGGAGGGACGTGCCTTGTTCAGGGCGTCAACCAATGCAGCCAGGTTGGTTTGCAACTGCTCGACACCGAACGAGGCGCGACCAATCGTGGCGTGAACAATTCCCGCCTTGTCCGTACGGTACTGGACCTGACCGGCCTTGGCGTTTTTCACTGCCTGTGCGACATCAGGGGTTACCGTTCCAACCTTGGGGTTAGGCATCAAACCACGAGGACCCAAAATCTGGCCCAGCGTACCCACGACACGCATCGTGTCAGGCGATGCAATCACAACGTCAAAGTTGAAGTTGCCGGCCTTGATCTGCTCAGCCAGGTCTTCCATGCCCACGATGTCCGCACCCGCTGCCTTGGCAGCGTCGGCCTTTTCGCCCTGGGCGAATACAGCAACACGGACAGATTTGCCGGTACCAGCTGGGAGCACAACAGAGCCACGAACCAATTGATCCGATTTTTTGGGGTCAATGCCGAGCTGAACAGCCACGTCAATCGACTCGTCAAACTTGGCTGTTGCACAGTCCTTGACCAAGGCGAGTGCCTCGGAAACAGGGTAAAACTTGTTGCGGTCGATTTTTGCCGCAACTGCTGCCATGCGCTTGGAAAGTTTTGCCATGATCAAAGCCCCTCAACCGTAATGCCCATGCTGCGTGCGCTGCCAGCAATCGTGCGCACAGCTGCATCCAAATCTGCTGCTGTCAAGTCAGGTGACTTCGTCTTGGCGATCTCTTCGGCTTGAGCGCGGGTCAATTTACCAACCTTGTCGGTATGGGGCTTGGGCGATCCCTTTTGAACACCGGCGGCCTTCTTGATGAGGACCGTCGCGGGCGGGGTCTTCATGATGAAGGTGAAGCTCTTGTCGGCAAAAGCGGTGATCACCACAGGAATGGGCAGGCCAGGCTCCATGCCCTGCGTCTTGGCGTTGAACGCCTTGCAGAATTCCATGATGTTCAGGCCACGCTGACCAAGAGCAGGACCAATTGGGGGGGATGGGTTGGCCTTACCAGCTGGCACTTGCAGCTTGATGAAGCCGACGATTTTCTTCGCCATGCTTGACTCCTTGCGGGTACATGCGCTCATGCATCAAGCATGAACTCCCCGGGGTTGATAAATCAGGTCTTTTCGACCTGGCTGAAGTCCAACTCCACTGGAGTGGACCTACCGAAAATAGCAACGGACACGCGTACCTTGCTTTTTTCGTAATTCACTTCCTCGACGTTACCGTTAAAGTCGGCAAAGGGGCCTTCCTTGACGCGCACCATCTCACCCACTTCAAACAGAACCTTGGGGCGGGGCTTCTCAACGCCTTCTTCCATTTGGGAAAGGATTTTCTCCACTTCCTTTTCGGAAATTGGCGTCGGCCTGTTGCCTGAGCCACCAAGAAACCCTGTGACACGGGGCGTATTTTTCACCAGGTGCCAAGACTCATCGGTCAACTCCATCTCGACAAGTACATATCCAGGGAATATCCGTCGCTCTGAAATGGATTTTTGCCCACCCTTGACCTCAACAACCTCTTCGGATGGAACCAAAACTCGACCGAATGCATTCTGAAGACCTGCGCGCTCAATACGCTCAAGCATGGCCTTATGAACGCTTTTTTCCATACCAGCATAAACATGGACAACGTACCAACGCTTACTCATGTGTCATGCCCCTGTTATTTCCAGCCCAGCAACACGCTGTAAAGCACCCACTCAAGACCCTTGTCCAGAACCCAGAGAAAGATGCCCATCACCGCCACAAATGCAAACACAATGCCCGTCATCTGCATCGTTTCTTTGCGGGTCGGCCACACCACTCTTTTGATTTCGTGATACGACTCTTGCGCAAATCCGATCGTGCGACGACCAGGTTCGCTTGTCCACGCAATCAACGCACCAAGGATGAGGCCGGCAATAAAGATTCCGATGCGAGCAACCATCGGCAGCTGACCATCAAAAACCGAAAAGCCCACAATCCCAGCAATTATCACAAGCACAGCCAAACCCAGCTTGATGCGGTCGGTGTTGCTGGTTACGTTTTCAATACTTGAATTCGACATGTTTTGGTGGCGCGATTGCCGGGCGGTTTAGCCGTTTGTTTTAGCTTTGGCAGGGGCAGAGGGCCTCGAACCCCCAACCTTCGGTTTTGGAGACCGACGCTCTGCCAATTGAGCTATGCCCCTAAACCTGCACCGCTAAAACAGTAGGCTGCTCACCCAGGAGCAGCCCAGACTTGATTACTTCAGGATTTTGGCGACGACGCCGGCACCGACGGTGCGGCCGCCTTCGCGGATCGCGAAGCGCAGACCCTCTTCCATGGCGATCGGGGCAATCAGCTTGACCGTCATCGCCACGTTGTCACCAGGCAACACCATCTCCTTGTCTGCCGGCAGGTCGATCGTGCCCGTCACGTCCGTCGTGCGGAAGTAGAACTGGGGACGATAGCCATTGAAGAACGGCGTATGACGGCCACCTTCTTCCTTGGACAGAATGTACACCTCGGCCGTGAAGTCCGTGTGCGGCTTGATCGAGCCGGGCTTGGCCAGCACCTGGCCGCGCTCGACTTCCTCGCGCTTGGTGCCACGCAGCAAAATACCCACGTTGTCACCAGCCTGGCCCTGATCCAGCAGCTTGCGGAACATCTCCACGCCCGTGCAGGTCGTCTTCAGCGTATCGCGGATACCCACGATCTCGATTTCCTCGCCAACCTTCACGATGCCGCGCTCGATACGGCCCGTCACCACCGTGCCACGACCAGAGATCGAGAACACATCTTCCACAGGCATCAGGAACGCACCATCAATCGCGCGCTCAGGCGTCGGGATGTAGGAGTCCAGCGCCTCGGCCAGCTTCATGATCGCGCCTTCGCCCAGCTCGCCCTTGTCGCCCTCGAGCGCCAGCTTGGCAGAGCCCTTGACGATCGGGGTGTCATCACCCGGAAAGTCGTACTTGGACAGCAGCTCGCGCACTTCCATTTCCACCAGCTCAAGCAGCTCAGCGTCATCGACCATGTCTGCCTTGTTCAGGAACACGATGATGTAAGGCACGCCCACCTGGCGCGACAGCAGAATGTGCTCACGCGTCTGGGGCATGGGGCCGTCAGCGGCCGACACCACCAAAATGGCGCCATCCATCTGGGCAGCACCCGTGATCATGTTCTTGACGTAGTCGGCGTGACCCGGGCAGTCCACGTGCGCGTAGTGACGGTTAGCCGTCTCGTACTCCACGTGTGCCGTGTTGATCGTGATGCCGCGTGCGCGCTCCTCGGGAGCCGCATCAATCTGCGAGTAATCCTTCGCTTCGCCACCAAACTTCTGTGCCAGCACAGTGGTGATCGCTGCCGTCAGCGTCGTCTTGCCGTGGTCAACGTGACCAATCGTCCCAACGTTCACGTGCGGTTTGGTACGTTCAAACTTGCCTTTTGCCATGGCTGACTCCTGACCTGTGCTGAAGCTGATGGTTAAAAAATTTGTGTCGATTACAAAAATAAATGGTGCCCATGACGCGGATCGAACGCGTGACCTCTCCCTTACCAAGGGAGTGCTCTACCACTGAGCCACATGGGCGCATTCGCCGGGCCTTGCCCCACGAACTCTATCTACTCAATTGCTTCCTGGAGCGGGTGAAGGGAATCGAACCCTCGTCGTAAGCTTGGAAGGCTTCTGCTCTACCATTGAGCTACACCCGCCAGGATCCTTTTCCCCTCCGGTTTCCCGGAAGTTTCTTGGTGGAGAGGGTTGGATTCGAACCAACGTAGGCGCAAGGCCAACAGATTTACAGTCTGCCCCCTTTAACCACTCGGGCACCTCTCCGCAAGAGAACCAAGGATTATGGGGGAAGTCTTTTCTTTTGTCAAGTGCTTCCCCGTATTGCGCGTCCAACACGTCTCAGAGCGTGGTTCTGATGCCGTGAGCGATACGAACCTCGACGATCATGGCGTTCTAACCCACGCGCATACGGGTTCGTCTTCCGATTGTTCAAAACGCTGGATTCAATCGGGTAATGAATCCTTTAGCCCTATTTTTTCCATCAACCCAGCAAAATCATCCCACCCATGAAAGGCCATGATCAACTGGCCTTTACCCTTAGCATTGGCCTTGACCGTCACAGGGGTTCCCAGCTTGTCAGAGAGGGCCTCCTCTATGCGAGTCACATCTCTGTTGGCTCGGCCAGCTGAAGAGGCGTCTTGTCCATCACCCTCTTTCAAGTTTTTTGCGACCAGCTTTTCAGCATCCCTGACAGAAAGCCGTTTGGCAATGATGAGGTTGGCAAGCTGAATTTGTATGGCCGCCTCTACTGCCAGCAAGGCGCGGGCGTGCCCCATGTCGATATCACCTGCCAGCAACATGGTTTGCACAGGCTGAGCCAGATTGAGCAGGCGCAGCAAATTGCTCGTGGCGGACCGGGATCGACCAATCGCAACAGCTGCCTGTTCGTGTGTCAAGCCAAACTCATCGAGCAAGCGGCGCACACCCTGTGCTTCCTCGAGGGGATTGAGATCCTCTCGCTGTATGTTTTCAATCAATGCCATCACCGCAGCATGCTCATCTGCGACGTGTTTGACTAATACCGGAACCTCTTTCAAGCCAGCGATTTGTGCCGCCCTGAATCGACGCTCACCAGCGATGATTTCATATCGATCTGCCTTGCCCTCTAGTGGCCGGACCAAAATGGGCTGCATGATGCCTTGACTGCGAATGGAATCGGCAAGCTCTGACAAGGCTCCTTCATCCATGCGTGTTCTTGGTTGATATTTTCCTGCCTGCAATCGGGAGACGGGCAGTGTGCTCGGCTCACCGTCGCGGCCAGCTTGACCGATCTGATTCAATGCCGGTGCATCTGCACCCAGCAGCGCGTCCAAGCCGCGCCCAAGACCTTTTGTTTTTTTGGTAGCCATTTTTTTCCTATCCGTTGCGTTTCGCTCAATGTGAAGCGACGCGCTCAATCAATTCTTTTCCAAATGCAAGGTACGCCTTGGCACCACGTGAGCTGCTGTCGTAGGTAACGCCCGGCAAACCATGGCTTGGGGCTTCAGCAAGGCGGACGTTGCGCGGCACGACCGTCTTGAACACTTTGTCCCCAAAATGCGCCTCCAGTTGTGACGAAACCTGTTGTTGCAGCGTTACCCTTGGGTCAAACATGACTCGCAACAAACCGATCAAGCTGAGCTCGGGGTTGATGTTTCGATGCACCCGCTTGATGGTATTGACCAAGTCCGATAACCCCTCGAGTGCAAAATATTCACACTGCATCGGTATGATCACCCCGTGTGCAGCTGCCAATCCATTCAAGGTGAGCAATGAAAGCGTAGGAGGGCAATCGATCAAGACGAAGTCATACTCATACTCTACCTCCTGGATGGCTTTTTTGAGTTGAAGCTCACGTTCCTGCATGCCAACAAGATCGATTTCCGCGCCGGACAACTCTCTGTTTGATGGCAACACGTCGTATTCGACATTGCTTGATCGAACCCTGGCCTCAACGATGTTTTTCTCGCCAATCAACACGTCGTACAGATTGGACTCCAGGCTGGACTTGTCTACGCCGCTGCCCATCGTGGCATTGCCCTGTGGGTCCAGGTCGATCAACAACACTCGTCGTTGGTGTGCTGCCAGTGCTGCGGCAAGGTTGATCGCTGTCGTGGTTTTGCCAACACCACCCTTTTGATTGGCGATGCAAAACACTTTTGCTTGATGAGCTTGCTTGCCCGAGTTCATGTATTTCCTTTTTTCTCAATCCAGACGAGACATCGCTCAGCTTCCAGTTCTGGTACTTTCAGGCTCTCTGTTTTAGCAATCTTCCAATCTGGCTCATTGGCCATGGCAAGCATTTCATCGACAGGTTCTTTTCCCTTCATTGCCACGATGTATCCGTTGGTTGCCAAGTGTTTTCCCGCCAGCAATACGAAGTCTCGGATACTGGCAAAGGCTCGTGAAACCACGATATCGCTTGGGTCAGCTGGCATGTCTTCTACCCTAGCGTGTATTGCTTCCAAATTTTTCAAGCCCAATAACCCTTTCATCATTCTGATGAAGGATATTTTCTTCTCCACGGCATCGATGCAAGTGACATGCACATCCGGCATGGCGATTGCCAACACCACGCCAGGCAAGCCAGCGCCTGAGCCGACATCCATGATTCGTGCTGATATCTTGCTCGTCTCATGCAGATATTCTTGCAAGGGCTTCACAACCGACAGGCTATCAAACAGGTGATGAACCAAAGCCTGATCACTGTCTCTGATCGCTGTGAGGTTATAGGTTTTATTCCAGCGCATCAACTCTTGAAGGAGTTGGAGCATTTGCGTTTTTTGATGTTCGCCTTGGTTCAGGCCTAGCTGATGGGTTGCTTGCTCAAGTCGCTGACGCTGATACTCTGGATGTCCAGGCATATTTCGGTGATGGATCATTCATTCACCGCTTTCTTGCCGTACTTCCTTCTTTTCAGATGGATCAACAGCAACGAAATCGCTGCTGGTGTGATGCCAGAAATCCGTGATGCCTGTCCAACAGTTTCTGGGCGATGCGCCTTCAGCTTTTGTCGGACCTCAAAGGAAAGGCTAGCAATTTCATCGTAATCCAGATCGGCCGGGATGCCTGTTTGCTCGTAAGCCTGGTGCTTTTTGACCTCTTCGTGTTGCCTGGCGATGTAGCCTTCATATTTGATCTGCACCTCAACCTGTTCTGACCAATCGGGGGGTTCGACCCACGGATGGTTGTTATCCATCCCCTCAGTGAGAATGGCTAGTTTCCGGTATGACATATTAGGGCGCTTGAGAATATCGGAAAGCGAGTACTCACGCTCAATTTCTCTGCCTAGAATCTGCGCTGCTTTCTCACGAGCAATGACCCGCGGCGATATCCAAGTATTTTTTAGTCTTTCGATTTCCCTTGTTACCGCATCTCTTTTTTTGCTGAAAGCGTCCCAGCGGACATCATCCACTAAGCCATACTTGCGGCCCAGTTCGGTCAAACGCCAATCTGCATTGTCCTCGCGAAGACTTAGCCTATATTCCGCTCTCGAGGTGAACATACGATATGGTTCAGTGACGCCTTTTGTCACCAAGTCATCGACGAGCACTCCCATGTAAGCTTGATCTCGAGTCAAAATGAATGGCTGTTTTTCATGAGCTTGTCTTGCTGCATTCAGTCCAGCCAACAGCCCTTGTGCCGCAGCTTCCTCATAACCCGTTGTACCGTTGATTTGTCCGGCAAAAAACAAGCCTTGTATGTGTTTTGACTCAAATGAAGCATTCAAATGCCGGGGATCAAAATAGTCATATTCGATGGCGTATCCTGGTCTCAAAATATGCGCACACTCCAAGCCTGGCAAAGAGTGGATTAAGTCAAGTTGTACATCGAACGGAAGACTCGTCGAGACACCGTTTGGATAAATTTCATGCGTTTCGAGTCCCTCGGGCTCTAGGAAAACCTGGTGTGAGTTTTTATCCGCAAAACGATGCACCTTGTCCTCAATCGAGGGACAATAGCGCGGGCCAACCCCCTCAATGACGCCGCTGTACATTGGCGAGCGATCCAAACCCCCTCTAATGATTTCATGGGTTTTTGCGTTGGTATGGGTAATCCAGCAAGGGACTTGTCTCGGATGCATATCTGCTGAACCCATGTATGAAAACACAGGGACAGGATCCAAATCTCCAGGCTGCTCCTCAAGCACAGAAAAATCAATGGTCCTACCATCTATACGAGGTGGGGTTCCTGTTTTTAAGCGCCCTTGCGGTAACTGCATTTCCCTTAAGCGCACACCCAAGGATGTTGCCGCAGGATCGCCAGCTCGTCCGGCCGTATAGTTCTGCAGTCCAACATGCACTAGCCCATTCAAAAATGTGCCTGCTGTTAGGACGACGGTCTTAGACCGAAATTTCAAGCCGATTTGAGTTACGGCCCCGACAACACGATCCCCTTCCAAGATCAGATCATCTACTGACTGCTGAAAAATCCAGAGATTTTGTTGATTTTCCAAACGGCTGCGAATTGCTCTTTTGTAAAGGATCCGATCTGCCTGGGCACGTGTCGCCCGAACAGCAGGTCCTTTTGATCCGTTCAATATTCTGAACTGAATTCCCGCCTCATCTGTGGCAATCGCCATCGCCCCACCAAGCGCATCTATTTCTTTGACGAGATGCCCTTTACCAATTCCACCAATTGATGGATTACACGACATCTGACCAAGTGTTTCAATATTGTGGGTTAGTAAAAGTGTGGCCGCACCCATTCTCGCTGCGGCAAGTGCGGCCTCGGTGCCAGCATGTCCACCGCCA
>Ga0255166_1000641_pt1 | contig 11707 bp, 21 predicted proteins | sample Atl_Cont_RepC_8d_FD_186013 | JGI IMG/M metagenome (GOLD analysis project Ga0255166, IMG submission 186013) | Freshwater microbial communities from Altamaha River, Georgia, United States - Atl_Cont_RepC_8d | ecosystem: Environmental > Aquatic > Freshwater > River | place: USA: Georgia | collected...
TTACTTTCAAATACTTTCATACTCTCAGATATAAAATTCGTCATTTGATTCATATCAGTGAATGTATATTCTTGTATTATTTGATTAGTAATATCACTACCATAATTTAAACGATGTGAAGTCTGCCAACCGTAATTTTCAAAAGTCAATTGAATAAATCCATATTTTTCAGAAGCTTTTGGATAGTGTAAACTAATATTTGGATCAAAACTATTTATATCTTTAATATCAATTTGTCTAGTAACTGAAGTATCTCCTTCGACATTTAAAACACCAAAAATAGACATTTTTTTAAAAATTAAATTTTCGCCCTCAGCCCAGTTAATTAACCTCTTTAAATCATCAACTTTATCTTTTAACGAGATATACTCATTTCTTTTTTTATCACGCTCAGGATTTCCAATATCTATGTAAATAGATTGTCTATCTTTAATTGAACCATGTGGAACATATGCAGGTGATAAACTTATATTTACTAGAATATCATTATCTAAAAAACTATCTCTAAGTAAATCTAATATATCACTCTTTATAGAATTAGTCTCTACTTGATTAGATTCATTAAACCTTTTTAAATGTTTCATATTAACGAAATGATTTATAAAACCAACTATCTCTATAAGCACTACTTCCTACTCCCTTAGGAACCTCATCTTGATATAAATAGTTTACAGACATATTGTAAATTTTATCCATTAACCTTTCTAAATTATCTGTACTAGCACTTACTAAAGATAAAAGATCCATTATATGTGATTTATATGGGTCAATTAATTTTGGTAATTCCCTCTTAAATTTAACAGCTGACTTTCTATCAGCAAAAATACCAAAATAGTCTTTTGTAAAAAGTGGCATTAGTGTTAATAATATTTGACTAGTATTTGCATACATCATAGAAACATCATGATAATTCTCATCACCCGGTTTAAGATATTCATCATCTCCTTCCAAGTAATTATACTCTCTTAACCCATCTGACCAATCTGATAATTCTACATGAAGTGCGAATAGTGGGATTTTATTATATGAAGACCATCCTTTAGCAATTTTATTCTTAGATATCAAATCTAATTTAGATTCTTCTGATAATTGCATTGTAAACTCTAATGTAAATGATAATGTCTCTCTACCATCTGTCCAGTTTTTTAATAAATCTTCTTCATCAATAGTTTTAATTAATGTTGTTGTTTTATTATTTTGAGGACCATCCCAATGTGGTAGTCCATAATGAAATTTACACTCTGGATTAGTTAGCTTACCTGTATATAATCCCCAAGAACTATCACCCATATTACCAATATGAACATTATAAAATCCCCAAGATTTTTCATATCCATAATCTACCAATTTAGAACCTCTTGAAGTCTTACCAAGATTTGATAATCTACTACCAGCTCTAATATACTTTTGTGGATCTAATTCTTCATTAAAATGTTTTAAATGTTTCATACACTTTATATATTAATAAAATAAATCTAAAATACAAATTCCTCCTTATATTTGCCAAATGAGAGCATTCCTTAAAACTCAACCAAAAACCCCAGAAGATATTAAATGTAGTAAAGATTGTATGATACGGTCTGTTGCAATTGCCACAGATACACCATACTCTAAAGTACACGAGATTATGTATAAATACGGTTGGCGTGCCACCCGATCTAAATCTGTGGGGAAGTGGGAAGATCAAATTACTAATACCCTATCTGAATTAGGATTTAAATATCGTAAAGTATCTTATCCAGCTGTTAAAGGTCAATCTCGTATGACTGCTACTACGATGGTAGACTCTGGTACATTCATTCTAAGAATGTCACGTCACGTAGCTGCTTATAAAGAAGGTATCTTGATGGATACTTGGGATTGTTCAGATAAGTGTGTTTACTTTGCTTGGGAGATTTCTAAGTAATTTTGTATTTGTAAAAAAAATTTTATATTTATCACCATTATGGCACATGCTAAATTACATATAATCTGTGGAAACTGTGGATGTAATCATATGTTTGATTACAAAATAAAAACCGAAATAGATGATACTGATGAAGAATATCAAACAGTTTATATAGGTTGTAATAACTGTGGAACTCTACACTCACTAGACGATAATGCAAAACAATTAAAAAAATAAAAATATGAGACTTATAACCCTATTAACTTTTTTACTCGTATCAAACATTTCACGTTCTCAACATGTTTCTAATGTATATTATAATGTTGTAGATAGTATTTATATCACACAGAACCTTCAATGGTATCCAGTATCAAAAGTGGATTGGAATGTTACCATTGATTATATTGGTGAATATCCAGTTATTTATACGAATGGTGAAAAGGTATATACCTTAACTACTAATTTAATATTTAGTGGTGACTTTCAGAAATGGTTAGCCTTGGATTATAAGGGTGAATCGTGTCATGTGATATTGGGTAGGTTTGGAGATTTAAAGTATATGCAAATACAATATCCAGATATGGGATGGTGTAATATATTTGATTAAATTGGTTTCGCCCCCTGTATAGATAGTTACCCTATCAGATGCTTAAGGTCAGCCTTAACTAATTAAGGGAGCCACCTCCAATTTTCATACTAATTTATTTAATAATATTTCTCTATCAATCATTACATTATTTGTATGATACCAATGTCTAAATGATTTATGGTCATAAATGTAAGTGATGGTATCATCATCTTCTAATTCTTTAGAATACTTTTTACCGGTATCATCGGACCACATTTTCAATACAGATTCAAAATCATCAAATAATAGTTCTTCGAAAGACATATAATTTTATTTAACTTCTAAAACATTATCAACCTTAACATCTCTGATATCATCTAATCCTATATAATAAATAATAACAGATGATGTTCTTTTGGTATCATATTGACCAGCAGAGATACCACTTGAGTATTCAGTTTTGATGATCTGTCGAACATCAATAGTTTCTAAAAATTCATTAAGTTCTGATTCCAAATTGGATGGATAATCTTCTTCGATTATTTTTACTTTCGCGTTTATCATAACAACAAAGATACGAATTATTATTTAAATAGACAAGTTATCTAAAATACTATCTAATTGAATCTCCCTCCATTCTTCTAATGAATAGAAATTGTCTGTATCAAACTTCCTCGACTTACCATCTTCACACTTTATAATAATATTGACCACAGGTTGAAATGTATATGGATGATACATCTTTGGAGTATAGTCACCATCATACACATTATCTTTCTTAATTAGATACCAACTACCACCATTAATACCAGTCATAGTTACATCCTTTTTAGCTTTAAAATACATTATACCAATTGATTTAAATTATATTGTCTCTGTATCGTCTTAGATATTGTAATGAATCCTAAGTCATTAAAAAATTCAATCATTTCTGGTATTACTCTATCTTTAGAGATTTTAGTATGTTCTTCAACCTTTCTCTCACGTTTAGTATCTAATACTTTATTAACTGATTTACCTAATATCCAAGAACCATCCCAATATTCTAATTTAATATAACTACATTCATGACTCCAACCACCTTTCCAATCACTAATAGTAATCTCTTTTATATATGGTAAGGGATAGTAAATATATCTGATTTTAATATCAATTGTATCTTCCTCACCAAATAGTGAACTTGAAAGATATTTATCTACCTTTGTATAGATTGACCACTTCTCTTCTTCTCTAGCAGTTTGTTCACTAAAATCAATTTGTATGGCAGGTTTTAATATCTCTAAGAAGTCATTTCTTAGAGGACAATTATCAATATAACCTTGACGATGTTTATTCATTAATTAATTCACTTAATACTCTATCTCTACGATACATTTTAGCAAAATCTGGATTCTTAATACCATATATATCATCTGGAATAATTGAACATGATTCACGTAATATAAGAGTAGCATCATATATCTTTTGACATAGTTCAATAATAAAATCTTGGTGACATTCCCAGTCTAATTGATTATCAACATAATAATAGATGTCTATATCAGAAATTTGTTTAGCTTCAATATCAATTCTAATTAGATTAGTATTTTCTTTATTTACTTCAATTTTAAAATCATTAGGACCTCTTAATTCAATATCAGTACTATTTTTAGTTAATAAGAAAGAGTTATTCCAAGGTATGTTATTTTGAATACTTAATTTCTTACTTTTTCTATCACCTTCATGTTCCCACCCATTTTTCCAGTTATGTGTGGTATGTTCAATAAATATCTTATCGAGTTTATTATATAATTCTTCTATATTCATTATAATATCTGATTTAATCTATCATCACGTTTAGATTGTTTATCAATATATCCATCCCAATTTTTAAGAGTATTTTTTAGTTCTCTTTTAGTTCTCATTTGTTCTAATTCTTTATGGTAGATATCATCCAGGTGACGTTTAATATCAGCTACTAATATATCTAAATTACCACCAAAATATACACTAAATAAGAAGTTGGACATAAAGGAAGTTTGTCTATATACATTTACTTCACCATCTTTGAATGATATATAAAAATGTCCAAGATCGGAATAATAGACCTTTTTTCTACCTAAGGCAAATGGCCAAAAAAAGAATGGGATATTATAGGTAGGATTTGGTGGTTCACCATCTTTTATAAGTCCATAGAATAATATCCAAAGCAGTGATACTAAAAAGTAAGATAAATAGATTACAGAAGACCAACCAATAATCTCACCTATTGGAAGAAGATTTTTAAATAAAGTGAAATATAAAATAGGAGCAATCGTAGATATCACTCCAAGTAGTATATAAATAAATCTTTTCATTTTCCTCATATTATTAGCAGTCAGGACAGGATTTCCACCTGTAAGGTTAACTATGTATGCCTCTGCCGCCCTTAACCGAGACTTATGACTGTAGGGATTTTCACCCTACAGAATCCATACGATAGTGCGTTTACACGAATATAATTCGCGTCATTTCGCCACCTGACTTTTGTTTAATTCAGTATTTCTCCTAATTTTGAATCTCTTAATATAATTAAATCTTCTTTATGAATTTTAATAGTTAAACTCTTTTTAGCTAAAAGAGAATCTTCATTTGGTTCAAATTCATCTAACATCAATCTTGATATATTATAGTCAGATATATCTAAGTTGAAAAACTTAGAATACGCATTGATAATAAATTGAGCACCATCACCTTCAATCGTATCGAATTCATCACGACTTAAAGATCTTGTTGCTATTAATCTATCATCATCCTTAATGTATAAATAAAAAAATCCCATATATTAGTCACGTTTATTATAATTATATTCTAATAGGATTTTACCTACCAAATGTCTAAAATCATTCTTAGATAGATTTTTATACTTCTCACATGCTAATCTCATATTGTTTGATACATTCTCTAATTTAGAGGTTTTAAACAATATAGATTTAGCATTACTCATTGTCATTGTAATTGATGCCTTTGAACGATTAAAGATATCAGAGATAACCTCAACATCATTCTCATGGGATTTACCAATCTCACCAGGATATAAAACCATATGAACTAAAACACTACATTCATCAACTGTGTATTTAGGTCCCAGTTTCTTACCTTTTGTAATAGGTCCAATTTTAGAATCTCTTGGAGAGTATTTTCGTTTCTCGTCAAGAATTCTTGCAAATAAGTTATTTGGTTGTATTTCTGTTACTATATTCATATAATTCTTTATTTGTCAATTTAATTTAAAAAAATCCTTAAATTCAACTACTCTAATAAATTTACTTTTTTGATATTCTATACTTCCAACACTACCTGGACTGAAATCATCACTATCAGACCATATGATAATACCGGTTGGTATATTCTCCATTTGTGGTACGAAATGGAGGTAAAGTATATCTTCGCTTAAGAATTTCTTTATATGATTGAATTCTCCTTCGTTATTTATTTGAATGGATAATCCGTGGTATCGTAGTGCTTCTTTAATGTTAGAGTCTCTCTGTTCTTGTAGTCTATGAGACGTTTTAATCGGTCTTGGCATATCTATTACGAGTTAATCATATAAGTTGCCAAGTTTCTCCAAGTATCCGGGAATGTCTGACGAATCTTACTAATCATAATAAGGCTACGAATATTCAGACTGGTCTTGTCTTTATTCTCGTCTAAGAACTCTAATGCTTCTATTTTAGAAGTTAGGTCAAATTCTGGTAAGATATCATTAATAATGAAACCCATACGTTCAATCTTTTCTTGTGGATTCATACTAAGGTCTACCACAAGTGAACGTGATAGGATAGCTCCATCGATTTTACTACGGTCTTTATTAGAGATAAATATAATACGTCCAGTAAAGTTAAATTGTTGAGGATATTCATCATTACGATTCATTTTAGCCATCCAAGTGATTTGGCGGGTTTCATATGAATCGAGAGCTGATTTAAGGATGTTTACAGCTACTTTATCTTCTAATACAGAGTCACAATCATCAAAGATGATTAATTTACCATTATGATCGAAAAGGGTGTTATATAGACCACGTGCGGTTGAGTAACCTTTGAAAGTGGTATATTCAGAAGGTTGCATTCCACCTTCTTGAATAGTAGAATTAACGGTATGTGTTTTACCAAGACCACCTTCGCCAGTAACGATGAGGCTAGGTGTTACACCACATACGACCATAGATGTGAGGTCTTTAAGGAAGTCGAATCTTTGGTTAATGTTAAATTCTGGCATATTTTCTTTGTTTGTTTTACAAATATAAGGAATAATACCGAATAAACAAAAAAAGACCCTTCTTTTGGAAGGGTCCTTTATTTCTGTATTCGTGAAGAATACAAAACACACACAAACAACGTTCTTATTAGAGAGAAGGAGTGGATTCGAACCACTGACCTCGACCCGGATTAATGTCGTGCTCTTATTAGTAGTAATGGTGAATTGTCAAGTAAGTCTGATAAAAATCCACGTCTAGAATCTCATTACTATTAAAGCCACTGAGCTACCTTCTCGTTTAGTAGCGGGAATAGGATTCGAACCTATGACCTCAAGGTTATGAGCCTTGCGAGCTTCCTCTGCTCTATCCCGCAATATTAGTAGCGTGTAAGGGATTCGAACCCCTGTCACCACAAATGTGGTGGTCCTAAACCTTCAACCATTACGAGTGGTTTCGAGTTCTCCGACTTGTATGAGAAGTGGAGATTGTCCGCTAGACGAACACGCCAAGTTTTATTAGTAGCCCTTAAAGGATTCGAACCTCTGTTTCTCCCTGAAATGGGAACGTCCTGTTACCGCTAGACGAAAGGGCCATATTTTTTGTGTGGGGTAGACAGGATTCGAACCTATGACCTCCAGAGTTGACTGATTCAGGACCAACATCTGGTACTCTTCCGACTGAGCTACCACCCCAAAATAGACGCTGAGAATACACGTTTAAGTAGTCGTCTTTTGTGAGATTATTGTTTCCTCACTTTTCCACAAGCTTTTGACTTGTAACGACCAGTACCGATTAGTTAGACTAATCACCCCTTGAGTTGTAAACTACTCTCCACTTACTCTGCTTACCCAAGCTTGCGACCTGGTTCGAGGTTCGACCCTCTATAAGTTTTTCTGTGAAATCATCCAGTATCTTTCGGATCTGAATGGCCAACGACAACCGTAGGCTATGTAGGTACCTGTTATTTACAACTAGGCGACACTTTCGATTATTATTTTAAATTTTACTTTAACATAGTAATTTAAGTGCTTGTGGATTGATTCCCGGATGTGGTCTCCTTCAAGCTCCGAATCCTTTTGAGACCCAGAATACTTGACACCCAGGTGTGATACCTCTATCACAACCTGTTAAGATATCTTCACCACGACTCACCTCACGGATCGTCTCCTCCCTTGGTAGGGATTTAGTGTCCAACAACAGCACCACCTGTACGAAGGATTGTCTTTCGACTTTAAGACACCTCTAAGATTGGACCACACAATGATAGTAACCGGTGAGCCACTACTTCTTGTAATAATCCTACGAGTTATTCCTATTGTCCTTCCGGACTCAATCAAACGATCCACATCGCCTGATCACCCAACCATTTCACCTACAGTGTTACCCTCGGTTACTGAGATTTAGTGGTATCTCGCTTGTCTACTCGAGCTCCTTGGGATAGGAGCCGCAAACCTCTCTTCGCATTGAGGTCCACTTTATTTACCCTTTCGGGTGTTATTTAACGACTATAGACCGCCGCACTTCCCAACAGGACGAACCTTGAAGAGTTGTGAATATCATTGAATAGTTTTCACTATTCGATTTCAAAGAACATTATCAGAACGATTTCTGATTGATTTTACAAATATAAGGTGAATTTTTCATATCACCAAATTTTTGTTAGAGATTTTTTTATACTTTTTTCTCCTAAAAGTTGAGAGATATTTTTTATTTTTTCTCTCCTATTGTTCTACAAATATACGGTAACTATTTCTAACCACCAAATCTTTTTGTAAAAAATCCATCTTTTTTACCAGATAGATAAGTTATAGGATACTATTATCTAAAAGTTTTAAATAAGTCCTTTTTCTGTGAAAAATTCTCTCCACTTCTCAATAGCCTTATCATGATCCTTAATCTCATATGATGTATAACCAAGCCACTCATCAGTGCCAGCAAAGTCATGAACACCACACCAATCTTCACTTCCTGTCTCCATCTTCCATAAGAAATCTTCAAAGTCAAGTTCGTCTATAAGATCATTAAACTCATCTAATGAACAGTTAAGAACTAAATCTCTATGAGAATTATCTCTTTCATCAATAAGTCGAAATATAACTTTCATTATTTTTAATAGATTAAATATTATTTTGAACAGATTATTCCAACAACAGCAATTGCACACACTGCAATAACAAGTATTGCAAACATTAGGTTGTCACCTATTTCAATTTTTCTCATACCGCTAATATACAAAAAAATTATGATATTATTATAAAAATCCTTATAATTGTATATGAAAAATATAATTATACTATTAACACTATTTACATTAAACTCATTCGGTCAAGATACCCTATTAGTCAGTCTTAACAATATTGATAGTTCATTAATGTCCACCACAATTAATCTAAACCTCACACCACAATCTACCACTTCTAAAAGAAAGAATGTCGTATTATTTGCCGCTGGTACTTCTTTTCTTATTGCGGGATTATTACAAAGACCAGACCAAATCTGGGTACCAGATAAAAAATCACAATTCACTAATACATTCGGAGAACCTGGATACTTTAGAGACCAAAAATTCTATGAATGTAAAACTAAATTACTAGCATTAACAACCGGTGCTATAATGATGAGCTTCTCAATAATCTATAAATTCTAAATGATATACAAAGATATATTTGTATATACAACCATTTTGTAGTATATTTACATGATGAAAAATCTACTTAAAACAATCCTAATAGGTGTAAGTCTATATTGCCTACTTACACTTCCACATTTTATATATGTGTATACTTGGGGTGAACACGGTATCCAATACTCTTTTGAAGCAATAATATTAATTGCAACAGTAACATCAATCTTATCTGTACCTATTAGCAAAATGGATATATTTAACTAATGAAAACATTAGACCCAATATACCACGTTAAGAAAGCTTATAAAGTAATGTACCAATACAGAAAACCAGAATATATTAAAGTACAATGTATCTCCACTAAATGTGGTCTATATACCGATCTTAAAATCGGTCAATGGTATGATGTTACCGAATCTGGTGATTACTACAAAATTGAAGATAATTCAGTAATTGGTGCAGGTTATTATGGTAATTACCGTACCTATGAGAAATCACTATTCAGAACTCTTGACGAGAGACGAGATAGTAAACTAAATAAATTATTTAATAATTAACATATCTCCCTTAAAATCTTTAGCTCCCATCTTTATCCAAAAAGGCTTAGAATCCTTTGTACACCTTACATAAATTTCATTACCATATATCTCCAGCATCTTATTAACCAAGATTCTACCCAATCCGGATTCTCTATATCTTGGCTCCACAAATAATGATAATATCTCAGGAGATCCATAACTATTACTAGGTAATACCTCTATCTCAGCTTGTGGTTTACCATCTATAACAATCTGATAAAAATCGGTCTCACCCCTCTTATAACCAAATGATGGCTTAAATATGGTTTTTGTAGCTCTTATAAATTTCATATTAATTTAATTTTATTGTATAATCATATAAATCATCATCATACTTCTCTATACTATATTGTAAATCAAATCCTATCAACTCATATACTTGAACCTTTAAATCATTTAATATACTATTAATAGAGTCACATTCCTCATTTCTAACATTAAATATTACTATAGATACAATCCTCTCAGTAATATCAGAATTACAAGTCCATTTACCATCAGTTCCAATAACATATGACCAAAACTTATGCTGGGGATAAATATCAAAATCATTATTAAAATCAGTAAAATCTATTTCACTAATAATATCAAATTCATCAAATATCTTAGATTGTAAAATATCTTTCAATTCAACATAGTGCTCATTACTCAGTAATAATTCACTCTCAAATAATTTAAATGATTTAATTCTCATAATGTATATATTCTTTATATACATTCAAGATCATGTTCAGTTGTATATACATGTATATACATCCGAAATTATAGAACTTTTCCCCAGGCATTTTTTAACTCTGAACGTATATACTTGTATATACAAATAGTCTGAAATTCTTATCAGTATTAGAAGTCTTGTAAAATCCGTTGTATATACAAAGATATACTTGTATATAAATATTAGATTCCTAACTCACCCAAACGCTCATCACGATGCCATAAAGTGAAATTAATTGGATATGAATCCATATGAAATATAGTATCAATGAGCTCATCATTAATACTAATATTAAACTCCTTCTCAAGATACATAACCATCTCAACCAAATCTAATTCATCTAAACCATGTTCACCATAAGTCTTTGTATAATCTAAATCTTCACCAGTAAGATCCTTAAAAACTTTAGAAAAAGCAGATAGGTTTATCTTAGTCAGATAGGGATGATTAAGTATAATTTGTTTTAATTGTTCTGAATTCATATAGCAAATATAAGTAATTTAGACTGGGTTTTTATAAGTTACGCATATTATATAATCGAGAATCTCTACCAATCTTATAAATAATTATAACCCTATCACCTGACATAAATGTTCTCATTGAACATCTATACCCCATTGATAATATACGATCATAAATCTCTCCCATAAAAGGCTTCATATCCTCAATACTCGAATCATCCGAAAACATTCTAATACCAAAAAATGCATAATCATAATCCTCAGAACCACCCAAATTTATATTAGAATAACCACAAACTATTGTATTAATCACATCACCATCTAAAAGAGTTGGCAATAACCCATTACTCCAATAACCAATATCATTAATCTTAAATCCAAATTCATCACATAATTCAACAAATAAATCCTTCAACTCATCTACATTAGATTGATCAATCGGTTCTGAAAACTTCTCAGATGGCTTCAATGACTTTCTAATATTATTAAAAGATGAAAATGGAATTAAATTCTTTAGAGCTTTTTTAATATTCATAAGGTATATATTAAAGATCTACAATGTTTTACAATGTTTACATTTGATATACAAAGTTAACACTTTTATATACATTTATATACGTGTATATACATTTGTTGTAAGGTAGACCGGTAT
>Ga0255166_1000646_pt1 | contig 11646 bp, 15 predicted proteins | sample Atl_Cont_RepC_8d_FD_186013 | JGI IMG/M metagenome (GOLD analysis project Ga0255166, IMG submission 186013) | Freshwater microbial communities from Altamaha River, Georgia, United States - Atl_Cont_RepC_8d | ecosystem: Environmental > Aquatic > Freshwater > River | place: USA: Georgia | collected...
GGCTCGAAAGACCGGTGGTGAAGCCGCAGCGGCCGGTGTGCGCCGCGCTCAACGGGCCGCCCGGCTGCGCGTCGCAGCAACACCTGCGAACGCGGCAGCCGCGACGACCACCGTGGCTGACGAGAGCGCGCAACTATACCAAAACAGGTATAGTTCGGCTGCCGAGGAGGCCGACCGTGGCTGACACATGGATCGCGTTCGCTAGTGGATGGTTTCTTGGGGTCGTTGTCGTAACACTCGCTTATTGGGGGATGAACCGCCGTGACTAACGATTCGATTATTGATGGTTTGAACAAGGCGTATGAGATGATGCAGGGTCGTGTTCCTCGTCGTTATCATCTTGCTTTGCATGATGCAATCCATGAGATTGTTCGGTTGCGTACTGAGAATGCTCTCCTTGTGTCCTACCTGTACCCAGTTGGGATGATGCTAAATCCAGATGCGATGACACTACGCCCTACTACATTGTTCGATGATGGCGTTGATGGGGTAACAGCCGAAGAAGTCGAAGAGTTCTTGGAGGCCGACCGTGACTGACATAAGTATTCGCTGGGATACTTCGCTGAATAGTATTCGCTGGGATACTGCGGAGGAGGCCGACCGTGGATAATGTTTTATTAGAATGGGATGGTGAATCATATTGCATAACAGGGTGTGGTTTACCTGCCGTCGCTAGTGTAGTTTATGGCTTTATGGATGAAAGTTTTATTACAGAGATGGTTTGTATTAATCACAAAGAGGATATATTTTACAATGCCCAGTAAATTTCCAAAGAAGCGTGAGTATAAACCACGCCATCGTTGTAGCATTTGTCATCAAGTAATGACTGCAGCAACAAGTGTTAATCGTTGGCACATGATTCTATCAGATGGTTCAGATAGCTATAGTCATGACCAATGTGTAAAGGCTCAAAGAAATTTGATTTGATTTGTCCTATAGAATAATCATATGTGGTTCCAGAAATTGGAATAACTTCTCTCTCATGAGAGAACATATAATGCAAATAGTGGCGAACCTTGAAAATACTATACATGTTCTCCCATCACAAATAGTGGTGGTTCATGGCGATGCGGCTGGCGCTGATCGCATGGCTGACTATATATGTAAAGAAATCGGGATAGCCACAGAAGCTTATCCTGCAGACTGGAATAGATATGGTAAATATGCAGGGCCTGAGAGAAATAGGCGTATGCTATCTTTAACCCCGCAATTAGTTGTTGCCTTTAAGGAAGGATTTGATCATTCTTTCTCAAAAGGTGGAACTGAACATATGATATCTATAGCTCAACAGGCAAATGTGCCTACCATTATCATTGACCCGCTTGTTTTAGCATAATTGTATTGATGATACAATTTATGTATGATACGTTATCTAAATGTTTCTACACCCGCTTTTGCAAGGCAAGTAATATCTACTACTGAACTTGCAGATAGCTCAGTCACTGCAGCAAAGATCACTGACAACACAATTGTCAACGCAGATATCAACACAGGTGCTGCTATTGCTTATAGCAAACTTGCTCTTTCAAACAGCATTATTAACACAGATTTCTCAAATACAGCCGGTCAGGCTAACGGAACATGGGCTACCTATACCCCCGTTTTATATAGCGGAGGCGTAGCCGCCACTATGGGTACTGGTGGAACCTCTGATGGCTACTATACGAGAGTTGGCCGCTGGATTCTCACCGTGATGAGCTTCAAGGTTAGTACATCTGCTGGTGCGGCATTAACAGCCGGTAACTTCTCAATGACTTTGCCAACCGTGCCAGATCTTCCGGCCGCAACGTTCCTGCTCAGCGGACACGCCAGAGTCACAGGATTAGGCACAACAGGTGCGCCGTTGGCTCTTTCTTTACACGACCCGATTGGTGCTACATCCAACGCAAACATTGTATGGCGATTTGCCAACATTACAGCATTGACAAGCGGTCCTACAGGTACTGACACCGTATGGTCAACAACCGCCCCCGCCGCTCCTGTGCTCAACCTAGCTAACGCTTTCCGTGTTGACTGCACGGTTTTGTACCTATCATCCACCTGATTTATCACCATCAGGTGTACAGCAGGTGTATAATCAATACATGACCCCAGCCAAACACCGAAAGTGGCTCCTCGCCTGTGACTCACTTGCCAACATCTTTTCAACATGTGCAAAGAGAAAGTATTGCTCCATCATACTCGCAGAAAACGAGCGGGTTTGTGGGTTTGGGTACAACGGAAGCCCGCCGCAGCACGCCCATTGCGATGAAGGACATTGCCCCCGATTCTTACAGAACTCAGCAAATGGAAGCAACTACGACAACTGTATTGCCAATCACGCAGAAGCAAACGCATTGCTGTGGTCAGACATATCAGCACGACAAAATGGTACGCTCATCATCAATGGCCCGCCATGCTTTGGATGCTGCAAGCTGATTGCGTCATCAGGAATCAGAAACGTAGTGATGTACATTGATAAAAACTATAAAGAATGGGAAACCTGCGCTGACTTCTTGATGACTTCCAACATCAACATATTCTATTACGTCAGAGATACTGCCCAGCCAGCATCATCCGAATCCTCCAATGCTGTGAATTGGGAATACTGACACGTATCTGTCGATAACGCCTATCTGTCGATACTTATTTTCCGCCGATTTTTCCCCAGCCATTTTGTCTACAATTTGTGTAAACTATGGAATCATCTATTCCCCCAATTTTGTGATTAAACAAGTTACAGACCAAAAATAGACAAAATTTTAGTATATAGTATTGGTGAGCTATGCGGCCTGCGAGAATCTCACGCTCTGCGTTGTGGACCGGGGTCAATCCTCACTCTCCGTCGAGAATCGGGGGTCGGTGGGGTGCCATCCTTGCCATGGCCGCGGATCGCCGGTACTGTTCTCCTCGTCGCCCCGAACGAACGACGGGCGGCAAGGAGGCAAGGCAATGGACGAGCGGATTCTTCCCTCGTGGGTGGCGCGGCCCGTCGCGCTTGAAGTCGGGGCGATCTCGTGGGCGAGCATCATCGACGCTCTCCGCGACTACCGCGACGGCAACGAGGCCGAGGCCGAGGCCGGTGTGCGATTCGCCGCCGCGGCTCTCGCGATCATCGTCGTGTCCGGCGGAATCGTCGTCGGCCGGATGGCCGACGCCGCGGCCGACGAGATTCGGGAGTACATCCAGACAACCTCGTACGAGGATGGTCTGAGCAAGGCTCTGGAAGTGCTCGCACGCTACCGCGTGGAGTTCGTGATCGTGGGCGACACGGCCCACGGTACGTGTCGCTACGACACCGGCGACTACGACTTCTAGGACGAAACCTAGGGGTGGGGCTACGGCCCCACCCCGACGGTCTAGCGGTGAGTGCCGCTACTGATGAGTCCCGTCAGCACCCCGAAAGGAACCCGATATGGGCAGCACGAGCAAGACCCCGATCACCGCCGAGGCCGTGTACGCCGAGGCTCGGTCCCTGAGCGATGCGCAGCAGCGGGCGGCGAAAGCCGTTTCGGATGCCATCGACATGGCCGTGAACCTGCTGTACGCAGCCGTTCACGCTGCGGCTCAGGCGCAGATGGCCACCGAGCGGATCGACGCGATCCGCAAGGCCGCCTACGAGGCGGCTTCGGCCCAGAAGGCCTGATCCGCAGGATCTGCCCCCGGTGCGTCGCCCCCGACGCACCGGGGGCACCCTCCCACCCTACCCCGTAGGGGAGGAGATCTCGCATTGAGTATACGCAATAAAGACGAAACAACAACAAACGAAACGCTGGAATTTCCAGCCCGACAACTCCTGACGAATTCTAGGCGGGTTTTCGGCAACAGGCGGGGTTCCTCTTGACGAAACACCCGTCATTTCATAAGGCTCTATTCTCTTCAATAGAGTAGATATTTCCAACTCTATTTACTCTATTGATGCAATAAAAAAAAATCTATTTGAGGAAATAAAAAATGCTTGACTAACTTTACGAATGAGAGTACGATCCCAGTAGTTACCTTGAACAACCGATGGGTAACGGAAAGGCAGGCCATGAGCCAGCACCCTGTTTCCGAGATCTGCTCTTGCGAGCGGTGCGTCCCCGAGCAACTCTCGCTCTTTCCGCTGGCCAGCGGCAAGTGCTGGAACTGCTCAGCACCGGCGACATGCCGCCCCATGCTGGGGCGGCTCACCCGGTGCGCCGGGTGCGAGCGGCTCGGCAGCGACGCCGAGTGAGCAGGCTCCGCCCCCTGTGCGTCGGCCCCGACGCACAGGGGGCGACCTCCCGCCCCACCAAGTGCAGGGGCGATCTCGCATTGAATATGCACAACAAAGACGAGACAAAAACAATCGAAACGCAAGAATTTGCGTTGCGAAAACTCCTGACAAGTTCTAGGCGGGTTTTCGGAAACAGGTGGGGTTCCTCTTTCCGAAACACCCGTCGTTTTATACGGCTCTATTTATAGAAATAGAGCACATATTTCCAACCTTATTTAGAGGATTATTGTTGAGAAAAAAATCTTATTTGAGGAAATAAAAAATGCTTGACTTCCTTTACGGGTTGCATTACTGTGTTCCTTGCCGGAGGGAACGGCCCACGGCAGGGAGGGAGGTGAGAACATGAAGAAGATCTACTTGTACAGCCTGAGCCAGCGCAAGGGTCCGCTTAGCGGCACTTGCCACTTCATGGTGAACGCTGGTCACGCGGATTACGCTCGCAAGATCTACCGGAACTACCGGAAGAACTTCGGCTACAGCGCCGATCAGGCTCGCTCCGAGGCGGTGCTGCAGGCTCTGACCCTGCAGCACGGCAGGGACTGAGAATCCTGCCCTGAACATCTTGCCCCGACCGGCCGTTCCGGTCGGGGCAGCACCCCCGATATTGGCTCTCAGAAAAGTGCCCAGTCGAAGCTAGGCGGGTTTACGGCAACAGGTGCAGTTCCTCTTGCCGTAACACCCGCTGTTTTATAAGGGTCTATTCTCTGGAATAGAGTAGATATTTCGAGTCGTATTGTTTCTATTCAGAGCGTTTCTGAAGTCTGTATTGTTCCCTTTATTCCGACGAAAAAAATTTCATTCAATCAATTATTTTCTCTTGACGGCTACCCCCGATCCGTGGTTCAATTCTCTTGTCAGCGGTTCCCCTACCCCCGCTGGCAGGAGTCCACGATGATCACTCTGATCCTCGCCCCATCCGTCCCCGCAGCCACCGCGGCTGCGGCCAACGCTCAGGTCACCGCTCTGCGCAGCGGTCGCGGCAGCAACCGCGGGTCGCTGGACCGGGCCATCACGCTGACCATCGCAATGATGCACGCGGTGGCCAACCCCGGCAAGGCGATCGAACTGCCGGTCGCCATGTTCGCCACCGGAGCGACCGGCCCCGCGTACGTGGCCCACAACGCCCTCAAGGGCAAGGGCACGGCCGACCTGTACGCCGAGTACGCGTTCAGCGTGGTGGCCCTCAAGGGCATCACCCGCAAGGGCCGCACGGTCACCGGCCAGCCCGACTGGAACGCCCGCGAGGGGCTGTTCCTGATGGTCAAGACAGCCTGACCACGCAACGGGGCGGGGCCGCAAGGCCCCGCCCCACGCCCCGCCCCGCACACCGCTCGCTGCACCATGCGGCGGGCGGGCGTGCGGCCTGCGGTTTTTGGTTACTCCGCACGCCCGCCGAAGTTATCCACAGGCTGTGGATAATAGAGCACATATCCACAACACTTATCCACAAGATGAAAAGTTATCCACAGATGTAACAGAATTTCTGTGGATAACTGCCTAGTTATCCACATGTCAAGGAAAATTTATCCACAATCTTATCCACAGGCCCGCCGATCCTGTGGATAACCCTGTGGACAACCTGTGAATATCAAGATTTCGTCAAGATGTTATCCACAGGGTGTGAATAAGTGCCTGTGGACAACATCAAGCCCTGCGGATATGTGTATAACCCTGTGGATATGTGGATAACCGATGTGGACAACCAACTTATCCACAGGATTCTGTGGATAACAAGAAATGTTGTGGATAACCTACACTGAAATGCAATTGGGTGTTGCAATCCTGCGCCCCATGGCCCATAATGAGGGCATGTTGTTCACCACGCACACCACGAAGGTGTCCCCGGCAACCGCGCGTCGTGCGGTTGTCATCGTCAACCAGTTGCGCGAGAATGGTGCCGGTTCCAACCGCACCAATTGGGAGCGCACCCTTGCCCTGCTCGCAATCTGCGAGCAGGTCGTCGCTACCGGCATTCCGGTGGTGGTGTCGGAAGGAGAGCGTGCCTACCACACCACGCACCGCGCCCTCGGTGCCGACACCCTTCGTGCCTACTGGCCGAAGGTGCAGGTCGTCGCATTGCGCGACGTGTCGTGGAAGGGTTCGGTCGTGTCCGGTGAAACCGACACGGCGCGAGGCACCACGGTGCTCATCTGCCCCGTCCAGTAGGGGCGCAGGGCGCAGGGTGGGGGCGCAAGCCCCCACCCGTTGCCCACAGGATATCCACAGACTTATCCACAGCCCGAAGGGCGGGCGTGCGGCTCTGCGGTGTAATAACTCCGCACGCCCGCAGTTCTAACGTTAGAGAATGTTACAACTTTATTGCATGTTTCTAACGATAGAAAGAAAGTTTGTCTTTGACGTTGTTTCTGAGTTGCATCGGTGGTAACGTTTCACTCATGTTCACCACACACACCCAGCCCGTATCCGCCGCCGCCGCAAAGGCCGCCGAGAACATGATCAAGGAGTACCGCGCGAATGGCGGCGGCTCCAATCGCACGAACTGGGAGCGCACTCGCGTCATCCTGAGTGCCATCCTGACTGTTCTCAAGAACGGCATCCCGGTCGAGGTGTCGGAGTCCGTAGAGGCTACCGGCTCCGCATCGGCGTATCACATCGCCCACCGCGTTCTGAGCACCGACTTGATGCGCCCGTACTGGGAGAGCGTGCAAGTGGTCGCTCTCAAGAATGCCGTGCGGAACGGCGACGAGATCACCGGCCAGAGCGACACCCAGCGCGGCCGCACCGTCCTGATCTGCAAGGCGGTCTAGCGTTAGAGAGGCGGGGCGGGGCGCAAGCCCCGCCCCTATTCTCGCGCCCTGTCTCTAACGTTAGAACGGCGGGCGTGCGGAACCCAACGCACTAGAAAGTCCGCACGCCCGCTGTTCTAACGTTAGAGCTAGCCCACCTTTATTGCGTGTCTCTAACGATAGAAACTTTCTTTCTAACGTTCCAAAAAACCTGTCGATTTGCTATTGACCTACCCCATCGAACTGTGGTTAGATACACCCATGGCATCACACCACACCCCAGCCTCAAAGGCCGTCCGCCAGACCTTCGCCACCCCGGCCAAGGCGACTGCGGCCCATCACCTCATGCAGGGCGTGAAGCCCGAATTGAGGGGAATGCTGCTGCTCGCCCTCGCCGTGGGCGAGGGCGACGGCCCCGGTGCGGAAGCGTTCCGCTCCCTCGCCGCCCGCATCATCATGCGAGAGGAGTGACCGGAAGCGGGGGCGGGGCGAAAGCCCCGCCCCCTTCTTTCGTTACAGGCCTCTAACGTTAGAAACTTCTAACGTTAGAGGCGGGCGTGCGTGTTCCCAAGTGCGTTACAGCACGCACGCCCGCTGTTCTAACGTTACAAATGTTACACCTTTATTGCACATTTCTAACGATAGAAACAATTTGCCGAAAGTTGGGGGAACGCTAACGGAATGCGGTAGTCTTACTCTTATGTTCACCACATTCACTCAGCAAGTCAGCCCGAAGTCCGCCAAGTTCGCCGCCGAGGCCGTGGAGAAGTTCCGCACCAACGGCGGAGGCTCCAACCGCACCAACTGGGCGCGGTTGGAGGCTCTGCTCGCCGCCGTGGTGCAGGTCTGCTCCAACGGCGTGCCGGTGGAGATCACGGCCTCCGTGGAGGCCTCCGGCTCCGCATCGGCCTACCACGTTGCGCATCGCGCACTCAGCGCCGAACTGCTCCGCCCCTACTGGGGCGAGGTGCAGATCGTCGCCCTGCGCAACGTCGTCCGCAACGGCGATGAGATCACCGGAGAGAGCAGCACGACCCGCGGCAACACGGTGCTGATCTGCAAGGCGGCGTGAGAAACGGGGGGCCGAAAGGCCCCCCTTTCTTCGCACCCCATCTCTAACGTTAGAAAGTTGTAACGTTAGAGGCGGGTGTGCGCAACCCCACGCACTAACAAGTGCGCACACCCGCAGCTCTAACGTTAGAACAATCACACCTTTATTGCATGGTTCTAACGATAGAAAGAATTTCCCGATTAGTGGGGGAAACCCATCGCATTGCGGCTAGTATGCGCTCATGAATCCTCATGACTACCTTCTGGAAGATTGGTTCGTTACGGTCCCCGCCGACCACGACGACGACACGACCGTGGAGATCCCCATCGGCATCCTGCGGATGTTCTGCGAGGGCGTGGAATGCCTCACGCACCGTTTCGATCAGCCCAGCGTTTCGATGGGCGATTGGGCGTTGCGCCTCGCCCGCAGCATCCGCAGCGGCATCGACGGCTAGCGTTAGAGGGGGCCGAAAGGCCCCCTTTTTCGTAGCGGTGTCTCTAACGTTAGAGGTGGGCTGGGGTTCTAACGATAGCTTGCTATCGTTAGAACCCCAGCCGTTCTAACGTTAAAAACATGATCATCTTTTAGTGCATGTCTAACGATAGAGGAAGATCATTGGGCTGCGCCGCTCTAACGATACAGAATGGTATGGGCACGATGTTGGGGATATGGGGTCTGATCTGATAGCGTGGGCACGTTCCCTAGTGAAAGGTTAGTTTCATGTTCGGTGATTACGACGAGGATCTGGATGATCCCCGCCAGCGTTGTATGCACGGCACCTTCATCGGTTCGTGGTGGGGTCCGGATTATCTGTGCGGCGCGTGCGAGATGGGCGCGACTGAACTGGTGACCGTCGAGCGCACGGAGTGGATCGTGGAGGCGACCGGCATCGGGCGCAACGGCGAGCCGGTCACGTTCTCGCAGACCTACGGCGACGAGGCGACCGCCATGTCGTTCCGCACGGCGTGGATGGACTGCCCCAACGTTACACTCACGATCACGCCCCGCACCTACGAGGTGCAGGTGTGGGTGGAGCCGGAGAGCGTGCCCTACGAGGACGACGAGGACGAAAACCTCATCTAGCGTTAGAGGGGGGCTTCGGCCCCCCTTTTTCGTAGGCATGGTTCTAACGTTAGAGGCGGTGGTGTTCTAACGTTGGCTTGCCAACGTTAGAACACCACTTGGGCTAACGTTATAGATATCCTACCTTTATTGCATATTTCTAACGATACAAAGAATTTGTGGAAAGTTGGGGGAATGGGCATTCGATCAGGTAATGTTCAGGACATGACACACACCACAGAGGAAGGCAAGCCCATGACCAACTACGAACTCCGTAAGTTCTACCACAGCAAGTTGTGGTGGATTCAGCAGATGATGGTCGGACTGATGGCCCTGCACGAAGGAGCGGGCACCCAGACGGCGTACGCCGTTCTCAAGAGCAAGCTCGTCTTCCTGTTGGACGACATTTCGACGTTCTACGGCGACGACAAGCCTGCGGCCCTGTCCGAGCGTGCGGCCGATGGTCTGATCAACGCCTACATCGTCACCAAGCAGGGCGGTACTCTTGACTGGGTAACGTTGGACTACCACCTGTCGCTCCTGTTCATTCCCGACGAGGACTGAACGTTAGAAAAGGGGTCGGTGCTTCGGCACCGGCCCTTTTTCTTTCGCCCCGCCTGTAACGTTAGAGCCTGTAACGTTAGGCGGGCGCTCTAACGATAGCGAGCTATCGTTAGAGCGCCCGCACTTCTAACGTTAAAAATACGGGTTTATTTAGCACATTTCTAACGATAGAAATTGAGTTCTTAGATTCGTCTGAGGTTGTGATAGCATGAGGCCATGCACGATTCCGATATTCCGAAGCAGTACCTTCTCAAAGTCCTCGCCAAGTGTTGGGACGACTACCAAGAGGTCGAATGCACCCCTTGCGCAACTATCGTTAGAAACTCGCCAGAGTATCAGAACGACTGGTTGCTCTGTAACGTTGACCCCATCGGCCACGACTGGCAGAACTGCGAACTCTGCCAAGAGTCCGACCGCAGAATCGAAAAGCACATCGACAGTTTTGTAACGATAGCCTCGCCTGAGTGTGTTCGGCTCTCTGATCGTTCTCTGAACTACAACAACGAAGGCCCTATCGTTAGAATGGGGCCTGACAACATCTACGGCGGTGCCGGTTGGTATGTGGAGATGCTGTATACCGTGGGCCTGCGTTGCCAGCACTGTAACGTTGAGATGCCGGTTTGGGGAGCCGGGTATTTCATCTCTGAGGATGGTAGCGAAATCTCCTGTTGGGTTTCCTGATTCAACGTTAGACCCCGCCTTGATGGAGGCGGGGTTCTATCGTTAGCGCATCTCTAACGTTAGCAGGACGGGCGCTCTAACGTTGGCGAGCCAACGTTAGAGCGCCCGCAGTTCTAACGTTACAATATACACTTTATTTAGTGTGCGTTCTAACGTTAGATGGTTTATGTAACGAAAGGGCCGGTTGGCAATGCCAACCGGCCCTAACGTTGGGGGGCCTCAGTCCTCGTCGTCCTCTGCGTTGGCGATCATCTCGTCCCAACACTTGCCGCAGGTACGGGTCAGCAGCAGTTCACGCTCCATCGCGGACAGGTAGGGCATGGCGACCTGCACCAACGCCTTGCCCGAACGCCAGAGCATCATGTCCTGCTCGTTGTAGTGGATGACGTAATCGTCCCCACACCCGTTGCAGTTGATGAACCCAACGGTGTCGGTGCGATTGGTGGTGATGTGGGATGTGTCCATACCCATAGGCTACACGCAAGCCCTACCCTTCCCCCCACCTTTGACCATATTCTTTCTATCGTTACAAAGTTTTTTCTATCGTTAGAACCGGCCTGTTTAGGCCTCTATCGTTAGAAGCAGGAGGGGTGCTCTAACGTTGGCTTGCCAACGTTAGAGCACCCCTCGTTCTAACGTTAGAATCAAGACATTATTTAGTACATGTCTAACGATAGAAAGAATATTTCTAACGTTCAAAACTTTTTTGGAGAAAGTGAGGGGATAGTCTTATTCGGTGGTAGTGTTTCACTTATGGAGAACAACGAGTTCAGCAAGTGGATGAAGCGAGTCGATCAGTTCCTCTGGAACACGTTCGGTTTCGTCAGTAGCGACCTGCCCGACTGCGACTACTGGGACTGGTACGAAGAAGGCAACAAGCCGGAGTTCGCCGCTCTCATGGCAATCGAAGAAGCCGGTGGATTCGCCTGATGGCCGGAGAGCCGAAGAACAAGGGGTCACCAACCAAACGTTAGAGGGGGCCGAAAGGCCCCCTTTTTCGTTAGGGATCTCTCTAACGTTAGAAATGCGGGTGCTCTAACGTTGGCAAGCCAACGTTAGAGCACCCGTTGGTTTAACGTTAGAGAAATGACTTTATTTAGTGTATGCTCTAACGATAGAGAGAAATCTGTAACGTTGAAAAGAATTCTGAAAAAGTTGGGGGAAGCGTAGTTCTCTCCGATAGATTGATGTTGTTGAGAGAAGTCCTCTCAGCAGGAAGGAAGCCATGACCACCCCTCCCCTGTCCTCGCTGCCCAGCGGCCCCATCGACTTCGACACCATCATCGAACTGAACGCAGGCGTGA
>Ga0255166_1000648_pt1 | contig 11606 bp, 10 predicted proteins | sample Atl_Cont_RepC_8d_FD_186013 | JGI IMG/M metagenome (GOLD analysis project Ga0255166, IMG submission 186013) | Freshwater microbial communities from Altamaha River, Georgia, United States - Atl_Cont_RepC_8d | ecosystem: Environmental > Aquatic > Freshwater > River | place: USA: Georgia | collected...
AACGTGTCCGCCATCGAGTTCAATCACGCGCTTTCTCATCTGATCCACGATTCCAGAATCGTGCGTTGCCATCAAAACGGTGGTTCCTTCGCGATTGATGCGATCGAGCAATTTCATAATGCCCACTGAGAGTGCTGGATCCAAGTTTCCAGTTGGCTCGTCAGCGATGATGATGGCGGGTTTGGTGACATAGGCACGTGCAATAGCAACGCGTTGTTGCTCTCCACCAGAAATTTCAGAAGGTAATCGATCGCCTTTATCTTCAAGACCGACGAGTTCAAGCATTTCAGGAACTTCGCGATTGATTTCTTTCTGCGAATATCCAAGTACGTGAAGTGAGAATGCAATATTTTCTGAAATTGTTTTATTAGGTAGTAAGCGAAAATCTTGAAAGACTGTTCCGAGCTGGCGACGAAGTTCTGGAACTTTATGGTTTGCCAGAGTTCCTAAATCTTTTCCAGCCACATGGATGGTTCCTGCGGTGGGGCGCTCTTCGCGCAAGATGAGTCGCAAAAATGTGGATTTACCTGAACCTGACATACCAACGAGGAAGACAAACTCGCCCTTGGTAATTTCCAGGCTGACGCTATCGAGGGCTGGACGCTCCTGCCCCGAATAGACCTTGGTGACATTTTCAAAACGAATCACTACTGCTCCTTGATGACCATCACAATGAAGTAGCCCCTAGTTTATGGAGCGAGATAGCAATTTCTCGGTTGATTCGCCTTATTTATGGGAATTCACAGGCGAAAGAAGAATCACACATGCGGGTGCTACTGCGTGGAGGTGCTGCGGCGCCAGCGAATTCCAGCCTCAATGAAGTCATCAATTTCTCCATTTAATACAGCAGCGGTATTTCCTGTCTCGTGATTATTACGAAGATCTTTCACCATTTGATATGGAGCTAAAACATAGGAGCGCATTTGATTTCCCCATGATCCGCCAGAATCACCCTTTAACGCATTGATTTTTGCCTGCTCTTCTTGGCGACGGCGCTCCAATAACTTTGATTGCAAAACCGCCATTGCAGTTGCCTTATTTTGTATCTGCGAACGCTCGTTCTGACACGAAACCACAATGCCGGTTGGAATATGGGTCAAACGCACTGCAGAGTCAGTTGTATTTACACCTTGTCCTCCAGGACCAGATGAGCGATACACATCGACTCTAATTTCTTTTTCATCAATATCGATGTGATCACTCTGTTCCACAACGGGAACTACTTCAACGCCAGCAAATGATGTGTGGCGACGAGATTGTGAATCAAATGGTGAGATGCGCACTAAGCGATGCGTTCCCTGCTCGACTGACAAGGTGCCATAGGCATAGGGAGAACTGACTCGAAAAGTCGTGGATTTAATTCCAGCTTCTTCTGCATATGAGGTTTCCAAAACATCTACTTTTAATTCATGGCGTTCGCAGTAACGCAGATACATGCGCATCAACATCTCCGCCCAGTCAGCTGCTTCCACGCCTCCTGCTTCAGAGCGAATCGTGATCAGCGCATCGCGATCGTCATATTCGCCATTTAATAAAGTGGTTACTTCTAAATCTTTAATTGCTTTTGTTGCTTGCGCTAATTCGCTCTCTGCATCCTGTAGCGCCGAACCATCTGGTTCACCAGCGGCTAATTCAAAGAGAACCGGCAAATCATCAACACGGCGACGTAAATTCTTCAAGCGCGCAATCGTTCCTTGCACTCTCGATAACTTGCTCGTTACCGCCTGCGCTTTCTCTGGGTCATCCCATAAATTCGGAACTCCCGCAGCTGCCTCTAACTCAACTGCCTCTACCTCAAGTTTTGGCAGGTTCAATACTTTTTCAATAGAAGTAAGGGTCGCGCTTATCTCCGAGATTTCAGCTTCATAATCGCGCGCCATGGGGTAAGGATAGCGAGGATTTAATTGATATCTATTCCATAAAAATTACTCGTAATTTTTCGCTCCGCAATACTAGAAACTTGTGAACGAATCTGAACTTCTTCAATTCCAAATATGGGAACTGCAAAGGGGAGTTTGATGCGAGCCAGCGTGGACAACGAGATTTCATATCCATCGCAGTGAAATTCACTAATTTCTACATCAATCACATTTGCTCGCCCTAATGACTGTACTTCATTCTTGCTCAAACTGATCCAGCTATCCATCGCATCAAGAGAATCTTTTTTCCCTCGCGAGCAATCAATCGGAATTCCTGGGTCGCTATCTAACAGTATTGACTGCTTCTCGTAATACTTCTCAAAATTTAGATTTCGAACTCCTCTTTGCGTCGCTGCCTCGGTGCCTTGCGTGAGAGTTCTCTTGGCAAGATAGACGGATGAAATATCCGTAAGCGCCATGAGTACCAAAATGCTTGCAAGTAAAAATGCCAGAATTAAAACAGAAAGTGAACCCTGGTCATCACGCAAAAAATTGCGAAATCTATATTTCATTTATGCCCATGGTGATACATATTCAACAACGGAGACAAGCGCTTTGGATGAATTCGATCTGAGTGAAATAATTACGCGATTATCCGGAGAGATACATGGTTGTTTCTCGCATTGAATATCAATTTGCAAATTTGACTCTGGATCTGCGAAACCAAGAACCTGTCCCCCTTGGAAAACTACTGATCTGGCAACTTCAAAGGCGATGCGATCGTTCGCCGAAGTTACAAATACTCGGGCAGACTCTCGAGCTAAGGTGCGTAATCTCTCTTGAGTATCACTCGCTTCTGCAAAATAGTTGAGATAGAGAAATAGCGGCAAAAAAAGCGGAATCGCTAATAGAACAAACTCAACGGATGCGCTCCCTTGCTCTGAGGACCAAAAACCTTTTCGAGGACGTCTAATCAACGTTGATTCTCGATAATCGCGATTCCAGTTACCTCAACAGTTTTTGGCTCCAAAATAATGTGAGGCACTAAGGACCTTTTTTGCGAAACGATTAAATCTAGATTTTGGTGGCGATCTGGAGAATAGATATGAAGAAACGTATCCGAATCCAGAAATTGGCCTGAAATCGCTCTCTTGGAAGCACCGTCCTGAGCAGAAATTTTCGCCGTATTGCGAGCATGAATGGCAACGCTGATTTGAGTTGCAATGAGAAAGAGGGTGAGAAGGGGTACCAATACCAAGGCACTTTCAACATTGCCGCGTTCGCAATCTATAAATTTTTTCAAAGGTGCGAAGAATTTTAAAATGGCCATAAATCAGCGAATTCCATTCATGGCATCAAGTGAATTCCGTAGAATCGCACTCAATCTAGGAGCTGCAATAGTCCAAATCGCAGTGACTAACCCAGTTGTCATCAATACAACTAGCACCCAACCTGGTACATCTCCACGCTCATCGTTTAACGCTTGAAAAATTCTAGACTTCTTCCATTCTTCAAGTTTCAACATCACCATCAGTTGTAGCGCAATTAACCTTCTTCTCAACTTCTCAACTATTACCGATTGATTTAAACCAATTTCTCTCTTGCTAATTCTTGCGAAAGTGACTTTATCGAGTTTTGTTTCTTTGAACTTGTTGTACATTCCTGCCTTCTTTCTGTTGTCATGTTTATCTTTTTATGGAGAACTAAAATCAGCTTCCTGAATAAAGGTTCAAATTAGATAGTGAAGGCCATAGTGCAAAGAGAATTGAAATCGGCAGGATAAGAAAGACGACAGGAATCATCATGGAAACTTCTGATTTTGAAGCGAGAGACAGTATTCGATTTCGTTCAATTCCTTGTGCTTCTTTTGCATGACTCTGAAGAACTTCAACTAAAGGAGCGCCTCGTACAATCGCAATAATGAGAGAATCGATGAATCGACGAATATTTGCCGAGCGGATTCTTTTACCCATTTGATCCAACGAGTCCGCGAAAATTTTCCCTTCTCTGACATCTGTAACAACGTGTGCAAACTCTTTAACCAATAAACCAGAACCACGTGATGAAACTCTTTGCAAAGCACTCAGGGGGCTTTCTCCTGCAGATAGTGAGAGCGCAAGCATCTCTACCACTGACGGAAACTCGGATTCAATCTTGATGCGATGAGCCTTTACTCGTTGATCAAGCCGCCATTCCAGAAAGAAGATTGTGCCTGAAACGGAGAGAACAACTAATCCAATGACTGACGGAATGGAGAGTTTTCTTAGAGTTCCGATCAATATGGAGGTAAAAGAAAAGACAGAGGCAAGAATTAGTTGCTTGTACCTGAAATTCTCATAACCAATGGCGCTGCGATGTCCCAACTCTTCCAATTTTGCTCTAACAGATGTGCGATCTCCCAACTTATGAATCCCCTGCATAGAAGCATCTTCAAGGGAAAAATTTTCTAGCATTAATAGAAATGCTGGCAAAAGAAAGAGAATTGTAACTAGTAGGGGATTATTCATTCTGAGCCAACTTTAGGTCTAGCAAAAATTCGTTCTGGTTCTGGAAGTTTGCTTAATTGGTTCATCCATAGATACGCAAATGCTGTCAGCACCAACCCTGCAAGCAATACCAAAACACCTGTTTGAGATGAGTAAGCGCTCTTAGTACTAGATTGAGTAGATAGAAGTAGAAGCAAAAGCCATGGCGCAGCAGCTGATAAGTGAGCAGAGTTCCTTATCCAATTTTGTTTTACAGCAATTTCATTACGGAGAACAAGATCCTCCCTAATAAATGTTCCTAGCAAACGTAGAATATTGAGCAATTCATTACTTCCAAGAATTTTCGCCATAGCTAAACACTCAAAAATTTGATCCAGTGAATGGTGGCCAATTTCTTGCTTCAGAAATCTGATACCAAGTTCAAAATCACCAGTATCAATAAGAATTCTTCTAAAACCTTCAAAACTTGGTTTTAGTATCTCTGGGCCACGATCAGCCAAACTCGAGAGTGATTCGTTGAGAGAAAGACCGGATTGAATACCTGAAATCAATAGGTCAATGACTTCAGGAGCTGCACTTTGTATGGCATGGTTTCTTTTTAATATCGCTTTTCGATGAGATAAGACTAGGAAAATTGTGACAAATAATCCGATTGCTGCAGAAATAACGACGGAGTGCGAGATTACAAATACGAGAATTAAAGTTGCTGCGATTGCGAATATCCTTGCTCTCACAACAATCTTCCAATGCCTCGCACATAATCATGGCCATCCCAGCGCCAGAGATTTTCGACTTCTACAAGGTTCTTTTCACATCGACCTGTGACTCGGGCGATTTCGACAATACGCCGCAGTCCATCTGAATCAAGTGAGACTTGAATGACTAAATCAATAGCAGATGCAACAACAGGAGCGATGAATTCGTATGAAATGTTTTCGCCAGCCAAAAGTGGCAGAGTTTGAAGTTTTGTAATCGCATCCCGCGAAGAATTAGCATGCAGAGTTCCCATCCCAGGAAGACCCGAGTTGAGAGCAAGAAGCAGATCTAGCGCTTCAGCTTCTCTTACTTCTCCAACCACAATTCGAGCAGGTCGCATGCGCAGCGCCTCTTTGATTAATTTTCGAAGTGAAATTGCACCATCACCTTGTAAATTTGCAATTCTTGTCTGCATTTGGATTAAGTCTGGAATGCGCGGTTGCAATTCAAAGACTTCTTCAATCGTAATAACTCGCTGCGTTGGTGCAATCTCATTTACTAAGGCATTCAAGAGAGTTGTTTTACCCGCTTGAGTACCACCACTTACCAATATGTTTTTCCCACTTTTGACCGAATGCGAAAGTTCATTCTTGATTTCGGAGCTCATCACATTCAAAGCAAGTAAATCAGCGAGAGTTTTATGTCGCATCAAATGTTTGCGAATATTGATTGCCCAATGTTCAGCTGTAATTTCAGGGATAACAACATGGAGCCTGCTGCCATCGGGTAATCGAGCATCGACAAATGGCTGAGAGATATCTAGTCGTCTTCCGCTCCAAATCAGCGAACGTTCTACCAATGCGCGAACTTGATCAGCGGTGAATACAAGATTTGTGAGCTGACTCTTTCCTGCTTTTGCAATAAATATGCGTTCAGGTGAATTGATCCAGATTTCTTCGATAGTTGGATCTGCCATGAAATCTGCAAGCGGTCCAAATACAACATGTGCATCCATCTGCTCCATGCGGCAGAAGTTAGATGTTGACCGACAAATATTGCCCCTTAGTCACACCATCTGTGGATAGAACTGCTGATAGAGAGCTCTCATGTAGTCAATCTGTGACGCTGGGTTAACTCCGCTCTGCAGTATCAAGGCGATTGAGAACTTCAAGCGCTGATTCATTCAACTTTGCTGTAACAACGGCGGCCACAAACCGAAAATGTGGATCGCTCCAAGAATTTTGTACTCGATGTGCAATTTTGGAGGCCACTTGAATGTTTGCCTTAATTATTAAAGTGAATTCGTAGCGACCAAGCCTTGCGCATAAATCCTCGGAACGGCTCTCCGATTTCAAAATGTGTGAGAAATTAATGATTGCTAATTCATAGATTGATGGATCTGCATGTTCTATATCCTCATTTTTCGGGGAAACCATGTGAAATTGCACAAGCGAAAGAGGCGATTTATTTCTTGAAGATGATGCCAAATCTCTACGTAGATTCTCATAAAATAGAGGTGGGGCTGCTAAAAAAGTGAGAGAGTCTCTTAATCCATCATGTGAAAAGACCATTCGTTCTCCAATGTTGTCTCCAATGAATTCTCCAATGCGTTCCGGACTGAACTTCGCAACCCAGCGCTGCTAAAGTCGGCACCATGAGCCAGAATTCCGAGAAAAGTCCTAAGCGCTCCACTATTGCAACCCTGCTCTATATCGAAGCTGCCATCGTGCTATCCCTAGCGCTCTGGTTAATCTTCTTTAGCTTCACTCATGAGAATGAAGAATTGGCACCGCTCTTGGGCGAAATCGGTTTTGCGTTGCTGGGTGCGGCTGGATTATTTGCTGCAGGGCGTGGATATAAATTGGGTAAAAACTATGGCCGCTCTCCCGCGCTTTTGGCTAACTTAATTGCGCTGGGTGTTGCTTACTATCAAATACAGGGCGCGTTCTATATCGGCGCAATGATTATTCTTTCTTTAGCCCTACCAATTATTTATTTAGTACTTGCCATAGCAAAGAGCGAGAATTCTTAAATCTAATTACCAAAGAACTACTACCAGGGAACAATCTGCTCATCTTCCCAGAGCACACCGGTTACCTTCTCCTGATCTGTTGATCCGGCAGAATTAAATGGTCTCGTTGCTAACCAGACAGCAGTAGCGGCACCTTCTTCGGCAGAACGCGGCGCATCGGGACCACCCATATCGGTGCGTGAATGATTAGGGCAGATTGCATCAACTAATAAACCGCGAGCGCCAAGTCCAGTTTCATGTGCCAAGTTGCGAACAAGTGCATTCACTCCTGCTTTACTAATTCGATAAGGCGCAAGTCCGCCAGCATTTCCTGGCCCTGACATACGACCTAAACATGCAGAGAAGATAATGATGCGACCATTGCGGGCATCTGCCATTGCCGGTGCAATTCCATTAACAAGTTGAAAGACTGAATCCAAATTAATGGCCATCACGCGACGCCACTCTTGATCATTGGTCTTTAACGTCTTTGCCATCTTCTCGCTCATCACTCCATGAGCCAACATGAGAACCTGTGGGGTTGGAAGTGATTGAGTGATGGCAGCGATGGTTTCGCGCACCTGATGTGGTTGCTCTAAATCGCAGGTAAAAGTTGAAATGTGAATTTCAATACCACTCTGGGTAGCAAAATCTCGAATTGTCTGAGCTGCTGTCGCTAGGCGCGCACCATCTTTTGCAATCAGCGCCAGGTCAAAACCGCGCAGCGCCAGCGCTTTTGCAGATTCAAATCCGAGGCCGCGGCTTCCACCTGTAATGATGGCAAGTGGACGAATGCTGGTCTGCATTGTGGAACTGTCTCAAGAAATGGCTCTCTCGGCATCTTGAGAGTTCATCAGCGTTCTACTGCGTTCATCAGAAAATGTGCCCAATCTCGCCATAGTGCAGCGCATTCACCATTTTTTCTGCGCCACACCAGCCGATAGTCTTAGCCCAGGCTCGCAATTGAGCGCAGGTTTCGGTGGGATCGCAAAGGAGCGTTCTGTGTCGCAAACAGGTCAGGACTTCGGAGCAAATGATTGGCTCGTCGAAGAAATGTTTGAGCGATATCAACAAGATCCAACATCAGTTCCAAGTGAATGGGTCACCTACTTTCAGAACAATTCCCAAAACTCTAACTCGACAGCGCTCGCTGGAGCGCCTCGAGGTGGAACTCCCCCAACTCCAAAGCCAGTTACACCACCAAATATTTCCGTCAACTCTCCTGCAGCAACTTCAGCACCGGCTGCTCCAGTTTCTCAACCAGTGGTGCAACCAGTGGTGCAACCAGTGGTGCAACCAGTGGTGCAACAAAAACCTTCTACACAATCAATGCCAGCACAAGCTGTTGCAAAGCCAATTCCAACTCTTTCAACACCGGATGCGGCAACGCTTGAACCAATTCGCGGCGTAGGTGCACGAGTCGTTGCAAGTATGGAAGCTTCACTCTCGGTTCCCACTGCAACGTCGGTACGTGCAATTCCTGCCAAATTAATGATTGATAACCGCATTGTGATTAACAATCACATGAAGCGTCATCGTGGTGGAAAAGTTTCATTCACCCACATCATCGCTTACGCAATGATCAAGGCGATGCGCAAGATGCCAGAGATGAATAACTTCTATGGCGAACTTGATGGAAAGCCTGCGCTTGGAAAACCGCAACATATCAACCTAGGTATTGCTATTGACCTGGCAAAGTCAGATGGAACACGTCAACTCTTGGTGCCATCTATCAAGGGTTGCGAAGCTCTTGAATTTGGGCAGTTCTGGGTCGCCTACGAAGAGATTGTTAAGAAGGCGCGTGCTGGAACTCTCACTGTTGAAGATTTTGCTGGAACAACAGTTTCACTTACCAACCCAGGCACCATCGGAACCGTTCACTCTGTTCCACGATTAGTACAAGGGCAAGCGCTCATCCTGGGCGTTGGTGCGATGGATTACCCAGCAGAGTTCCAAGGAGCATCCGAAGCAACACTTGCTCGTATGGCAATTAGCAAGGTATTAACGCTGACAAGTACCTACGATCACCGCGTCATTCAAGGTGCGCAATCAGGAGATTTCTTACGTCTTATCCACGAATACTTACTTGGCGCAGATAATTTTTATGATGAAATCTTCACCGCACTTCGCATTCCTTACGAACCAATTCGGTGGGCTGCAGATATTGCATTCACCAAAGATGATGAGATTGATAAGACTGCGCGCGTTCAGCAGTTGATTCAGGCATATCGCACCTGGGGCCATCTCATGGCAGATATTGATCCGCTGGTTTATGTGCAGCGCAAGCATCCTGATCTTGATGTGGTCACACATGGTTTAACGCTCTGGGATTTAGATCGTGAATTTGCAACAGGTGGATTTGGTGGAAAGAACTTCTTGCCACTACGTAAAGTTCTCGGAATCCTGCGCGATTCATACTGCCGCTCAATCGGCGTTGAATACATGCACATTTCAAATCCCGAAGAGCGTAAGTGGATGGCTGAGCACATGGAAGTAGGTGCACCAAAGCCGCCACGTGAAGAACAGCTGCGTATTTTGCGCACCCTCAATAGCGCAGAAGCATTTGAAACATTTTTGCAAACAAAGTTTGTCGGTCAAAAGCGCTTCTCGCTCGAAGGCGGCGAATCCGTTATTCCATTGACCGATGCCATCGTCTCATCTGCTGCAGAAAGTGGTTTGGATGAAGTCTGTATCGGTATGCCACATCGTGGTCGCCTCAACATGCTCGCCAACATTGCTGGTAAATCTGTAGGACAAATTTTCCAAGAGTTCCAGGGCCACTATGCTGAAAATGAAGTACATGGTTCTGGCGATGTGAAGTATCACCTCGGAACCGAAGGCGTATTCACCGCCCAATCAGGGGCTACAACAAAAATTTATCTCGCTGCCAACCCTTCACACCTTGAGGCAGTCAACCCAGTTCTTGAAGGAATTGTGCGCGCCAAGCAAGATCGCCTCAATAAAAAGGGAACCTACACAGTTCTTCCGATTCTCTTGCATGGTGATGCTGCCTTCGCAGGTCAAGGCGTCAATATGGAAACGCTGCAACTATCTCAGCTTCCGGGTTATCGCACAGGTGGAACCATCCACGTTGTCATCAATAACCAAGTTGGATTTACAACTGCGCCACAATCTTCACGTTCATCACGCTATGCCACCGATATTGCAAAGATAATTGAAGCACCAGTCTTTCATGTCAATGGTGATGATCCTGAAGCATGTGTGCGCGTTGCTCATATTGCATTTGAATATCGCCAAGCATTTAATAAAGATGTCGTTATCGACATGGTCTGCTACCGCCGTCGCGGACATAACGAAGGTGACGAGCCAAGCTTTACTCAGCCACTGATGTATAAGTTGATTGATGCCAAGCGTTCAACTCGTACTCTCTATACCGAAGCGCTGGTTGGTCGCGGTGATATCACTCCTGAAGAAGCTGAAGAAATTGCACGTGATTATCAAAGCCAGTTGGAAGAAGTATTTGCATCAGTTGCTAATTACCAAGAAGAGCATGATCCCAACTTCGTGCCACCTATTGTTCCTAACGCAGAAGATGTGCCTACCTTTATCTCAGAACAGCTCATCCGCGAAATCGCTGCAACACAACTTGCGATTCCAGAAGGATTTAATGTGCATCCTAAGTTGCTCCCACAATTGCAACGTCGCGCTGAATCCATCAACGATGGCACCATTGATTGGTCTACTGGAGAAATGCTCGCCTTCGGTTCTCTCCTCAAAGAGGGGCGGCCAGTACGTCTTGCCGGACAAGATTCACGTCGCGGAACATTCTCCAATCGCCATGCGGTGATTATCGATAAAGAAAATGGCAACGAATGGACTCCACTTCGCGGTCTTATCTCTGATGCAAACCAATTCTTCGTAGTTGATTCACTTCTCAGTGAATATGCAGCGATGGGCTTTGAATATGGCTACTCGGTAGCGCGCGCAGAAGCGCTCGTTCTTTGGGAAGGTCAATTCGGTGACTTTGCTAATGGTGCACAAACTGTTATCGATGAATTTATCTCCTCAGCGCTGCAAAAATGGGGCGAGCGTTCCTCTGTAGTTCTTTTGCTTCCTCATGGATATGAAGGACAAGGACCAGATCACTCATCTGCTCGCATTGAACGTTTCTTATCACTCTGCGCTGAAAAGAATATGACGGTAGCGCAGCCATCCACACCTGCTTCTTATTTCCATCTCCTTCGTTTCCACGCAGCCAATCCAAAGCGCCGTCCCATGGTTGTCTTCACTCCAAAATCAATGTTGCGTTTGAAAGCAGCTGCATCTTCCATCAGTGATTTCACATCAGGAACCTTCTTACCTGTGATCGGTGATCATGAAGTACAGAATGCAACCCGATTGATTTTCTGCTCAGGAAAGATTTATCACGATCTCGTTGCAGAACGTGCGCGCCTGAATGATGGCAGCACTGCCATTGTGCGCGTTGAGCGGCTCTATCCACTTCCAGTTGCACAGATGGAAGTTGAAGCGAAGAAGCATCCGAACGCTAACTTGCTCTGGGTGCAAGATGAACCTGCAAACCAAGGTCCATGG
>Ga0255166_1000651_pt1 | contig 11538 bp, 8 predicted proteins | sample Atl_Cont_RepC_8d_FD_186013 | JGI IMG/M metagenome (GOLD analysis project Ga0255166, IMG submission 186013) | Freshwater microbial communities from Altamaha River, Georgia, United States - Atl_Cont_RepC_8d | ecosystem: Environmental > Aquatic > Freshwater > River | place: USA: Georgia | collected...
GAGCAGCAACGCTGTGGGCATCAGCCCGCTGATGACGGTGTCCGAGAACCCGTCAAACGCCCACATGCCGCGGGTCAGCTTGCGCACCGTGCTGCCGGCAAAGGTGTTGGCGTGCCAGTCGGTGCCAGCGCGCTGCACCTTGGCGAAGGTGTCCTGCAGCAGCTGCTCCATATGGGCAATGGTCTCGCTGCACAGCTTGCGGTAGCCGATCTGGTACAGGACAAAGTAGCCAGCTGCTGTTGCCAGAAAGGTACCCATCATCAAGCCAGCTCGGCTGATATTATTGTCCTGCACGCTTTGCGCAATTTCCCGCGCGATCAGGGGCAGGGCCACGTCACAGCCAATAGCGGTGCCAATCCCGCCGCTGATGATGGCCACCGCCAGCGGTGTGCGCCGCCAGTAGCGCCAGACCAATCGGGTGATCTCCTGGAAAGAGACAGGGTCTTCCTGTTGCCTGTGTCTGTCCTCATTTTCTGTTTCCTGCATGTGTCCCTCCTGTTGCTTTTGAAGGGCCCGATTTTTGGCAAAGCTTCGCCCCCGCGAGAGCCGCAGCGCAAACGCACAGCAGCTCACACGCAAGGCTGGCCAAGCCAACCAACAGGGCCGGTGATCGGGCACACGACGAGTCAGGTTGCGGTTAGTATTCGCCTGTTATGATATTCGAAAACCCGCTTGTCTCATCGTTGGTGCCCGGTTGTGTAATGCCCGGGTCATCAAGGTCACTGTTCTCGTTTGGTGACGACGATGGCCGGGGAGTAATTAAAATTGGATAGCTTGAACATAGCCAATGTCTCCCTCGTACGCGGTTGGTGAGGACACACATTGCGCCCTCGAACTTTTTCAGCGTAATTGTGCAGCGCAAAAAACGCAAGAAAAATATGGTTAAAATGTAGGCGTGTGCGTTATGCCTTCATTTTTCTTTAAGAGCCACATAGGCAAGCTGTGTTGATTTGCTTTCTGGAGGGATGATGCGCCGTTACCTGTCATTGCTGTTTTTCATATTGGCAATATGCGTGGCGCTACCGGCTCTGGCGTCGTCCAAAGCGGCAAGCGTGCAAGACCGTCAAAGCGCCATGGCCGCGCTGGAAGCAGCTATTGTTCAGGGGCCGGCTGTTATTGATTTGCATCAGCAGGCCACACTAAATTTACCGGCTGGCTATATTTTCATGCCGTCGCCGCAGGTGAATTACCTGCTGGAGGCACAGGGGAATCAGCTGGATGACGGTTTCGTTGGTATGATTGCGCCCGCTAATGATGATGATTGGGCTGTGATGGTTACCTATCTGCCGGATGGCTATGTCAGTGATGCGGACGCTGCCAAGCTTAATCCTGACCAATTGCTCAAGGACCTGCGCGCAGGCGCGGCGCAAAATGCAGCGCATCGGCATAGCATGGGTCAGCCGGGGCTCAATGTTGTGGGTTGGGTCAATGCACCAGCCTATGATACGCAGACGCATAAGCTGACCTGGACCTTGGAAGGGTCGGTTGAGAATGATGAGGCTTCGGAGCATTTTGCCAATTACAATATGAAAGTGCTGGGGCGTGAGGGGCTGTTTAGCGTGACGCTGGCCTCTTCAGCATCGGCTATCGCTACTTATAAACCGATGGCGGATAGCCTGCTTGCCAATATCCAGTTTAACCCCGGCAAGCGCTATGCTGACTTCAATGCCTCAACTGATAAAGTCGCAACTTATGGCTTGGCGGCGCTGGTGACGGGTGTGGTAGCCAAGAAGGCGGGGGTGCTGGCAGTTATCGGGCTGGCGCTTGCCAAAGGCGCTAAGCTGATCATGATTGCGGTGCTAGGCGGGCTTGCCGCACTCAAGAACATGCTGACCGGGCGCCGTAAAAAGAGCAAGGCTGGCAATGCGACTGATCAGCCACCGCCAGCGGCCCGAATGACGTGAGGCTGATCAGGCCTGTCAGCCGTCGGCGCGCTCAGTGCCGATGAGCAGTTCGTGCAGGTCCAGCTCCAGCTGCAGTTCACGCGCCAGCTCATCATTGATGCGGCCATGCTCGCGCATCTTTTCCAGCTCCAGACGCTCAGCGCTTAACGCGGCCATAGCCAGACCCCGGTAGTCTTCACTGTCCTTGGTGATGAGGTCTTCCAACGCGTCCTCGCTGTTATGCGCGCGCAGATGGGCGATCATCTTCTGGTAATGATCGCTCAGGCGCTCGATGGCGGTGGCGCTGTGCCCGCTCGCGTTCTTCTGCACATGCAGCAGGCCGGCCAGACGCAGCTGCGCGCGGATCTCGCGGCTCTGGTTGGGGGCGCAGCTGACCGCTTCAACCTTGAGCTTGCGCACCAGCCAGCCCAGCGTGCTGCCTTGGCCAACCAGTGTGACCAGAATGACCATATAGGTGATGAACAGGATCAGGTCGCGGCCGGGGAAGTTGCCATAAGGCTCAATCTGTGTGGGCAGCGCCAGTGCTGCGACGAGGGACACAATGCCGCGCATACCCGCCCAGCTGATGACATTGATCTTGCCGGATTGTGGGCGCGGTTCCGTCTCGCGCACATGGCGGCTGAGCAGATGCGGCAGCCAAGTGGCGGGCCATACCCAGATGAAACGGGTGACAATCACAATCGCGCAGATCACAAAGGACAGCTGCGCCAGTTGCAACAGGCTGTAGCGGTCAGACAGGCTGGCAAAAACGGTGCTGATCTGCAGGCCGATCAGCAGAAAGCCGATGGCGTTAAGGATGAATACAATGATATCCCACATGGCAAACATCTGCATGCGGCTGGCGGCCGAGAATACTTTGACGTTGTAGGACGCCCGGATGATGCCAGCTGCCACCACGGCAATAACACCGGAGAGGTGCAAATGTTCCGCCAGAATGAAGGTGAGGAACGGAATGGTGAGCGAGAGCATGATCTCCAGCAGCGGCTCGGCCAGGCGGCGGTGGATTTCAATACTGACGCGGCCAATGAGCAGGCCAAGTGCCATACCGCCCAAACCTACCTTGATGAATTCAATCAGCGCATCGCTCGGCGTAAACGTGCCATAGACCACAGCCTTCACTGCCAGCGCATAGAGTACCAGCGCGGTGGCGTCATTAATCAGGCTTTCGCCCTCCAGAATGGTGGTCAGGCGCGATGGCGCCCGCACTTTGCTCAGCACTGATGTAGCCGCCACCGCATCGGGCGGGCTGACAATTGCGCCCAGCACCAGCGCCGCTGCAAAGGGCAGGCCCGGCACCATCAGCCAGAGCGAGCCAGCCACGGCAAACGCAGTAAACAGCACAAGGCCAATGGCGAGTAGCAGCACCGCGCGTAGATTAGCCTTGAGCTCCGACCATGAAATGTGCAGCGCCGCCTGATACAGCACCGGCGGCAGAAAAACCGCGAGGACGGTCTTGGGGTCAAGCCGGATCTCCGGCGCAAAATCAAACGCCGCCAGAACCAAACCGCCCAGCACCAGCATGATGGGGTCAATAATGCCCAGCCGCCGGCCCAGCCAGCCCAGACCCATGGCATAGAGTGCAAGTAACAGAATCAGCTCGAAAGTTTCCATGTTTTCTTGTCGTTGATTTGCCGGTATCGCGCAAGGTTAATGAGGTCGCAGGCGGGAGATAACGCGGCTCTGAAATCCGGCAAACGTTAATTGTAGTGGCATTAACCATGTCGCAGCGTAATTTGTTTGAGGTCGGTATTTGATTTTGTTACCAACAGATCCTGTTCAAATTTCAAATCCGCGGAGTTTTCACCATGACGTCCATTCAAGGTCAGCCGTCTCAGTTCACTGCCAGCGCGATCGAGTTGGACAAGCATGTAGCAGGTACCGCTGGCGTTGCTGGCATGTTGCAGCTACTGCAGGGCATCGCCAAGGAAACCATGACCACCGCGCAGGATAAGGGCTTGCTCAGCCACGCTGCCGAAGCCGCAACTGCAGCCACTATTCTCAACACCATGGCCGCGCAGATGCCGGTGGCTCTGTACAAGCTTGCCAACGCCGCTGCTGCCGTGGCGGGGGATGGCAGCAATGGTATGCCGTCGGCCCTGTACCGTTCCATGCGGCAGGTGGTGGCGCATGCGCGCCCCGATCTGGCCAGCACCGCGCCGCGCTGGGAAGGTGAAGCCGCAGCTGATAAAACCCTGTTGGTGCATTGCACGAACGGTCAGGGTTTTGGTGACACTTTCATGTTTGCAGGTCTGCTGCAGCCCTTGCTGCGCAGCGGTGCCGTTGGCGCTATTGCGTATGAAGTGCAAAAGCCGCTGAAGTCGCTGTTCCGCAATCTGGCGAATGATACTGGCCGCCCGATTACCGTTTTTGCCCGTGGTGAAGAGCTGCCGGCGCATGATCTGGTCATTCCCAATATGGACCTGCATCAGGCCATGGGCATCAATCTACAGCGCTACCGGGCTGAACCGGCCTTCTTCAAGACGCCGGAGGTTATTGCTGCCGAGCATCAGGCCTGGATCCAGAAGGAAGTGGTGGAGCCGCAGCAGCAGGGCAAAACGGTTATCTGTCTGGCGTGGCAGGGTGATAAAGGCAATATCGCGCTTGAACCCGCGCGCTCGTGCCCGCTCGATAATCTGCTGCCGATCATCATGAACGACAAGATCAAGGTCATCAGTGTGCAGGCCGGTTATGGCAGCGAGCAGGTGGCCGCCTTGCCGGAAGCGGCCCGCGGGCGCATTACGCTGGTGCCGGAAACGTTTGATAAGCAGGCTGGTGCGTTTTATGACGCTGCACATCTGATGAGCAAGGTGGACGCTGTGGTCACCACAGACACTGCAACCGCGCATATTGCCGGTGGCCTTGGTGTACGCACGTTGCTGATGTTGCCGCTGGTCTCCGAGCTGCGCTGGCCGTGTGCCCCCACAGATTCACGCGCCACACAAACGCCGTTTGGCGCTTACCGCACACCGCATAACTATTACAGCAATATGACGCTGTTTACGCAGAGCGTGCCGGGGTTCTGGTCGCCGGTGGCTGAATCGGTTGCGCATGAGCTGACCTCAACCCAGCAGGTGGCGCAGGCCAGACTAAAGCAGGGCCCCAAGCCCGCTGTGGCTTGATCTTGATTAGGCGCATTTAGGCGCTTGGGTTCAATAACCCCTCAATTATTGCACTGGCGCGGCTGATCGGCTCGCGCCAGTCGCCTTTTTGGGTTTGGCGCAGCAAGGTCATGGCTGGATACCAGGGCGTGCTCTCGCCGCTGAGGCCCCAGCGCCAGTTCGGCTCCTTCAAAGTGAGCATGAGGGTAGGGATGCCCAAGGTGGCTGACAGATTAGGCCACGCTGTATCACACGCGATTACCAGATGCTGTTGCTGAATGATTGTAGCCATCTGCGTGAAGGGGATCCGCCCGGCAATGGCCGAAAAGCGGCGCAGGCGTGGAGCGGTGCCAATTTCTTCCGGCGTCATATCATCCAGTAAAGATGTCGCGACAATCTGCGGATGGTTGATAATGGGCAGCAGCGCGGCCAGCGGCACATCGCGCCCAGGATCAAGTTTGTTGTTGGGGTCTGTGCGCCAGCAAAAGCCAATATGCAGCTTGCCGTCTTTTGGTGGTTGATGCGTGCGCGGAAAGGGCGGCGGGGGCGGGATCTGATCCTGCAATGTCAAGCCCAGCCATGCGGGCAAGCTGAGCAGCGGCAGCACATGGTGGATCTCAGATGATATCGGAAAGATGGTGCCATCAGCAGCGGTGCGCGGGATGATTTCAATGCCATCCATGCCGGGCAGCTGACGGATTAGCTCAAGCAGCTGGTTCTGCACTTCAAACACCAAGCGGGCCTGTGGCAGCTTGGCGCGTAAGAGTGGCAGATAACGGGCGAACTGGATGGTATCGCCCGCACCGCCTTCTGCCACAATCAGCAGATCAGTAAGCAAAGGCGCCTCAGCGCTTACGGGCCGGGCAAACTCTGTAAGGTTACGTTTGGTTTGCGACCAGCCGTAGCGGCGTGCCCAATCCGGATCATGGCGCGCTTCAAACAAGCGCCAGCCTGTCGGCCAATCACCCTGCGCATAGGCGGCTAGCGCCTGCGCAATCTGCAGATCAGCCTGTGAACCGGTTTGAGACATGCGCGCGCTTATGGTTGAGTGGTTGTGCCCTTGCAGCCTGACTATAGCAAAATCCGCTCCCAAGGTCTTGGCTTTGATGACGGATTCGTCATTTTTCCTGACCATGGAAAATCTTTATTTTCTGATCCTTTCCTCTTCACAAGGGGGGCGGGTTGAGGCACCCTGCGGCCAGCAGGAGAATGCGGCATGAAGATTGCTGTCTTGAAAGAAACCCGAGCGGGTGAAACGCGCGTTGCGGCCACTCCGGATTCTGTGAAAAAGTTTTTAGCGCTCGGCGCTGAGGTTGCCATTGAAGCCGGGGCCGGTCAGGCCGCCAGCTATACCGATGATGCCTACAAAGCGGCGGGAGCCACTGTGGCCGATCGCGCCGCTGTGCTCAGCGGTGCGGCGATTGTCATTAAGGTTGCCCGGCCTGAGGCAGGCGAGATTGCCAGCCTGCCGGAAGGCGCTACGCTGGTCGCGACCTTGAGCCCGCATGCCGACAAGTCGCTGCTGGAGGTGTATAACAGCCGCAAGCTCACCACCTTTGCGCTTGAGTTTGTGCCGCGTATTACCCGTGCGCAGGTGATGGACGTGCTGTCCTCGCAGAGCAATCTGGCTGGCTATCGCGCTGTGCTGGAAGCGTCGGTCGCTTATACCAAGGCCCTGCCGATGATGATGACAGCCGCCGGTACCGTGCCGCCCGCCAAGATCATGATCATGGGGGCTGGCGTTGCTGGCCTGCAGGCCATTGCCACCGCCCGCCGTCTGGGCGCGATTGTGAGTGCAACTGATGTGCGTCTGGCCGCCAAGGAGCAGGTTGAATCCCTTGGCGCCAAATTCGTGATGGTGGATGATGAGGAGGCCAAGCAGGCCGAAACATCGGGCGGCTACGCCAAGGAAATGAGCGAGGCCTACAAGGCCAAGCAGGCTGCACTGATCGCCGAGACCATCAAGACGCAGGATATTGTCATCACCACCGCGCTGATCCCGGGTCGCAAGGCACCGCTGCTGATCACCGAAGACATGGTCAAGAGCATGAAGCCCGGCTCGGTCATTCTCGATATGGCGGCGGAGGCAGGCGGTAATTGTGCGCTCACCCAGGCGGGCGAGACTGTGGTGGTGAATAATGTGACCATCATGGGGCCCACCAATCTGCCCGCGCATATTGCAACTGACGCGTCGGCGCTGTTTGCCCGCAATGTACTGGCCTTCATCACGCCGCTGATCGATAAGGAGACCAAGGCGCTCAAGATCGATCTGGCCGATGAGATCCAAAAGGCGTCCTGCCTGACCCGAGAGGGCGCGACTGTTCACGCCCAGTTCATTCCCAGCCAAGGAGCTGCTGCATGAGCACGCCCGTTACTGAATCTGCCCACAATCTGTCGTCCCAGCTGCGCGCGCTGGCTGATCATGCTGATCAGCTCACCCAGCAGCTCACCGATGCTATGGCCCAGCAAGCCGCCTCCGGCCAGCAGCCGTTTTTCATCACCGGGCTGACCATTTTTGTCCTCGCCTGCTTTGTTGGCTATTATGTGGTGTGGCGGGTCACCCCAGCGCTGCACAGCCCGCTGATGGCGGTGACCAATGCCATTTCCTCGGTCATCATTGTGGGCGCGCTGGTGGCTGCCGGGCCGGATCATTTCGGCTTCTCCTCCTTCATGGGTGTGCTGGCGGTCTTGCTGGCGGCGGTCAATATCTTCGGTGGCTTTATCGTCACCCAGCGCATGTTGGCCATGTACAAGAAAAAGGCCAAATAACGCGTCTGGCGACCTGTTTGTTCAGTTTGTTCGGGCCTGCTGATGCGGGCCAACGAGTTCAGGAGTAGAAGAATGATCCCGACCTTTGCAGCTATTGCCTATCTCATTTCGGCGGTGTGTTTCATCATGGCGCTGCGCGGCCTGTCCAGTCCCGAGACAGCACGGCAGGGGAATTTCTTTGGCATTGGTGGCATGCTGCTGGCGGTCCTCACAACGCTGCTGCTGCCGGGTATGCACACCTATCTGCCGCTGCTGATTGCCATTGCCATTGGCGGTTCGATTGGCACCTATATTGCCCTCAAGATCCAGATGACCGCACTGCCGCAGCTGGTGGCAGGCTTTCACTCGCTGGTGGGTCTGGCGGCGGTGCTGGTGGCCATCTCGGCCTTTACTGCGCCTGACGTGTATCAGATCGGTGAGCTTGGCCACATCCATGGCGGCTCGCTGATTGAAATGGCGCTGGGCGTGGCCATTGGTGCCATTACCTTTACTGGCTCTATCGTGGCCTTTGCCAAGCTGCAGGGCTTGGTGAGCGGCAAGCCGCTGGTGTTCAAGGGCCAGCATGTGCTGAACGCCGGGCTGGGCGTGGCCATTGTGCTGCTCATTGTGCTGCTGTGCGCCAGCCAGTCGGCCGCCGCGTTCTGGCTTATTATCCTGCTCTCGCTTGCTTTGGGTTTCCTGCTCATTCTACCGATTGGCGGCGCGGATATGCCGGTGGTGGTGTCCATGCTCAATTCCTATTCGGGCTGGGCGGCGTGCGGCATCGGCTTTACGTTGCAAAATCCGCTGCTGATTATTACCGGCGCGCTGGTGGGCTCATCGGGTGCCATTCTCTCTTACATTATGTGTAAGGGGATGAACCGCTCGATCTGGAACGTCATTCTCGGCGGCTTTGGCGGGGACAGCAATGCGGCAGCGGCGGCGGGCGTCGTCGGTGACCGCACCGTTAAAACCGGCTCGGCCGAAGATGCCGCCTATATCATGAAGAATGCCTCAAGCGTCATTATCGTGCCGGGCTATGGCATGGCGGTAGCACAGGCACAGCACAGCTTGCGTGAAATGGCAGACCTTTTGAAGAAGGAAGGCGTAACGGTGCGCTATGCCATTCACCCGGTGGCTGGCCGTATGCCCGGCCATATGAATGTGCTGCTGGCCGAGGCTAATGTACCGTATGATGAAGTGTTTGAGCTGGACGAAATCAACCGCGATTTTGGTCAGGCCGACGTGGCCTTTGTAATTGGCGCCAATGACGTGACCAACCCGGCCGCCAAGAGCGACCCGCAATCGCCGATCTTCGGCATGCCCATTCTGGATGTGGAAAAGGCCAAGACCGTGCTGTTCGTCAAGCGCTCTATGGCATCGGGCTATGCCGGTGTTGAAAATGAGCTGTTCTTCCGCAGCAATACCATGATGCTGTTTGGCGACGCCAAGAAGATGTGCGAAGACATCTGCAAGTCGATGGATTGATGACAGCACCATTGCGGTTGCTGCTGGCATTCTGGCTCTGCGTTGCAGGTGCCCCGGCTTGGGCGCAGCAGATGGCGCCAGAAATTATGCCGGAGATTAAGTCAGAAACAGCCGCTGCCGGTCATGGTGCATCAGATACGCCGACGCCGCTATCAAACGCGCTGAGCGAATATGAAGACCTGATCCAGACCCTGCCAGACGATACTGTGCCAGATGCCAGTTCAGGCGCTAGTGCGGCTTCCACGCCGCAAGGTGCGGTACCCGCAGTCCGGCGGGACGCGCAGGGTCGCATTCTGCCCAGCCGCCGCACACCCATTCGCCCCAGCGTGCAGATCTTGCAGGGCAATCATATTTCCAAGCGGGGGACGTTTCGGGAAAACGGGGTGACTGTATATCGCGGTTCGCTGAGCGATAAGCCGCAAGAGACGGGTAACAGATAGCACTCACCCAGCTTGGGAGAGGCTGACCCATTCTTCTTCGGTAATTACTTTTACGCCCAGGGCCTGTGCGTCCTTGAGCTTGCTGCCCGCTTCGGCACCAGCAATTACCAGATCCGTCTTTTTGGATACGCTGCCAGAGACCTTGGCGCCCAGTGCCTCGGCTTTGGCTTTGGCTTCCTGTCGGCTCATGGTGGTGAGGGTGCCGGTGAATACCAGTGTTTTACCTGCCAGCGCGCCGGTAGCGGCAATGGCGGCGGCGTCTTCAATGGTTAGCTCGCGCTGCAACTCATCAAGCAGATGCAGGTTGTGCGGCTCGGCAAAGAAGTCGGTCACTTCCTGCGCGATAACCGGGCCCATGCGCTCAATCCCTTCCAGATCGCGCCAGGCCTCGCTGGTGTGATCGGCCGCGGCAATCATCTGCGTGCGGAAATTGGCAAACGAGCGGTAGTGGCGCGCCAGCAATTTGGCATTGGCCTCGCCAATGCGGCGGATGCCCAGCGCATAGATAAAACGCTCCAGCGCAATGGTGCGGCGCGCTTCAATGGCCGCCAGTAGCTTGGCGGTGGACAGCTCACCCCAGCCGTCACGCTGCTTGAGCTCGGCTTCATGCGCGCTCAGGCGGAAGATATCGGCCGGTTGTTTGAGCCAGCCTAAATCCCACAGTTCCTGCACAATCTTGTCGCCCATGCCGTCAATATCAAAGGCGGTGCGGGAGACAAAATGCAACAGCCGCTCTTTAACCTGCGCGGTGCAGATCAGGCCGCCGGTGCAGCGGCGCACGGCTTCGCCTTCTTCGCGCGTGGCCAGACTGCCGCATACCGGGCAGTGGGAGGGGAATTGATAGCGCTGGCTGTCTGCCGGGCGCTGGGCGGGCACATGGCCCACCACTTGCGGGATCACATCGCCCGCGCGCTGGATGATGACCAGATCACCGATGCGGATATCCTTGCGGGCAATCTCGTCTTCATTATGTAAGGTGGCGTTGCTCACCATGACGCCGCCCACACCAACCGGCTCCAGCTTGGCGACCGGAGTCAGTGCGCCAGTGCGGCCCACCTGAATATCAATATCCAGCAGGCGGGTCTGCGCTTGTTGCGGCGGGAATTTATGCGCCACTGCCCAGCGCGGCGCGCGGCTGACAAAGCCCAGACGTTCCTGCAGCGCCAGCTCGTTGACCTTATAGACCACGCCATCAATCTCAAATGGCAGGTCAGGCCGCTGCGCCATGATGTCGTTATAATAGGCCAGCAGCTCGGCCTCATTGTGGCAGATGCGTGATGGCTGGCTGAGGATAAAGCCATAGCTGGCCAGCGCGGCGCGCGCCTCATCCTGCGTGGTGCCTAACGGGCGGCTCACCTCGCCCCAGGCATAGCCAAAGAACCGTAGGGGGCGGGTGCTGGTGATTTTGGCATCGAGCTGGCGCAGGCTGCCGGCGGCGGCATTGCGCGGATTGGCAAACAGCTTGTCGCCCGCCGCTTCTTGTGCCGCATTGAGTTTGATAAAGTCAGCGCGGGTCATATAGACCTCACCGCGCACTTCCAGCACACTGGGCGGGTTGCCGGTGAGCTGCTGGGGGATGTCGGCAATGGTGTGCACATTGGCGGTGACATCTTCACCTTCAGCACCATCGCCGCGCGTGGCGGCATAGACCAATTGGCTGTTTTCATAGCGCAGTGAGAGTGACAGGCCGTCAATCTTGGGTTCAGCCACGCAGGGGATGCTGACATCCAGCGGCAGATTGAGAAAACGGCACATGCCCGAAAACCAGTTGCTGACATCCTCACCGGTAAAGCAATTATCGAGCGAGAGCATGGGCCGGGCATGCTGGATTTTGGCAAAACCATCTTTGGGCGCAAACCC
>Ga0255166_1000652_pt1 | contig 11514 bp, 10 predicted proteins | sample Atl_Cont_RepC_8d_FD_186013 | JGI IMG/M metagenome (GOLD analysis project Ga0255166, IMG submission 186013) | Freshwater microbial communities from Altamaha River, Georgia, United States - Atl_Cont_RepC_8d | ecosystem: Environmental > Aquatic > Freshwater > River | place: USA: Georgia | collected...
TCATATCTAGAACTATTTTATTGGAATTAATATCTATGTAAGGCGTTAGTATACCTTGATTAGCTATTTGTAAAAACCATCCACAACGAGAAAATTCTGACTCACCTAAGGTTGATATGTAGCCTTGGCATTGAGAAATAAAATATAGATCAGCGATAGCAGAATCAACTATAAATGGTATTTTTTCCGGATATTGTCTGCAACTATCTTCTAAATCTGTTGTTTTACTAAGTCCATTTATTGTTTCTACATCATCATTCATACGGAAAAACTTTGTTCTATCAATCGGTAAGTATAATAATTTCCATTCAGGATTATATGCTTTTATTTTATCTATTTCTTCATCACTATCAGTTGATATATAAATATATTCATAGTTATTATGTTTAATTAAAGTTTCTATTTTTTCAAAATAATAAGATAATGGGTGAAATTCTCTGTAGGTCTTGGAACCATCTTTTGTACAAATTTCGCCTCGTCTTATTTGAACTGCTAGAATCTTTGATATATTAGGCCAACACATTTTTTTACTATATTCATTCATTAACTGAATATAATTATCTTGTAATTGAAAAGTATAATATAGACACGCTAAATAGATAAAGAATAAATTCAAATTTTCAGGTGGTTGGAGCTTAATATTAATATCTCTATAAACTTCTTCTTTTTGTAAGATTCTAGAATTTATCTTTATAGGAGAATGTTGGCTTGTAAAACTTTTAAAATAATATTGCCAACCTTCAATATTGGAATAATTTTGATTTTCTAGGCGATCACGAGCCCATAACCAAGGATACCAATTACCACGATGCAATGTATTACGCCAAAAATCAGCTTCTCCATCTCTGGATTTATTTATTATATAGCTTCTAGAATTATTTAAAATATTTCTAGCCATATGAGATGATGGGATACGAATATTTTTTGCAATTGGATAAAATGTGAGAGGTATTTCTGCTTTAGAGATGGATGTATTAAACTGAATACTCTGCACGTGATCTATAGCCCAATTAAGATATTTAGTAAAATTACTATGCGTTGGTATAGTATTATCAATAACAACATATTCTTTCTGAAAAATAGGGTAATTTTGCATTTTGCTATAAAAAAAAATATATAAAATAAAACTTATAGTTTATGATTATAATTTATGATTATAATTTATCTATGTTTTAGACGGTTATTTAGTTATGTAAATAAAAATATATCTTTTTGGCTTATATTTTTAAAGGTTTTATTTGCCATAAAAATTATGTGTTCAGCACCTTTAATAAATCCTGAATTCTATTTATATAAGTATGATTTTCTCTAACTATTTTCATTTGTTCTTTAATTAATTCCACATTATTAATTTCTTTTAATCCATCAAAAAAAAGTTGTTTTTCATCATCATTATAAATTACCTTCTTATCTAGTAATTCCCAAACATGTTTAGAATTAGTAATCCCTAATAACCCATAACTAATTGCCTTTAGAACTCGGCATGGAATATATCCAATTTGCTTATGACAAGTTCCTGTTTCACCAATCGCAATTTTATTAGGATCTCCACTACATCTTATATCAGGGGACATTATTGATTTTTCTGTTAGTTCTCTCACTTTTTCATATGAAAGTGGATTTTGCCAAGGATTATTAAATACTACACCAATACCTGTGCTAGAAGCTGCATCTAAAAATTTATGTAATTCCGGATTATTATGTTTATCATAACTACCACACCAATATATACATTTATCACGATTTTTTATAATATTTACATCATCTATTTCATTTGGTAATAAATCAGTAGCCCAACAAGTATAAATGCATTCATATTCCATCGGTTTTGGATTATTATGATATTTTCTTAATCCACCGTTATTATGTAATTTTTCATAATAGGTTGAATTACTAATTTTTATGCATTTAGATTTATCTAGTATATATTCATAATTACAATCACGAATATTATCCACTAAATAACGAATTTCAATTAATCGTGCAACTTTACCTAAATATTTTTCAGGATGAATACAAATATGAACAAAATATATGCTAGATGCAATAATTGGAATTTTTGCATCTGCATACCCTTCAGTTATAAATAAAGAATTCTCATAATCAAAACCACTTTCTATAGATGGATATGCACCATCGTGAAACCAATGTGTTTCATATCCTAAATGTTTAAATGCCTTTACCCATCCACCGTGAATATATGAATGTGTATGTGTATGCAACGGAAAACCCCAAATAATTACTTTATTAAAATCCATTTTTAAATCCATTTTTAACAAATCTATTTTATATATTATTTAATCTATTATGTTATCTATTATGTTATCAACATATAAATATATTTCAAAAATAACGTCTCATATTTTTTTTACGGTTTTTATTCTTTTTTAATACATTTTTATAAAATAGTATTTACAAAATAGTATTTGCAAAATAGTATTTGCAAAATAGATAGAATAATATAATATATTTATATGGCTAAATCAAATAGAGAATTATTCACTACTAGTGTAAACACTAAATATGGTAAAATTTCATTTAATAAGAATGAAGATGGTATTGGTGGAGTATTATTAACAGGTGTCCATTGGGATGCAGATATTATTGATAATTATTTAAAATCAATAGTTGAAAATTCAAAAGTAATATTGGATATTGGTGCACATATAGGTTGTCATTCCATTGCTTATGCAAAAATAAATCCAAATGCCATAATTCATTCTTTTGAAATGCAGACTGAAATGTTTTATTATTTAAAAATGAATCTAGAAGATAATAATATTTCTAATGTAAAAATTTATAATAATGCAGTAGGAAATTATGAAGGTGAATTTGAAACAGAAATAAAATTGCGAGATGGTGGTTATTATAAACCTGTGCAATATTTCACCAATGATAAATTTAATTTTGGAGGTTTGGGATTAGGTATAGGAGGAGAAAAAGTAAAAATGATAAAAATAGATGATTTACATCTAGATAGATGCGATTTTATAAAGATTGATGTAGAAGGATTTGAATATGGCGTATTGCTAGGTGCCATTGAAACCATAAAGAAATATAAACCAATTATCTTTTATGAATATGCTGATAAAAATATGACGCCGGAAATGTGTGATATTGCACGAATACCATACGGTCATTACAATCCAAAATCAATATTATGTGAATTAGGATATAATGACTTTGATAGTTCTATAAAAGGTAATGTTATTGCTAGTTATAAAATTCATAATTCATAATTCATCAAATAATTAATTTTTAATTTATTGAAGTAATAAAACTAATTCTAGATGTCTAATTTGCGAATCATTAACTAAATTAAACCATTTTTTATTTTTTTTATATACAATTGCTAGTGCAACTTGTTCATTATTAATGCATTGTTTATCAAGCATTCCATCTTTTAAGACTAATTCAATAGATTCTGTAATCTTTTGAATACATTCTCTAGAACCACCAAACATTGTTCCTTTCATTAAATTATCAGCACGCCATATAAAATTATCATCTATATTAAATGTTTCTAAATCATGTCGTTTCTGTATTATAAATCCATCCGGATTCATTTCTCGCAATCTTTCTAGCGCTTGTAGATTAGGATATTCCAATTCTAGATTCATTGATTCAAAGAATCGGGAAATACCAATATCCATCCAAAAAAATATATCTGTTTGAAAAGGATTTTCCCGGATAGCATCTAGCAACCATCCAAATTTACTATACTGTATCACATTATATTCTGGTAATCGACACTCTACCCTGTTAGGATGCATTATTCTAGCACGATATTCAGGTGTGGCACATATCTCGCGCATCCGTGGTAAATATTTATAAAACATCGCATTCTCTAGCGTATCTACCTTGAATACCGTCTTATGATGATATTCTACCGGGCGTGCAGAGCGCATAAAATCTATAAATCGGGCTTCAGTGATTATGTATAAATAGCAATTAAGTTGTAAAGTCCGCTTAATCCATTCTAAATATTCATCTAGACGGCGTCCATCCCCCTTAGTCTCTCGTGAAATATCAAAAAATGCAGTTATAATAGTTGCAACCGGTTGCGACATGGAATTGTGTTAAGATTTTGTTATTAGTATTTCGTTATACTAGAGATAATAAAAATAATTTATTATTATAATATTTTAAGATACTTTACACAAAAACCAAACAAAATAAATTATCACACAGAAATTCATTATGAATCCAAAATATATTATTCTGTGTGGTGGTATAGGACGCCGTAATAATGCATATTCACTACCAAAACCATTAAATTATATTAACGGACGACATATGATAGAATATATAATTGAAAATATACCAGCTAATGAAATTTATATAATTTATAATATTGCATTAGCACAATATAATTTTGAAGAGATTATAATAAATCGTAATAAGAATAAAAAATACCATTTTGCCTCTGTAGAATATTTAACTCGGGGTGCTGTTGAAACCGCCCGGATTGGTATTTCTAAATTTCTAGACCGCGAACCAAACCCCATTTCAACAGAAGATTCACTAGTATTTCTAGATAATGATAATATTCACACATTATCAGATATGGCGGGGTTAACAGGTAATTGTATAGGTTATAGTAAGAGCTATGATAAACATCGGGTGAATTATTCATTTATAACTATTCTAGATAACAAAGTTATAAATATAGAGGAAAAAAATAAAATATCGGATGATTATTGTTGTGGTATATATGGTTTTAAAGATACTAATACATTTCTAGATTACTCTAGCAGATTGATTCTAGATAATAACAAGACGAAGAATGAATTTTATTTTTCTCAAATGTATAAAATGATGTTGCTAGAAAATCAACATATTATTCCAATTCATATAACTAATACTAAACATATTGGAACATTAGAAGAAATAAAACAAAATGCTAGAGAATATCAATTGTTATCTAAATCGCAACCGAAATTACGAATCTGTTTTGATTTAGATAATACATTAGTATCTTATCCTAGCATTCCAGGAGATTATTCCACTGTAAAACCTATTCACGCTAATATTAATCTTCTTAAAAATTTAAAACAAGCCGGGCACGAGATTATAATATATACCGCCCGTAGAATGGCTACTCATAAACATAATATAGGCAAAGTAATGAAAGATATTGCACTTATAACATTAGAATCTCTAGAGACACTAGGTATTGAATACGATGAAATTATATTTGGAAAACCCATTGCAGATATTTATATAGATGACCGTGCTATGAATCCATATCTAACAGATATTTCTTATTTTGGTTTGATGTTTGATAAAAGTGATTATATTCCCAATAAACTAGAAAATAATAAATACAATACTATTACACGCAAGGGTAATAATATAATAAAGACTGGTCCTTATACCTATATGCGGGGTGAATTATATTTTTATCAAAATATATCTAGCCATATATCTAGCCATATATCTAGCGTTAGTGAGAATAATTTGAAATCATTGTTTCCAGCGTTGATAGATTTTAATAAAATGGATGATAAATTAGAAATAACGCTAGAATATATTAATGGAATTCCCTTGTATTATTTATATAAGAATCAATTACTAACGGAAACACATATAGATAAATTATTTGATATTCTAGATAGGCTTCATACAACTCAATATCCTATTACTATAACATCCGATGCAATTCATAATAATTATTTTAAGAAGCTAGAAGCACGATTTAATCCTCACGATTATTTTTTTAACGATGCTAGTGATATATATAATAAAATAATTACAAGATTAAAAGAAACCTATAATCCGCAAGTCGTAGGTGTAATACACGGTGATTTCTGGTTTTCTAATATATTGCTAAATTATGATGATGAATTTAAATGTCTAGATATGAAAGGGCAAGTGGATGGGGAACTTACATTAAATGGTGATGCCTATTATGATTACGGCAAATTATATCAAAGTATTCTAGGATATGATTTAGTTTTAAATAATTGTTATCCTAATGAAAATAAATCTAGAAATAGTTATATTTATATTGAAAAAATGAAAAAATATTTTTTAGAAAAATGCAAAGGAAAAGGTCTTGATATAGAATATTTGGTGGCAGCTACAAATAGTTTAATATTTGGTGTATTTCATTCAATAAATTCAAATGAAGATAAAATTAGGATTTGGAAATTTCTATGTTTGCAAATTTAAATTATTTTTAATTTTTAGATTGATTATTTTATGTAATCCATCAAGCATTGAATTATTAGGATACCAATTAAATTCTTGTTTTGCTAGTTCATTACTACCTAGTGTATATTTAATAACTTCATCTATTATTATATTCTTATTTAAGCAATGTTTTCCCAATGCTAGATTAGAATATTTTTGCCAAAACAATGTAGGGTCTTGATATTTAGGATTATCGGCATATATAGGTATTGAATGTGTTTTTAATTCTGATAAAATCATATTATAAATTTCGGAAACACTGTATACTGTACCAGAACAAGCATTGTATATACGATTATTAATTGTCTCTTTATGAATAATTTTATTTAGAAGATTTAGCAAGTCATCTATATATAAATAATCTCGTTTTTGTGTACCATCAGAGTGTAATATTGGAACTCGTCCATTAATTAATTCATTTATGATATAAATGGTTAATGGTGGGCTTTGTCTTCTAAAGTCTTGATTGCCACCAAATATATTAAAAAATCTTATAATTCGCACATCTACATTGTAATTTTTTAAATAAGATAAGCAAATAGATTCCGCTGTAGATTTGGTTAGTGAATATATTAGATTAGGATTAATAGAATCGGTTTCTTTGCAAGGAAAAGATGTATTATTTTCATAAACTGCAGATGTACTAGCAAATATAACTCGTTTTACATTTTTTTTTCTAGCAATTTCCAATATATTAATAGTTCCAGATACATTTATATCAAATGCTTGTTGTGGGTATGATTGGCATTCTGGAAGAGAAGATATTGCCGCTAAATGAATTATTATATCATCTTCTAGAATATATTCTTCCATTTTAGAATCTCTTATATCCATTTTTATTATTTGCAATCTATTATCATTTTGTATATACTTTGACAAATTATCTATTACACCTGAATACAAATTATCAACTATAATTAATTGTGAATCATAATAATTATTTAATATATATTCCGTAAAATGTGAACCAATAAATCCAAGGCCACCCGTTATTATATATCGCATTATTATTTTATGTTTTTTTGTTGTTTATTTTCTAAGATAATTAAATATGAAAAAAAAATACAAATAAACGATTATTAAATTTTTATAAAATCTAATAGTTTTTTTTATTTTTACAAATAATAATGATATAACTCTTAAGGGATACAAGTTAGATAAAATAATTTTATTATTGATAATAATTGGATTACTTACCAAATTATCCTTTAAATTTTTAAGAGATTTTTAAAATCTCTTAGGAATTTAAAGAATATATAATTTTCATATATTTTTTTAAATTTTGTAATTTTACACTATTTTATGAATTTAATTTTATCAGTATAAAATGGTAATAAATCATATGCACTTGTTTTATATTGATTGGTGAATAAATCAAAGTTATCAGTATAAAATTTTGGTGGTATAATTCTAGAGGATATATATTTTGGATTTTCCCATTCTTCAGTAGGAAAGCGTCTTATTGATATTGTAGAAACATATTTATCTAATTTGACATGTGCAATAACAGCCCAATAGTTCAATCTTTCAGTATTATGTATGGGACAAATAGATTTTAATTTGCTTGTTATCTCTAATTGATTAAATGTAGAGAGAATAATATTACAGTATTTTTTTATATTATTTGGTGTTCCCATAAATAACCAATCTCCAAGCCGATTTGGGTGTTCGCCTGCATATTTTACACCTCCTTCTAGAGTGGATGGAAAATAAATTGTATCTGTAAAATCCAAATTTGATATTTCATCTAGAAGATATTGTTTTTTGTTATCATTTAACTTTAATAAATCAGTTCTAGCTATAATTACTAAGTCATAATCTGATTTATCTTGATTTTTCCTAATATTTTCCATTAATTCTAAAACTTTAGTAGCACTTAAAAACCGACACCAAAGACCATATAATACAAATGATGTCATTATTTTTGAATAGGTATCATCATTTTTAATACTTTCTGTATTATATCCTTGAATATTATATGAATTACTGTCAAATCCTATTGGACAATCTTCATAAATAACATTATCAACTGATGTATTATATAATGTTTTGAATATTTCTACAGGATTTTCATTAGGTAGATATCTCTCAGGAATATGTAATCTATTCACTTTATTATTATGTGATTTATCATACCAAAAATGACCGTAAATATCAATAGTAGAGCCTTTATATCTAGTATCATTGATAAAATATTTACTAATATCTTCATTACATTGTTTAACTAATCTAGGCAAACCATGAAAACATAATGCTATTTTCATTATTTTTTATAAGTTTTTTATAAAGTTTTAATTTTATTATATTTGTATCTTTATTCTAAATAAATAAAAAATATAATAAAAAATATAATAAAAAATATATTAAAATAGACAACAATTACTTTTAAATCCCCGTTTAGGAATTTTATGTAAAAACATTATATCTCGCAAAAAATATTCATATATGCCTGAATATGTCTCTGATGGTTCTAACTCATTTACTTCCCGATCTTCTTGTTTCATAAACCGGAAATTATTTAAATATTCTAAATGCAGGAAAATAGATGCATATATATTCATTATTGCATTGCTACCAAAATTAATCCAATCTGAAATTAGTGCATTTGGTTGATTAATATCTAGATAATATATAAAATTTGGATTATAATCACGTGCTTGTATCACATCACGTGGTAATATATCAAATCGTAAACGAAATACATAGTCGTATCTAGAACCCGTTTCTAGAATATAAAGCTCTTTAAGTTCATTAACTTTATAGATTGAATAATACATATTATACATTTGTCGGGTAATATATTCACGATGTTGTTCATTAGTCCAATTTTTATGTGCGTTCATTTTTTTATGGTTTGCCAATCGTTTGTCTGAAATACCTATTATGGAGTTCTTATAATCACGAGGTAATTCTACCATTGCACGGATTGGTTTATAATTATCTAGAACCCATTTATCTATACCAGGTTCTAAATTACAACGGCCATTATCTGCGTGGCTTTTTTCTATATATGGTTCGCTAGGATTATAATTCATATGAATAAAAACATCCGCATTATTAGGACGAATAATATTATTCATAATAAAATGAAAAGTTTCTTTTGCTGCACGAGGTTGTCCAGAAATACATACTGCTACTCGCGGCTGTGTCATTTCTTATTACATTATAATTTATTAATAAAATTAAATTAAACACATTAAATCAATTAAATCAATTAAACCAATTAAACCAATTAAACCAATTAAACCAATTAAATCAATAAAAACATTAAAACCAATAAAATTAAATTAAAAAAATATAAATTTACAAAGATAACTTATTGATATATTCTTGGATAATAGTAGACCATCCAAATTTGGATAATGCATAGTCTCTTATTTCATCTCTAGATTCTAATGCTGATTTTAAATTTTCCTTAATTTTTTGTTTAATATATTCTAGATTATCAAGTTCCGAATTAGGTATAACAGTTATCCACGGTCGGCTGGATGGGTCTATATCTAAATTAGCACTAGCACATTCACTTACCACCACACCTAGCCCTGCAATTAAAGCCTCTTTTACAACTAGAGGGTCAGCTTCCCCGCTAGAAAGGAGAACTAAATTCCCGTATTCAGTCATTTCTTCATATAATCTTTCTTTAGTATATTCACCTTTGTATGCTAGAGAATTACATTTGAAAGGTGAATCATGATAATTTCCTACAAAATCTATATTAGGTATAGATTGATATTTCCATTGCATTTTACGATGTTCCACTTTTCCTAAATATATTGATTTATTACTGTAAATAGGGTTTAAAGTAAATAAAAAAAGGTCATCTCTAGCCCCATTTCTCATTACTCTAATTCTTTCTCTAGGAAATCCGTATTTAGCATATAAGTTAGCAATATCATTAGATATAACATTTAACCATAGCCGTGTATTTTCTTTCTGTTGAATAACTTGCATAAATATATTGTGAAAATATCCACTGTAATGTGTCCCTAGATGAGGGCTAGTAAGATATGCAAAATGTGATGTATAAAGTATTTTAGGTGCTACTAAACTAGATGCGATTGTAATATGGTCATCATACATAATATGAGCTACATCCGGATTTAGTGCATTGCATTCATGGATGATATTGTGATGATTTGGTGTATTAATTATATGTATATCGTGTCCCATTTTTGATAGCACTTGATAATAATCCCAGACTATACGTTCCACTGCACCCCACCCAGGGCTAGGTATGGGCATACATCCAGGACCAATTAAAACTATTTTCATTTTTATTTCTAACTATATGTAAATGTTTAATTAAAAAATAGAAAAAACATATCTAGCATAAACGCTTTCAAGATGTAAATGCAACTTTTATTAAATCTACATCCGGTGTTAATGCCTCTTTGTATAATACTTCATATTTCAATGTATTAAGACCTGAAAACATAACATATCGGGCTTTCTGTGCATCTTGTAAGTGCTTAAATGTATCATATTCAAAATGTGTTTTCATTTGGAATTCACGGTCTTTCACCCTGTCATCAATATCATTCTTAATTTCAAACCATTGTGATAATTCCGGACTATTATGATAAAATACTTTAGTTATAGGAATACCCGCGAGTTCCACACGATTTTGTAAAGCTTTATCTTCTACCCCCCAACCCCAGAAATTATTAGGATACCCATTACACTTTGCAAATTCATTTGATGAAAATTTTATAACAGTTCCTAGAGTATCACAGGGTGGTGTTATAATTCCAATAAATCCCGGATTAGTATTAGCTTGATTAAGATAATATTTTTCTACACAAGCTTGATTTGGATATACATCTATATCGTGATTAAAAAACCAAGCATGTAGTGATTGAGACTTATACTCTTGATATCCAATATTAAGTAATGCACCCCGATTAAATAATTTTCCCTCCACTTGTTCCACTATTACTACCTTAAAAGATTTCAAAATATTTTTAAAAATTGGCACAGTCTTAGCTATAAATTCTTCTAGATGAGCTTTACGATTACGATAAGGTATAATTATAATATAATCAAAAGACATTTTCTAGAATATTGGTTTTATATTATTTGTATTTATTTATATTTATTAGTATTTATTTATTTTGTAATTTAATTCTTATAATATTCTTGTAAAATTTTAGGAAAATTTAGACAAAATAATAAAATAAACAAAAATTGATTTTAGGTGATTCATTAAATAATATTATTATTACAACTTCTTCTTAGAATGTCTGATTCTTTTGATAATGTGCGTCGTACTTTTGAGGAAGTGCGTCTTACTATTGAGAATGTGCGTCATACTTTTGCACG